>ERZ1035032.1981-NODE-1981-length-11881-cov-12.694233_pt1 | contig 11881 bp, 7 predicted proteins | sample MGYA00520693_ERZ1035032 | MGnify/ENA primary metagenome ERZ1035032 (study PRJEB33766, sample SAMN09781740) | gut metagenome | biome: gut microbiome | host: Homo sapiens | place: Madagascar | study: EMG produced TPA metagenomics assembly of the PRJNA485056 data...
TCAATCCGTTGGATAGGGAGGCTTTGCGCAAAATCTTGGTTGAACCTAAGAATTCAATTGTCAAGCAGTATCAGAAATTGTTTGAGATGGATGGCATTAAACTGAAGTTTGATGAAGATGCTCTCGATTATATCGTAGACAAAGCTGTAGAGTATAAACTGGGCGCTCGTGGACTTCGCTCAATTGTAGAGGCTGTGATGATGGATGCTATGTTTGAGATTCCATCAGAGAAGGTTAAATCATTTGCTGTTACGCTGGACTATACCAAGAAACAGTTGGATAAATCTCATCTCGGACAGTTGGAAACTGCATAAATCAGTTGGGCATTTTGCCCAATTGATTGCTATTTAATCGTATATATAGACATATATAATATAATAATAGGTGGATATGACAGAACAGGTTAATCTTACAGGACAGTTGAAGCATTATTTCGGCTTCGATTCGTTTAAGGGTGATCAAGAGGCAATCATCAGAAATTTGATGAGTGGCAATGATACTTTTGTATTGATGCCTACAGGTGGCGGTAAGAGTTTGTGTTACCAGTTGCCTTCGCTCATTATGGAGGGCACAGCTATTGTGATTTCTCCTCTGATTGCTTTGATGAAGAACCAGGTAGATGTTATTAATGGTTTGAGTGAAAGTGATGGCGTGGCTCATTATCTCAATTCATCATTGAATAAGTCGGCTATTGAGAAGGTGAAGAATGATATTCTCAATGGTACGACCAAACTCCTGTATGTTGCACCTGAATCTCTGACTAAAGAAGATAATGTTGAGTTTCTTAAAACGGTAAAGATATCGTTCTATGCAATTGACGAGGCTCACTGTATCTCTGAGTGGGGACATGATTTCAGACCAGAGTATCGTCGTATTCGTCCTATTATTAATGAAATCGGTGTTGCACCAGTGATAGCACTTACTGCTACCGCCACAGATAAGGTGCGTACTGATATCAAGAAAAACTTAGGCATTATTGATGCCAGAGAATTCAAGAGTTCTTTCAACCGTCCTAACTTGTATTATGAGGTGCGGCCGAAGAACAAGGATATCGATCGCCAGATCATCATGTTTATTCGTCAGCACAAAGGCAAAAGTGGCATTATCTACTGTCTCTCCCGTAAGAAAGTAGAGGAATTGGCAGAGGTATTGAAAGCCAATGAAATCAAAGCGGCTCCTTATCATGCCGGTCTTGATTCGGCTACCCGTTCTCAAACCCAGGATGATTTTCTGATGGAGCGTATTGATGTCATTGTTGCTACTATCGCCTTCGGAATGGGTATCGATAAACCTGATGTCCGTTTTGTTATTCATTATGATATACCCAAGAGCTTGGAAGGTTATTATCAGGAAACGGGTAGAGCCGGACGTGATGGAGGCGAGGGTATATGTATCGCCTTCTATGCCCGTAAAGACCTCAGAAAACTGGAGAAGTTTATGGAGAACAAACCTGTAGCAGAACAGGATATCGGCAGACAGTTGTTGCAGGAAACGGCTGCCTATGCAGAATCGTCTGTTTGTCGCAGAAAAATGTTGCTTCATTATTTTGGTGAGGAATATCATGAAGAAAACTGCCATAACTGCGACAACTGCCTGCATCCTACAGAAAAATTCGAGGCTAAGGATGCGCTGCTCGTTGTTTTGGAGTCTGTTGCTGCGGTGAAGGAGAATTTCCGCCAGGAATATATCATCGATTTTGTAAAAGGACGTGCTACTGATGATATCGTTTCTCACAAGCATGATGAACTGGAGGAGTTTGGAGCAGGAGAAGATATGGATGCCAAAGTTTGGAATCCTGTTATCCGTCAGGCGTTGATAGCCGGTTATCTCAAGAAAGATGTAGAGAACTATGGCCTTTTGAAGTTGACAGCTGCGGGTAAGCGTTTCATTAAGAATCCTGAATCATTCATGATCGTTGCCGATAAGGAATTCTCTGATGATTTTGATGGAGCGCCTCTGAGCGAGCATAATACTGGTGCTTTGGATCAGACACTTTTCTCCATGTTGAAAGACTTGCGTAAGACAGTAGCAAAGAAGCATAAATTGCCGCCTTATGTTATTTTCCAGGATATTTCTCTGGAACAGATGGCAACGATGTATCCTGTAGATATGCAGGAATTGCAGAACATACAGGGAGTTGGAGCCGGTAAGGCAAAGAGGTATGGTAAGGAGTTCTGTAAATTGATCAATCAGTATTGTGAAGAGAATCTGATAGAGCGTCCTGAGGAATTACGTGTCAGGACAGTTGCCAAGAAATCAGTCTTGAAGGTAAGCATCATTCAGAGCATAGACCGCCAGATAGATCTTGATGATTTGGCAGAAGCAAAAGGTTTGGATTTCTCAGAATTGCTTGACGAAATAGAGGCAATCGTTTACAGCGGTACCAAGCTGAATATCGATTATTTCATAGAGGAAGTTGTGGATGATGACCATGTAGATGACATCTACGATTACTTCATGGAGAGCGATACTGATGATTTGAATGCGGCTCAAGATGAATTGGGTGAAGACTACAATGAAGACGAAATTCGACTCGTCAGAATCAAGTTTTTGTCCGAACAAGCCAACTAATCACGTTAAATAGCATTAATAAGGTAAGATTTTCGTGAAAAGCGAACTCTATCTGAGAAATTATTGCTAAATTTGCACGCAATAAATTTTTAAAGGTTACAATATGTCATCATTTGTTGCAGATAAAATTGTAATGGACGGTCTCACTTACGACGACGTCCTTCTTATCCCTGCGTATTCAGAGGTACTACCAAAACAGGTAGAGTTGAAAACCAAGTTCTCTCGTAACATCGAGTTGAACGTTCCATTCGTTACAGCAGCGATGGACACCGTTACCGAGGCTTCAATGGCGATTGCTATCGCCCGCGAAGGTGGTATTGGTGTCATCCACAAGAACATGACCATCGAGGAGCAAGCTCGTCAGGTGGCTATCGTGAAGCGTGCTGAGAATGGTATGATTTATGACCCTGTCACCATCCGTCGTGGCAGTACAGTGAAGGATGCTCTTGATATGATGCATGATTATCATATCGGTGGTATTCCTGTGGTAGATGATGAAAATCATCTTGTAGGTATTGTTACCAACCGTGATCTTCGTTTTGAGCGCCACATGGACAAGAAGATTGATGAGGTAATGACTAGCGAGAATTTGGTTACCACTCACATCCAGACCGACTTGGTTGCTGCTGCTGCCATCCTGCAGGAGAATAAGATAGAGAAACTCCCTGTAGTTGACAACGAGAATCACCTGGTAGGTTTGATTACTTACAAGGACATCACAAAGGCTAAGGACAAACCTATGGCTTGCAAGGATGCCAAGGGACGTCTTCGTGTGGCTGCCGGTGTGGGTGTTACTGTAGATACATTGGATCGTGCTAAGGCTTTGGTTGAGGCTGGTGCTGATGCTATCGTTATCGATACTGCTCATGGTCATTCTAAGGGTGTAGTTGAGAAGCTCAAGCAAGTTAAGGCTGCCTTCCCACAGGTAGATGTTGTGGTAGGTAATGTGGCTACTGGTGAGGCTGCCAAGTATTTGGTAGAGAATGGTGCTGATGGTGTTAAGGTAGGTATCGGGCCTGGTTCTATCTGTACTACTCGTGTGGTTGCCGGTGTTGGCGTTCCACAGTTGAGTGCTGTTTATGATGTATATTCTGCTCTTAAGGGTACTGGTGTGCCTTTGATAGCTGATGGCGGTCTTCGTTACTCAGGTGATGTTGTGAAGGCTTTGGCTGCCGGTGGTAGCTGCGTCATGATTGGTTCTTTGGTTGCTGGTACCGAGGAGAGTCCTGGTGATACCATTATCTTCAATGGCCGTAAGTTTAAGAGCTATCGTGGTATGGGTTCTTTGGAGGCTATGGAACAGAAGAATGGTTCTAAGGACCGTTACTTCCAGGGTGATACCAAGGATGCCAAGAAATTGGTTCCAGAGGGTATCGCTGGTCGTGTGCCTTACAAGGGAACTGTCCAGGAGGTCATCTACCAGCTGATTGGTGGTTTGCGTTCTGGTATGGGATATTGTGGTGCTGCTACCATCGAGAACTTGCACAATGCCAAGTTCGCTCGTATCACAAATGCAGGTGTGTTGGAGAGCCATCCACATGATATCACTATCACTAGTGAGGCTCCTAACTATAGCCGTCCTGAATAATATAATTAGGAAATATGAAGTTTTATGCACTTATAGCGGCAATGCTCCTTTCGGGGAGCATTGCTTTTGCTCATACCGACCCAATTGTTATGATTATTGATGGTCAATCTGTCAAGAAGTCGGAATTTGAGTACTTTTATCAGAAAAATCATTTGGGAAATACGGTTGATTCTAAAAGTATCAAGGTGTTTACCGATGGCTTTGTTGATTATAAGCTTAAAGTGCAAGCTGCTAAGGATGCTCATCTCGATACTTTGCCTAATATCAGGCGTGTGTTGAAACGATATGATGATGTCGAGTCATGCGAGTTGATGCCCGATAAAGGCAGTGTTCATGTTGCACATATCCTCTTGAGATTGGGACAGAAAGCATCTTACCAGGAACAGGAGGTGGTGGAAAGAAGAATCGATTCTATTTATCAGGCTCTTTGCAAAGGTGCAGATTTTGAAGACCTGGCAAAAAAGTGTTCTGATGATAAAGGGTCTGCGGTCAATGGGGGGACTTTGGCATGGTTTACAAAAGGTCAGACTGTGCAGGCTTTTGAAAAAGTAGCTTTCTCTCTGCGAAAGGGTGAGATTAGTAGACCGTTTATGTCTGAGTTTGGTTATCATATCGTCAAGTTGCTGGATAAACATGATGATGGTAATCAGAAAAAATATGTTGCTGATGCTAAGGTAGAAAATTGGCGGGGAACCTACCAGCAGCAGGAGGAAGTAGAAAACCTTTTGCTGAATGAAATCTGCCAGCGTAATATTTGGGATAAGGCTGCTGCTGATAAAAAAGGTCTGGCTGTCTTCTATGCCAAGAATAAGAAAAAATACAAATGGGAAATGAAGCGCCTTAAGAAGATGAAGGTTAATCTGCCCCGGAATGGCGAATACCCGGATGTGGTACTTGCTGACTATCAAGACTCGTTAGAGAAACAATGGGTCGCACAATTGAAGAAGAAATATAAAGTGGTGGTTTTCCATAGCATGTTGACCACTCTCAATATACATTAATATATTATAGAAACAATACATGAATACTGGATATAAAATGACAATGGCATTTATAGCCCTGCTGATGATAGTAGGAATAAGTGCTAGTGCAACAAGAGCAAGCCGTAGTGCTTTGGCTCATGAGGCTGATTCTGCAAATATCAAGCAACAAGCTGCTGCCGATTCTCAGAAAATCAATGAGGGTAGTGTGGTTGATGAGGTAATTTGGGTTGTCGGCGATGAGGCTATCCTGAAGTCAGACGTCGAGGTAACCCGTTTGCAGGCTGAGGCTGAAGGTATTAAATATACTGGTGACCCAGACTGTTCTATTCCTGAGCAGATTGCCGTTCAGAAACTGTTTCTCCATCAGGCAGCTATCGATAGTATCGAAGTATCTGAGTCAGAAGTCATGAATGGTATCGACGAACAGATCAACAGTTGGGTTTCCATGATTGGTTCTCGTGAAAAACTGGAGGAGTATCGCAAGCAAAGTATCACCCAGATGCGCCAGCAGATGCATGATGATTTCAAAAACCAACAGCTGATTCAGAAGATGAAGCAGGAACTGGTGAAGGATATCAAGGTGTCTCCGGCTCAGGTACGTAAATACTTTAAGGATTTACCTGCCGACAGTATCCCTTTTGTTCCTACAGAGGTAGAGGTTGAGATTCTTACCATGCAGCCACGTATTCCTCTTGAGGAGATTAACCGTGTGAAAAATCAGTTGCGTGAGTTTACTGACCGTGTGAATAAGGGTGAGACTTCTTTTGCTACTTTGGCCCGTCTTTATTCTGAGGATCCGGGTTCAGCCCGTATGGGTGGCGAGATGGATTATATCGGTAGAGGTATGTTGGATCCTGCGTTTGCAAATGTGGCATTCAATCTTACCGATCCTAAGAAAATCTCAAAGATTGTTGAGTCTGAGTTTGGTTATCATATCATCCAGTTGATTGATAAGCGTGGTGATAAGATTAAGTGTCGCCATATCCTGCTCAAGCCTCAGGTTTCTCAGGATGCTATTGATAAGTCTATCGGCCGTCTGGATTCTATCGGTAATGATATCCGTGCCGCTAAGTTTACTTTTGAGCAGGCTGTTGAAGCATTGTCTGATGATAAGGATACCCGCAACAACAAGGGTTTGATGGCCAATGTTACTCCTGACCAGTCAAGAACTTCCCGCTTCCAGATGAAGGATCTGCCTACCGAGGTTGCCCGTATGGTAGATACAATGAAGGTAGGTGAGGTTTCTGCACCTTTCACGATGGTGAATTCCAAGGGTAAAACCACTTGTGCTTTGGTAAAACTGGTAAGCCGTGTTGACGGACATAGAGCTACTATTACCGAAGATTTTCAGGTGATGAAGGATGTAGTGTTGGCTAAGGAGCGTGCCCAGACCTTGCACGATTGGGTAGTCAATAAAATCAAGCAGACTTATGTTCGTATGAACGATCGCTATAAGGATTGTAAGTTTGAATATCAAGGTTGGATTAAATGATAAATAAAAGATTAAATAATCATATCAGAGGGCATAGAATCATATCGGTTATGGTTCTATGCCTGTTTGGGTTTTGTCTGATGCAAGCCATGCAGGCTCCAAAGAAGCATGCCAGAAAACGCCCTCATGGTGACCGCGTATATCTTTTGCATGCAGATGAATTGTACTATGATATGTTCGGTAATAATCCTGATGCCCAAATATTGAAAGGTAAGGTCTCTTTCTTGCATCAGGGCAGTCATCTTACCTGTGACAGCGCGTATTTCTATCAGGCTTCTAATTCCGTGAAAGCTTTCGGACATGTTCATTACCGGCAGGGAGACACCTTGTCACTCACTTGTGATAGAGCAGAGTATGATGGGCAGATGCAGATGATGAGAGCACGCAAGAATGTGGTCTTACATCATCGTCGGCAGACTTTGCGTACTGATAGCTTGGATTTCGACCGCTTGTATAATATGGCAAACTTCTTTGACGGCGGAACGCTGATTGATGGTAAGGATAAACTTGTTGCCGATTGGGGTGAGTATCATACCGAAACGCGTGAGGCTAAGTTTGTCTATAATGTCAAGTTGCGCAGCGGCAAGGATGTTGTTACCACCGATACTTTGTATTACGATGTCCGTAAGTCAAAGGCTCACATGGTAGGACCTTCAAAGATTGTTTCCGGTGCAAGTGTTGTCAAGACAGAAGACGGATATTATGATACCAAGACCGATAGAGCACAGCTTTACGGCCGTTCTACGGTTATAGATAAAGACAAGACACTTACGGGTGATACGCTCTATTATGTAAAGGATGGAGAGAGTACCGGATATGGCAATGTGGTTTATGTAGATAAGAAGAGCAAGAATTCCCTTACTTGCAATTATCTGCGTTACAACGAGAAAACCGGTAATGGCTTTGCCACCCGCAATCCGGTAGCGATCGACTATTCGCAGAAAGATACCCTTTGGGTTCATTCTGATACCATGCGTATCAATACCTTCCATATCAATACCGATTCGGTATACCGTAAGGTGCATGCTTATCCTAAGGTCCGTGCCTATCGCCTGGATATGCAGGCCATCTGCGATTCTCTGGTTTTCAATTCTCAGGATTCCTGCATGACCATGTATAAGGATCCTATCGTCTGGAATGGAAACCGTCAGTTGCTGGGCGAGAAGATTCTGGTCTTCATGAACGACTCTACCGTTCGTTTTGCCCATGTCATCGGACAGGCGCTGTCTGTAGAGCAGATGCCGGATAGTGTTCATTTCAATCAGATCAGTTCTTCTGAGATGAAATCTTACTTTGAAAAAGGTGAAATTAAACAAGGAGAGTCTATCGGTAATGTGCAGACCATCTATTATATGACGGATGATAAGGACAGTTCGCTCATTGGCTTGAATTATCTGGAGACCGATACCATGCGCATGTATATGGGACCGGGCAGGAAGATGGAGAAAATCTGGACCAATAAGTTTACATCTACCATGTATCCTATGACGCAGATTCCGCCGGCAAAATATAAACTTAACAATTTTGCCTGGTTCGAGGACTTGCGTCCTAAAGATAAGAATGATATCTTTGTATGGCGTGGTAAATCCAAGGGCTCCGAACTCAAGAACATTAAGCGTCATGAAGCTCCACTTCAGAAACTGACTGACTGATTATAATGAAGCATCATTTTCTTATATGATTAATATTTAGAGATGAGTGATATTATTCAACTTTTACCCGATTCTGTTGCCAATCAGATAGCAGCAGGTGAGGTTATACAGCGTCCGGCTTCAGTTATCAAGGAGCTGGTCGAAAATGCAGTCGATGCGGGTGCCAGGAATATCCATGTCACAGTTACCGATGCTGGCCGTACCAACATCCAGGTGATAGATGATGGAAAAGGTATGTCTGAAACAGATGCTCGTTTGGCTTTCGAACGTCATTCTACTTCCAAAATCCGCAAGGCTGATGATTTGTTTGCACTTCGCACCATGGGCTTCCGTGGTGAAGCTTTGGCGTCAATAGCTGCTGTGGCTCAGGTAGAACTGAAGTCACGACAGGCTACCGACGAGATAGGAACCCTGATACAGATTTCTGGTTCCCGATATGAGAAACAGGAGCCATGCTCCTGTGCTGTGGGAAGTATCTTCTCTGTCAGCAATATCTTTTATAATGTACCCGCGCGAAGAAAGTTTCTGAAGTCCAATTCTACAGAGTTGAACAATATACTGACGGCTTTCGAGCGGATTGCATTGGTAAATCCTCAAATCACCTTTACTTTACATAGCAATGGTACCGAAGTATTCAATTTGCGTGCCGCTAATTTGCGTCAGCGCATTCTCGATGTCTTCGGCAAGCGTTTCAATCAGGAACTCCTGTCGGTAAATGTAGAAACCACTATGTGTAAGGTGTCTGGATTTGTGGGCAAACCGGAATCTGCCAGAAAGAAAGGTGTGCATCAGTTCTTCTTTGTCAACGGGAGATACATGAAACATCCTTATTTCAATAAGGCTGTGATGGCTGCTTATGACCGTCTGGTTCCTCAGGGTGAACAGGTGCCTTACTTTCTGTATTTTGATGTAGATCCGAAGGATATTGATGTGAATATACATCCTACGAAGACTGAAATCAAATTCGAGAATGAGCAGGCTATCTGGCAAATCCTCTCGGCTTCGGTTAAGGAGTCCATCGGTATGTTCAATGATGTACCTACCATTGATTTCGATACCGAGGATAAACCGGACATCCCTGTTTATAATCCAGAGATGAGCACTGCTGCGGCACCGAAGATCAGTTTGAATCCTGGTTATAATCCGTTCAAGTCTTCCTCTTCCACAGGAGCAGTTCCTATGGGAGCAGGCTTCTCTGTTCCTAAGTCAAAGCCTCAGGTGGATGAAAAATGGGAACAGCTTTATGAAGGACTCAAAGATCAGGATGATGTGCAGGGGATGGAGCAGACCATGGTGTTTTCCGATGATTCTAGTCAGAATAATACGCCAGACAGTATCATTGCAGAGAAATCGCCAGCCCATTATCAGTATAAAGGTAAGTATATCATGACTGCGGTAAAATCGGGATTGATGATTATCGACCAGCATCGCGCCCATGTGCGTGTCTTGTTCGAACAGTATTTGCGCCAGTTGGCTGACCGGACCTTTCATTCACAGAAAGTCCTCTTTCCTGAGGTTGTGCAGTTCCCGATGTCTGAGAAGGTAATCTTTGAAAAGATCCTGCCTGAAATGGAATCGATGGGCTTTGAACTGGAAGATCTTGGAGGCGGAAGCTATGCCGTTAATTCAGTTCCTGGCGGACTTGAAGGATTGAATCCTCTTAAACTGGTACAGGACATGGTTTCTTCTGCAGTAGAAAAGGGCGTATCAGCCATTGATGAAATCAATCAGACTTTGGCTTTGAGTCTGGCTCGTCAGGCTGCAATACCTCAGGGGCAGATATTGAGTAATGAAGAGATGGAGGGGCTGGTGAATGATCTTTTTGCCTGCCAGAATGTCAATTATACGCCCGACGGAAAGTCGGTACTTTGTATTCTCCGTCAGCAGGAAATTGAGCATCTTTTAGGCTAAAAGCAGGGAAAAATCCCCTTTTTCTTAAAAAAGTTAACGAAAAATGCTATTTTTTTTAGAAAATGAAGGTTATTTCAAAAAATAGTATTATCTTTGCTCCGTCATTCAGAAGGTATATATATATAAATTGATTTTTAAATTATAAAGTTATGAAAAAGTTATTAGCAGTGCTAGCATTGGCTAGCGTAACAATGGGCAGTATGGCTCAGGATGCAGCAACTACTGAGAAGTATAGCGTTGCAACAAATTCTTTCTGGAGCAATTGGTTTGTTCAGGCAAACGTTGCTGGTTCTGCATTCTGGGGCAACCAGGAAGAGGGCAATGGTTTCTCTAAGAGCCCACTCAAGGGTTTCAGAAACAATCTCGGTTTCTCTGTTGCTGTAGGTAAGTGGTTCACACCAGGTCTCGGTCTCCGTACCAAGTTCAATGGCGCTTGGGGCCGTACAGTAGTTTCTGAGAATAAGTCAACAAATGCAAATAAGTATTGGACTTTGAATGAGCAGGTTTTGTTCAATGTTAGCAATATGTTGTGTGGTTACAACGAGGCTCGTGTTTGGGATTGCATCCCTTACGCAGGTGTTGGTATTAACCGTAACATGAGCGCTAACTGCTATGCTCCTGTAGCTGGTGTTGGTATCTTGAACGAGTTCAAGATCAATAACAAGTGGGCTGTCAACCTCGATGTAAACTATACAGTAGGTGCTAACGACTATGATGGTTACGCAGGTGTATTGGCAGATGCTAAGCCTAGCACATCTCACTCAATCGACAAGGTGATTGCAAGACACGACCGTTCTTTGAATGTTGAGGTCGGTGTTACATACAACTTGGGTAAGGCTACTTGGAACAAGGTTCCAGATGTTGACGCTATCAACGCTCTTCATCAGTCAGAACTCGACGCTCTCAATGCTAAGTTGAACGATGCTAATGCAGAGAACGACCGTTTGAAGAATCTCTTGAACAACCAGAAGTCTGTAGAGGATAAGGCAGTTAAGGAATATGTTGCTACTCCAGTTTCTGTATTCTTCAACATCGGCAAGTCTAAGGTTGCTTCTAAGAAGGATCTCGTAAACGTACAGGCTCTCGCTCAGTATGCTAAGGACAACAACGCTAAGTTGGTAGTTAACGGTTATGCTGACAGCGCTACTGGTTCTGCAGCTGTTAACCAGAAGATTTCTAAGGCTCGTGCTGAGAAGGTAGCTGATGAACTCGTTAAGTTGGGTGTTGCTAAGGAGAACATCGTAGTTAAGGCTAACGGTGGTGTTAAGGATTTGACTCCTGCTTCTTACAACCGTCGTGCAACTGTTCAGGTTGGTGAGTAATTATACAGTATATATAATATAAGGTATAAAAATAGAATAGGGCATTCTTCCTCGTGAAGAATGCCTTTTTTGTTTCTTTGAATTTCTTAAAAAGAACTTTTCTTTCTCAATAAGTACCTTTTGGGGTTGAAAGAGGTTTGGCAGTCCCATCGTAAGTACTTTCTCTTGGTTGGCTGTTTTTGGCAATTGAAATGCAAAAACTGACCGTTTTTACCATGAAAATTGAGGGAAAACACCAGAAAATGCACTTTTTTGAAGAAAAAACGAAAAAAGTTGCTGAAAAATTTGGTGGAACCAAAAAATAGTCGTACCTTTGCAACCGCTTACGAAAAGTAAGGGCGCTTAGCTCAGCTGGTTTAGAG
>ERZ1035032.1982-NODE-1982-length-11870-cov-6.536352_pt1 | contig 11870 bp, 10 predicted proteins | sample MGYA00520693_ERZ1035032 | MGnify/ENA primary metagenome ERZ1035032 (study PRJEB33766, sample SAMN09781740) | gut metagenome | biome: gut microbiome | host: Homo sapiens | place: Madagascar | study: EMG produced TPA metagenomics assembly of the PRJNA485056 data...
GGGAAGGCTGACGATACGAGAATACCGTCATCTAAAATGCGGCGAAGCCGCCACCACAACCCGTTGAACCCTTAGAACCTTTTGAACCCGTTGAACCCCGTAGTTTGAAAGCGGGGATGAGTGGTTTCGAGTGGCTGGTGACTGCTTACCACCTTCGGGCATCGCCCTTTATAAAAAATCGACGCGGAGCGGTGGATAGGGTGCTTTCGTAAATCGTCGACTTGAGACGCATTTTCCCACTCTCTTTCATACCGCCAGTGCCCTATCCGCCCCTACGGGGCACCTTCCCCTCGAGGGGAAGGCTGACGATACGAGAATACCGTCATCTAAAATGCGGCGAAGCCGCCACCTGAACCCGTTGAACCCCTAGAACCTTTTGAACCCGTTGAACCCCGTAGTTTGAAAGCAGGAATGAGTGGTTTTGAGTGGCTGGTGACTGCTTACCACCTTCGGGCATCGGCCTTTATAAAACTTGACGCGGAGCGTCGCACCTCTTAGCCTTCCCCATTGGGGAAGGGGGACCGCGTCAGCGGCGCTCGGGTGCTTTCGTAAATCGTCGACTTGAGACGCATTTTCCCACTCTCTTTCATACCGCCAGTGCCCTATCCGCCCCTACGGGGCACCTTCCCCTCGAGGGGAAGGCTGACGATACGAGAATACCGTCATCTAAAATGCGGCGAAGCCGCCACCACAACCCTGAACCCTGAACCCTGAACCCACAACCCTGAACCCTTTCCCTATTTCTCAAAGGAGCCTTTTATGGAGGAACGCAAACTTGCCCGCTGGCTTTCCCGCTACGACGGGCCGCCGCTCACACTGATGGAGGTGTGCGGGACGCATACCTCAGCGCTGTACCGTTCGGGCATTCGTCAGATGCTCCCGCCGCAGATCACCTTCCTCTCCGGACCGGGCTGTCCGGTGTGTGTGACACCGACGTCCTACATTGATAAGCTCGCCCGCTATGCGCTCACTCCGGGCTGTCAGGTGATGGCCTTCGGCGATCTCCTCGCTGTCCCGGGCAGCCGAATGTCACTCTCCGGTGCGGAAGGCAGGGGCGGGCGCGTGGATTTCTTCTACGATCCGGAAGAGGTGCTTGCCAAGGCGGAGGCCGATCGCAAGACGACCTTCATCCTCGCCGCCGTCGGCTTTGAGACGACGGCGCCTGTCTGGGCGGATCTCATCCGCCGCGTCTATGAGGAGCATATCCCGAATGTCCGCTTCCTGACGGCGCTCAAAACGATGCCGGGGGCGATGTCGCTGATCTCCGGAGAAAGTCACATTGATGGCTTCCTCTGCCCCGGTCATGTCGCTGTGATCACAGGATGCCGTCCGTTCAGAAAACTGGCGGAAGAAACGGAAGAGACGATGGTGATCGGCGGCTTCTCGCCCGCTGACCTTCTCCGCGCACTGACGCGTCTCGTGCTTGCGGCGTCGCAGAAAAAGAGGGGATTATGGAATGAGTACCCGAGCGTTGTGACGGAAGAGGGAAATCCGAAGGCGCTGGCTCTCCTTGCGGATGTTTTCACGCCGGGGGATGCCGTGTGGCGCGGTCTTGGGACGATCGCAGGCTCCGGGCTTTATCTCCGGGAGAAATACCGTGTGCTCGATGCGGGCAGCCGGGGACTCTCAGAAGACCAGATGCCCGCCGGCTGTCGCTGCGGTGATGTCCTGACAGGCCGCATCACGAGCGAAGAATGTCCCTGCTTCGGCCGTGCCTGCACGCCCGAGCATCCTGTCGGTGCCTGTATGGTCTCCTCCGAGGGCGCCTGCTGCATCACCTATCGGGAGAAGTGATTGCGTGACTAGGGATTAGTGACTAGGGATTAGAGATTAGGATTCTCCAGCATCGTCATCCCGAGCGTAGCCGAGGGTCTCTACTGCACTGTGGGAATCAGCGTGTATGCGCCGGGGAAAAACGATGTCTTGGTGCTGCTGAACATCAGGCAATGAGCGTTCTGCTATAGAGATTTCTCGGCTACGCTCGAAATGACGACGGCGCGAAGCGCTATCAAAATTCTGCGGCGCTTCATTATTTTATGCGCCGCACCACCATTTCTCATTTCTAATTTCTCATGCAAGCAAAGCTTTCATTCGAAATCAAGGGACAGCATGCCCCATAGGCTAACCCTGAACCCTGAACCTTGAACCTTGAACCTTGAACCCTGTACCTATTTCCAACCAACGATCAATCAACAAGGAGCATCTTATTTATGAATATCGAACTTCGCCACGGGAGCGGCGGCGAGGAGACAGGGAAGCTGATCGCCTCGCTCTTTGCCAAATATCTTGGAAATCCCATCTTAGACCGTATGGAAGACGGCGCGGTGCTGCCGCCCCTCTCCGGCGTGCCTGTCATGACGACGGACAGCTTTGTCGTCTCGCCGCTCTTCTTCCCGGGGGGCGACATCGGACGGCTCTCCGTCTGCGGGACGGTGAATGATCTGGCCTCGATGGGGGCAAGGCCTCTCTATCTGACGGCGGGCTTCATCCTCGAGACGGGACTTTCCACCGATGTATTGGAGCCGATCGTCCGCTCCATGGCAGAGACGGCGAAGGAGGCGGGCGTCACGATTGTGGCCGGTGATACAAAGGTCATCGAAGGGAAGGGCGGCCTTTACATCAATACCGCGGGCCTTGGCGATCGTGCGCCAGACTGTGAGATCTCCGCGGGAAATCTTCACGATGGGGATGCGATCCTCGTCACGGGGACGCTTGGCGACCATCATGCCGTCATCCTCACAGAGCGCATGCAGATGAAGACGACGCTTGCGAGCGACTGTGCGCCCCTGAATCATCTGGTGGAAGCCCTTCTGGCGGCAAAGCTGCCTGTCCATACCATTCGCGACATCACGAGAGGGGGACTGGCGACCGTTGCCAATGAGCTGGCAGCAGCCTCCGGCGTTTCCATCACGCTCTCCGAAGAGGCACTGCCGGTCAGAGAAGAGGTCAAAGCACTCTCCGGCATCCTGGGGCTTGATCCATTGACGATGGGAAATGAGGGCAAGATGCTGATCGCGCTCCCTGCCGCCGAGGCAGAGACGGCGCTTCGCATCCTTCGCGCGCTCCCCTATGGGACAGAGGCTGAAGAGATCGGGCGCGTCAGCACGGGAAGCGGCGTGCATCTTGAGACGCTCTATGGCGGACGCCGCCGCATTCTTCCGCTTCGGGGAGAGGGCCTGCCGAGGATCTGCTGAGAGAAAGTCGGGGATGAGTGACTAGGGATTAGGGATTGGAAGCAAGCGGTGATTGAAATAACGCAATTGTTGCGCTAATGGTTCTGCAAGGAAGATCCCTCGGCTTCGCTCGGGATGACGATACGTGCGAAGCACCATCAAAATTTCTCGGCACTTCTATTTTTTATGCGCCGCACCAAACCCTTTGAACCCGTAGAACCTACAGAACCCGCTGAACCTCTTTCAGCCGCAATCAAAGAGCATCACGCCCCACGGGCCAACCCCGAACCCATTCGATAAGGAGAACATCCATGATCCATAAATTTCACAGCCGGCCGAATGGCTGGGAGGGCATCACGCCCCATATTTACAAGGAAAATCCCGGGGTCTTTCGCGATGTGACGAAGCAGATCCTTTTTGATAACGAAGCCGACCTTCCGGTGCAGCTTCGCTATTTTCAGGTGGAGAAGGACGGCTTCTCTTCGCTGGAAAAGCATGAGCACATGCATCTCGTTTTGATCTTCAAAGGGAAGGGCCATGCGCTTCTCGGCAGTGATGTGCATGAAGTCAGGGAAGGGGATCTCATCACCATCCCGCCCTGGCAGTGGCATCAGTTTCGCGCGGACGCAGGAGACATCCTGGGCTTCCTCTGCCTCGTGAACCATGACCGCGACATCCCCGTCTATCCGACGGAGGAGGAGCTCTTGGCGCTCAAAAGAGATCCGGAGATCGAGAAATTCTTGAAAAAGTAAGGAGTATATATGCTTGAGAACAAGTCGACGATCATTTTTGATATGGACGGGACGCTGATCGACTCCGTCGGCGTGTGGAACCAGGTGGATCTCCGGCTGATCCAAACGCTTGGCGGGCCTGCCATGGCAGAGGGCGATGTCCAGCAGAGAAGAGAGCGCTTCCTGAAGGAGCATCGGAATGCAGAAAAGCCGTATCTTTCTTACTGCGAGGAGCTGGGGAAAACGTATGCCTCTGCATGGCAGGCCGAAGACATTCTGCAGGAGCGTTACCGCATAGCGCAGCATTTCCTGAAGGAGGTCGTGGACTACAAGCCGGGCGCACCAGAGGCGCTCCATGCTTTCAAGGAAGATGGGAAGACACTCGTGATCGCCAGCACCACGCGCCGCGGCAATATGGAGGTGTACCGGAAGGAAAACAGAAGCATCCGCAGCAAAGCACCGCTTGATTCCTGCTTCACGAGGATCTACACGCAGGAGGATGCACCGGAGATCAAGCCAAGCCCGGCCATCTACCTGAAGGTCATCGAGGACATGGGCCTTTCCAAAGAAGAATGCTTCATTTTCGAGGATTCGCTGGCGGGTGCGGCCGCGGCAAGAAATGCCGGCATCGACTTCGCCGTGATCTATGACCGCTACTCCGACGCCGACCGCGAAGAGCTTGACCAGATGACGCCGTATCAGTTCGACCATTGGAAGGACGTCCTTTCCGTCATCCGAAGAGACATGTGAGGGGATGAGTGACTAGTGACTGGTGGCTAGGGACTAGGATTCACTCATCGAGTAGATCGCCCGTTGATTTCATTACCAAAGAAGTTCACCGGGTTCTGATGGGGCAATAGAGATGGCAAAGGCTGCATTTCAGTCACCAGTCACTAGTCACCAGTCACCAGTCACTTCCAAACCCTTTGACATCCGCTATTTTTCATGCTATCATTCTCCCATAAGTGAGGGAGTAGCAGCCACTTCGGTGGAGCCCGTCAACATACTGGCAGTGACCCGTACATCCTGCCTGGCTTGCTTTAAAAATGCGAGACTCACGTGCATAGTTTTCGGCTGTGCGCGGGGTCTTTTTTTCGTGGGGAAAAGACAGCGCACGAGATAAAATCAGGAGTTAGGAATTGGAACTAGGAATGAAGGTGGCGGCTTTGCCGCGAATATATGGGGCGATGCCCGAAAGTGGCATTTCAGTCACCAGTCACTAGTCCCTAGCTACCCAAATCGCACAGCCCATTTCATTTCGGGGAGATAGCAATGAGTGGTTTATTTATTTTGAACAGCGTCCTGCTCGGCGTGGGACTTGCGATGGACGCCTTTTCCGTCTCGCTTGCAAATGGCCTTGCGAATCATTTCCTCCGCATCCGCACCATGTGTCTCATTGCGGGGACCTTCGGCTTCTTCCAATGGCTGATGCCGATGGCAGGCTGGGCATGTGTGAACCGGATCGTCGATCTTTTTCAGGTCCTGCTCCCGCTCGTGCCGTGGGCATCGCTGGTCCTGCTTGTCGCCATCGGCGGGCTCATGATTCGGGACGGTTTCTCCGGAGAAGAAGAGGACGTCAAGGTCAGCGTGGGCCTGCGCTACCTCTTGCTCCAAGGGCTCGCGACCTCCATGGACGCGCTCTCCGTCGGCTTCACCTTGGCGGAGTACCCCTTCGCCAAAGCGATGCTCGCAAGTATCATTATCGGTATCGTGACCTTCGCCATCTGCATCGCAGGGCTCTTTCTCGGGAAACGCTTCGGCATGAAGCTCGCGGATAAGGCGACCATCTTAGGCGGCGTGATCCTCATCGGGATCGGGCTGGAGATCTTCTTCGGCGCGTGAGGGCAGAGGGGTAGCCCTTAGGGGGCTGCCCCTTGATTGTGGAAGAAGGCTTTGCTCGAATGAGGAATGAGGTATGAAGGTGCGGCGCACCATTCATAGAGCGCCGAAGATTTAAGGACGTATTGGTTTTTTAGCCCCTTCCCATGGAGGGGCTTTTTTGATGCGCTCGCTGAAGTTTGAAAGCAGAGATGAGTAGCTAGGGATTAGGAATTGGGGATTAGGGGCGACTAGTGACTGGTGACTAGGGATTAGACGTTAGACGTTAGACATCAGACTCCCGTATCGTCATTTCGAGCGAAGCGAGAAATCTTCCTTGCACAACGGTCAAACGGAGAGCGTCAGATGAGGAGCAGCCGAAGCACCCACGCGATTTTATCATTACCTCATAAGTACAGAGTACCGCAAGGGCGTAAAAGATCCATCGGCTACGCTCGGGATGACGATACGAGAGAACGGGCGATCTCACATTCCCTTTCATTCCTTCACGTAGAAGGCTGCCCCTGCGGGGCAGTCTATCCTCCGCCTTCGGCGCGCCCCTTCTTCAAGGGGCTACACAACAGTCATGTAAAAACGCTGACCCTTCGCAAGGTCGCCTTCCCCATATCGTCATTTCGAGCGAAGCGAGAAATCTTTGTCATTCGCGGTTCAGTGGTCGATGTGTGGAGTCCCAAAAACGAGAAACCTGCTATCAGCTGAACCTTGAACCCTGAACCCTGAACCTTGAACCCTGAACTTTTCTATATCAATTTTAGAAGATGCCCCTAGGCTTCTATGCCTTTCTCTCATATGCGCTGCCAGAAGCATGAGCAAACGCAAATAACAAGCATATACTTGTTCAATAAACGCTTTACAAGCACTTTACCTGTTGTTTACGAAAAAACAGAATGATAAAATATTTCTGATAAACGTGCAACAGAATAGAGGGGCGATGAAGCCTTCAGAAAGACGGACTATCCTCTTGCACGATTTTGAGGGAGCATCTCGGAAGATGCAAGGAGGAAACCTATGAATAAGAAACTGGCATTGCTCGGTGTCGCAGTTCTTTCCGCAGGCATTCTTTTTGCCGGCTGCGGAAACAAAGACAAGAAAGCCGCAGGCGACGCTGCGTGGAAACCAACAAAGGACGTCAAGGTCATCGTGGCGTACAAGGCCGGCTCCGGCACGGACACCGGTGCGCGTCTCTTGACGAACAGCGCGAAGAAATATGTCGGGCAGACACTCGTCATCGAAAATAAACCGGGCGCTGACGGCAAGATCGGCTGGACGGAGCTTGCAAAATCCAAGCCGGATGGACAGACCATCGGCTTCATCAATCTGCCGACCTACACCACGCTCGCGCAGATGGAAGGCTCTGCATTCACGGACAAGTCCATCGTCCCGATCTGCAACCACCTGACAGAAACGGCTGTCGTCGTGGTCAAGAAGGATGCGAAGTGGAACAGCCTGAAGGAACTCGTTGCAGATGCACAGGCAAACCCGGGACAGCTGAAATGCTCTACGAATGGCGTGCAGGCTTCGAATCACACCGCAGCCCAGCTCCTTGCACAGTCTGCGAAATTTGAATACAACGCAGTTCCTTATGGCGGAACTGCTGATCAGCTCCTCGCTCTCCGTCAGGGCGAAGTCGATTTCTCCTGCGCGAAAGTCGCTGATGTGGCAAAACTCATCAAAGGCGACAGCGCAGAGCTGAAAGTCCTCGGCGTCTATGCGGAAAAGAGAGACCCGCAGCTCCCGGATGTACCGACCTTGGGCGAACTCGGCTACTATAATAAATGGTACGGCTCCGCGCGTGCCCTCGTCGCTCCGAAGGGCACCCCGGACAATGTGATCAAGTTCTACGAAGATGCGTTCAAGAAGACCATGGAAGATCCGGAAGTCAAGAAAGCCCATGAAAATGCGGGCATGGTCATCGACTTCAAAGACAGCAAAGCCCTTGGTCAGATGATCGCAGAACAGATGGACTTCTGCAAGAACGTTGTTTCTAAGCTGTATGCGAAATAATTGAGGGTGCAGGGTTCAGGTTGATAGGTTCAGGATTCGCAGCGTGATCCCTATTCTCTGGAAATCACAAAAGCGGGAAACGAGAAGGTGCAAACGCTCGTTTCTCGCTTCTGTTTTCTGGTGACTTGAATACTATTTTCGGGCATCTTTCTCCCTCCTTCCTTTGGAAGGAGGTGCCCCGAAGGGGCGGAGGTTGGCCGCGTGAAACAGTACTCCCACATTCAGGGAAGCCAACCCCGCCTCGCTTCACTCGTCTGCCCCTTCCAGAGGAAGGGGCGCGAATGATTTTTTAGGAAGCACTGATTAAATCGTTGCCATTCGCGGTCAGGGACTCACGCTTCCTCCACATATGCCGCGTACTTCTCGACTTTCCTCATCTCTCTTTCATACCGCCTGTGCCCTATCCGCCCCTTCGGGGCACCTTCCCCTTGAGGGGAAGGCTGGCGATACGAGGAAAACCTGCGATCAACAGACCTTCGGGCATCGCCCTTTATAAAAGTTGACGCGAAGCGTTGCTCCGCCTAAGCCTTCCCCATTGGGGAAGGGGGACCGCGTCAGCGGTGGATAGGGTGCTTTCATAAATCGTCGACTTGAGACACTCCTTTCCACCCGCCTTCATTCCTCATTCCGCATTCAAGCAGAGCTTTCATACAGGGCCTGCGGGGCGATACGCCCCATGAGCCAACCCTGAATCCTTACCCCATTTTCCAAAGGAGTCAAACCATTTCATGAAAAAATCAGATATCTATATCTGCGGCTTCATGTACGCTTTCAGTTTCTTTTTCCTCTACCTGACACAGAGCTTTCCCCTCGGGGCGCGGCACTATCCGCACTTCGTCATCGGGCTCCTGCTCATTCTCACCACTGTCCGCGTGGGGCAGATGGTGCGTGACTACCGGAGAGAAAAAACTTCGGAAAACGACATGCCGGTCCTCTTCGACGGCTTTATGCCGAAACAATTCTGGACCATGTTTGCGGCCTTCATCCTCTACTTTGTCATGATGTACCTCGTCGGTTTCTATCCCGCATCCCTGGTCTACCTGCTCTTCTGTCTGAAATTCTTCAAGATCCGTCCGCTCTACATTCTGCTGGTCCTCGCCGGTATGGTGGTGCTGGTATTCGGTACCTTTGATCTCTTCCTGAATGTGCCCCTTCCGATGGGCATGCTCATCGAAGACTTGCTCTAAGGAGGAAATGACATGGATGCGAATACATTAGCACTGATGGCCCAGGGCTTCGGTAATGCTCTGGACCCTATGAATCTTCTCATGATGGTGATCGGCGTCACCATCGGCGTCATTGTCGGCTGCATGCCAGGGCTCTCCGCGGCGATGGGCGTCGCACTTCTCCTGCCTCTCACCTTCGGGATGAAGGCAGAAACGGGCCTCATCATGCTCGGCGGCATTTACTGCGGCGCCATCTTCGGTGGCTCCATCTGCGCCATCCTGATCCACACCCCGGGCACTCCGGCTTCGGCTGCGACCGCACTCGACGGCTATGAGCTCACCAAACAGGGACGCGCGGGCAAAGCGCTCGGCACCGCCTGCACCGCTTCCTTCTTCGGGGGGCTTCTTTCCTGCATTTCCCTCTACTTCTTCGCACCGCTCCTTGCAGAGCTTGCGATGAAATTCGGCAGTCCGGAATATTTCTGGCTCGCCCTCTTCGGACTCACCATCATCGCCGGCGTCACCACCGGCTCCATGGTCAAGGGCCTCATGAGCGGCGCCTTCGGGCTCATCCTCTCCACCATCGGCATGGACCCGATGGAAGGGACCGCGCGCTACATGTTTGGTGTTGATGAGCTTTACAACGGCATCAATGTCACCTGCGCGATGATCGGACTTTTCTCCATGTCCCAAGTCTTTATCCTCATGGAAAAAGCCATCAAGGAACGCGGAAGCATTGTGAAATTCAAAGACTCCGTGCTGCTCAAAGCCCATGAACTGAAACAGATCGCGCCGACCGTCATCCGCTCATGGCTCATCGGGAACATCATCGGCATTCTTCCTGGCGCGGGCGCCTCCATCGCCTGCTTCCTCGGCTACAATACTGCCAAGCAGTTCTCCAAAACACCGGAGAAATTTGGACACGGCTCCATCGAAGGCGTCGCGGGCTCCGAAGCAGCGAACAACGCCGTCACCGGCGGCTCGCTCATCCCGACGCTGACTCTCGGCATCCCGGGTGAATCCGTCACCGCCGTCCTCATGGGCGGCCTCATCATCCAGGGCCTCCAGCCGGGACCGGAGCTTTTCACGAAATATGCGCCGATGACCTACACCTTCTTCGCCGGCTTCGTCATCGTACAGTTCTTCATGCTCCTCATCGGACTCGGCGGCTGCCGCATCTTCGCGCACATCGCCAAGATCTCCGATGCCATCCTCATCCCGTGCATCTTCGTCCTCTGCGTCGTCGGCTCCTTCGCCATCAATAACAGCTTCGTCGACGTCGTCCTCATGTTCATCTTCGGCGTCATGGGATACCTCATGCGTAAGATGGGCCTCAATACCGCTGCCGTCGTCCTCGCCCTCATCTTAGGGCCGATCGGTGAGCGTGGCCTGAGGAGAAGCCTCACCCTTTCGGGCAACGACATTTCCATCCTCTTCTCCACCCCGATCTGCTGGGTCCTCATCATCCTCTGCGTCCTCTCCGCCTTCTCCCCACTCCTTATGGACTGGCTGAAGAAAGGGAAAGCAGCTATCAAGGGATGATTCACTAACCCTGAACCCTGAACCCTGAACCTTGAACCAAATGAAAGCATAGTAAAAAGGGGCTGTGAAGAAATGAGGATTCATTTCTTCACAGCTCCTTCTTGTTGCTGGTGACTTGACGAGCCGTTTCCCTAAATAACTTTTCGCTAAGACTGGAAAAAGAGCGGAAAGTATGGTATCATCTATGCATGAGTATGCGGGTGTAGTTCATCGGTAGAACGCCAGCTTCCCAAGCTGGACAGGAGGGTTCGACTCCCTTCATCCGCTCCACATGAATTGTGAGAGCCCGAAAGGGCTCTTTTTTGTTTGGCTTGGTAGGATATAATAGTGGTGACTAGTGATTGGTGAATCAAGCCAAGAAAGGAATCAACGTATGCCATACACCTACTACGATATCGGACTGAATCTTTTTACGAAATCCTTCCCCCATCCGGAGAAGATCGTCGAGGATGCGCACGCCGCGGGGATCCAGTGTATCCTGACAGGCTCGGAGGCGGAGGAGAATGAGCTCGTGAATGATTTCACGAAGACCCATGACGTCTACGGGACGGCGGGGATCCATCCGCACAGCGCCGACGAAGCGAAGGAGGAGGACGTGGCGCGCATCGAGGAAATATTGACCACGAATCCCCGCATCCTGGCGGTAGGAGAGACGGGGCTCGACTATGACCGCATGTACAGCAGGAAGGAAAATCAGATCCACTACTTCAAGGAACTGATCCTGCTCGCAGAGAAATTGGGAAAGCCGCTCTTCCTTCACGAGCGGGATGCGGCGGAGGACTTCATCGCCTGCTTTGCCGGTCACGAAGCCATCTGCCCGCGCGCCGTCGTCCACTGCTACACGGGGGATAAGAAAACGCTCCGGCGGCTGCTCGATATGGGCTTCTACATCGGTATCACCGGATGGATCTGCGATGAGCGCCGTGCGGATGACCTGCGCGAGGCAGTCTCGATCCTTCCGCTGGATCGCGTGATGATTGAGACGGATGCGCCGTACCTCACGCCGCGCGGCTTCCACCTGCCGAGGACGAATGTGCCGCAGAATATCACCTACGTGGCGAGGGCGCTCTCGCAGTACATGGGCGTCTCGGAAGAGGTGCTCACGAAATGCGCGAAGGAGAATACGGAGCGCTTCTGGGGGATCCGATAGAGGGGAATGAGGAATTAGGAATGAAGGTGGCGGCTTCGCCGCCTTTTTTAGAGGATGGTAGTCTCGTATCGTCAGCCTTCCCCTCGAGGGGAAGGTGCCCCGCAGGGGCGGATAGGGCAGACATGGTATGAAAGACAGCTGGTAGTATAGGAGAAAGCGCAGCGCATTTGTGCTGCTTGCGAAAGCACCTGAGCGCCGCCTTTTTTTGGGGGGCGATGCCCGAAAGTGGTATTCAAGTCACGGGTTACCAGTCATAACAACGATA
>ERZ1035032.1988-NODE-1988-length-11858-cov-5.590189_pt1 | contig 11858 bp, 16 predicted proteins | sample MGYA00520693_ERZ1035032 | MGnify/ENA primary metagenome ERZ1035032 (study PRJEB33766, sample SAMN09781740) | gut metagenome | biome: gut microbiome | host: Homo sapiens | place: Madagascar | study: EMG produced TPA metagenomics assembly of the PRJNA485056 data...
GATAGGCCGCTCCCTTTCTGGCCGCCTCTGCACTGAGTATCCACGATCTGATGGGCCCCGCTGGTGGACACATAAACCTTGTGAAAGCAATTCTCTTTAAAAAACATCGGATAGCCCAAGTGCGTGACAGCGCCAGTCCACACGCCATCCGTGCCTACGCTGGCCCTGTACGAATCGCTGGAAATCCCAAGATACTTTTCCCAGTTTTTAAAGTCACCCAGCGCACAGCAGTAGATCTCATTGACGGTCTTCCCGTCTACCACGCCATATTTACAACCCCAGATTCGATTCTGTGCTTCCGTTACAAAGTCCATGTCTGGGACAAGGCGAGTTACTTTGATCTCCCCGTCCTCCTGTCCGATTGCCTGATCCAGCAAGCCAACGATGACGATATAGTTCTCTTTGACGTCATAGAGGATATGGCTGCCATTAAATTCTTCAGTTCCTTTGGCAGTGCATCCGGAAATTTGAACGCCATCATACTTTTCAAAGCCGGCACCAATGCCAGGGAAACTAATGCGCACATAAGTGGTGGCAATACTGACCCACATGCCGGTGGCAGAGCTGTATTGCTTCAGAGCATGTACCTCACCAGATGTATCCAGCCATACTGCCCCGTTCTGCGGATCTGAAGGTGCTGTATCGGATGTTGTAATGCTGCCGTAGTCAGATCCGTCTGCTTTGCAGATTGCAAAGTTTACTGCATGGGCTTCATCCAAATTGCCAGTCTCTACAGCGTTTTCCATGCTCCCGCAGTCTGAATAATCCGCAGTATTGATATAGTATTTGTCCGGCCAGATCAGCAGATAGGCGCCCATAGACACAAGCGTCTTCTGTGTGTCACTCAGCGTGAGTCCCTTACCACCAAGTGTGCTGACAGTAATATCTTTTCCGTTATAGAAAATGCTCTTGCCGTCGATCCATGCCAGTGCATCCTTTGCAAGCATACCGTTTGGCTTAGTTAGAGTCTGCACCGTACAGCGTTGTGGGCGTACGCTGGCGACCGGATAAGCATTAGAGCTGAGGTTTGTCTCGTCATAAAACTCGTTGTCCGAAATCCGTTCATTGTGGTTATACCCGCCGAATGAGCTGAGCATTTCGATAGAAGTGGAGTTTTCCTGCAGCGAGGGGAAAGTAGGCATATTGTTACACCTCCTCAGAATTTGAAATAATTTTTCTGAATAATTGGATGATACGTCCGATTCAGCCAATTCAGATATGTACTGTATGCGGTGTTATACATGGTAATTGACTGATTGTATTTTGCGGTTTCACTGTTCTCTCGGTCGATCCTGGCCTGCAGGTAATTGATATAAATGTCCACATCATAGGGCACTTGAACAAGCAGCTCTGTGTCCATATCCACGCCAGGAGCATATCCGCCAAATGATTCCGTGTGCGGCATGTCGTGGGTGAGAATCGCTTCCCTCCAAATCTGCCCGTCTAAAGTAGACAGCCAGCGGATTTTTTCTTCTCGTGTATATTGATTCGGCTTCAGGTGGTCAACCTGCTCGATTGCCTCTCTGATTGTCATGTAATAGGCCCCTTTTCAAAAGAAAGAGGAGGCGCAAGGCCTCCTCCTTATCAAATATTCTTTTCCTGTGCCCGCGCCACCATCTCGTCGATGTGCTCATCCATCAGATCCTGCGCCTCCAGGCTGCGCCGGTATTCATCTGCCACAGCCGTGGGCACCACACTGACCCTGCCCTTTGGAAGAATGTAGTTCACGCCGTTCAGGCCGATGAAGAGATTCTGCTCCTCGCGGTCACTTCCGCGGGGAATGCGGATTTCCTCATAGCCTTCAGGGATGTCTTTTGCTCTGGTAGTCGCCATATAAACGCCTCCTGTCAGTTTGCTTCGTCGGTCGCGGAATAGGAGCTGGTGCTCATCACGCGCAGCAGACGCTCCGGGTAGAGCAGCGTCGCACCGTTAGTCTCGAGCTTATAGCCAATAGTGCTGAACTGATCCAGCGGGCCGCCAGCCTCAGATTTATCGTGGACGATCATCTGGAGGGAGCCGCCGGAAGGGTCAATGATGCCGAATGCATCCTTTCCGAAGAAGTAGGTGGCATAGGTGGCGCCACTGTCCTTGTTAGTGTAGCCGGACGCCTTCAGCACAGGAGCAAATACATCTTCGATGAAGCGGCAGCCATGCAGCTCTCCAATCTCACCGTTGAAGATCTCACCGGGCTGAGCATACTTGTGTGCCTCCAGCCAGCCGTCACAGTTGCGGAGATCCTCTGCAACGCTGGGGTGAATCACTGCCACATACTTACCGTTGATGGTGGGCACACGGTTCTTCTTCATGATGGTGACAGCCCGGCTGACCATCTTATCAGTCAGGTAGGCGTAGCCGTTGGTGTTGGATGCACCCATAGTTGCACAGGACGTGGCAGCCGTGGCAACACCAGCCGCAGAAACGTTATCACAGTACATAACATTGGTGCCCACCAGCAGGGCGTCTCGAATCAGAGTTTCCTGCGTTTCGGCGGCAGATGCGCCCATTTCCTCGGTAGCGCCCAGGATCACATCATCGTAGGCTCGCAGCTCCAGCTTGTCCGTAATAGCAGTATAGGTGCCATACTGCTTGATGGAGCCCGTCAGCGTAGTGACGCCGAACTTCTGACCGGTTGGAATAACGCCTTCCTTCAGCTCAGAGGCCTTCTTGAAGGTGTTCCATTTGCGCCATTCGACGGTCATACCATTGTTGGCAGGGAGCGGCTGCTTCTTGCCAAACTGCGCATAGATCATATCAATGCGGGCATTTTCCAGCAGCTCAGTATCGTAAAAGGTCTTCAGCTCCGGAGACAGAGTGTTGGTACCGCTGAAGCTCTCCGTAGTGCCAGCATAGGCGTTGACGTAGTTGCCCGTGGCGTTGACCAATTCGCCGCCGCCAGAGGCGAAAATCTGCAGGTTTCTAAAATCGTTCATTGCTTCTCCTTTCTTTTCGTGAGGGGAGAGGCGTCCGGTCACTGACCGGGATACAGCTTCTCTCCCCGTGCTGCGGCCTCGCGGATGCGCCGCTTTAGGTCCGCACGCTGATCTTTACTCATTTTTGCGTAGTCGAAGGAAGTTACCGTCGGAGCCTGTGCTGCTGTGCCGGCCTCGGTGGGCCGTCTGGAGTTGGCCTGAATGCTGTTGCTCAGCTTCTCAGCCACCTGCTGGGCTGTCACTTGAGCCGCCGCCGCCTGGATCTCCTTGCGATGTACGGCATAATAAGCATCTGCCACACTCAGGCCGCTGCCAGGCGCCGTCATACGCCGGAAGACAGGATTCTGGAGCTCGTTCTGAAGGTCAAAGTTCGGGAACGTTTTCTTGAGCTCCTCGCCCTCCTGCCGAAGGCCCTCAATGTGGCGCATCAACTGATTCTGCGCCTCCGTCTCTGCGTCCTGCTCGCGGTGCCTCTGGTCTGCGCGTTCCAGCTGATCCATACGCTTGGCCGCCTCCACGGGAATGCCGAGCTGATCGGCCTTGCCCTCGTACATACGGTTATCATCATTGATTGCACTGATGATAGCATCCGTATCTTTGACGTCCACGTTGTAGTATCTGGCCAGCACCTCCATTGCCGGAGCCAGCTTATTGAGCTGATCTTCTGCCGCCTTGGACTTCTTCAGGCGGTCAGTGACTACCTTCTGCATCTGCTTGTTGTAGTCGGGGTCAGCCATCAACTCGTCCCAGGTTGGCTTTGCCTTTTCTTCCTTCTCGGGGGACTTATGGCTTTCTGCCTGCTGAGCAGCGTCGTCCTGCTCATCCGTCGGTGTCTGCTGCATTTTCTCAGCGGATTTACTGGCCTGCTGCAAAGGCGCAGCGGCCGCACCGGCTTTCGACCGTTTTCGGATTTTGTCCTTGGGGACGCCCAGCGCCTCCAACTTGGACTCATAAGATTCTGCCGGAGCGGCGGCCTCCGATGCACCCGCAGGTGCTGCGCCCGCGCTTCCACCGTCTCCACCATCCGCGAAGATCTGAAGCAAGTCAAAATAATACATAGAGTTACCTCCTCTGCCGCTTAGGGCGGCGAATCCGTCTATAGCAAGGGTACCACACTCCGAAGGCAGTATGTTATCCCACACCACGACACTCATAAGATACAAAGTCAGGGTACTCGTGTGCCATCCACTCGAATGCGTCGCACACATAATCAAGCAGATCCTGATAGCTGTCCACCAACCTGATATCCGCACGGCCACTCTCAACCTGCGCAATCCCGTGGCCGTGCTCAGCGGCGAGTACCAGCACCCTCAGCAGCGATGATAGCCCCGCGCAAACAAGATCTTCGCCTGCCGGTGCACTGCCTGCATGGCCTGTCATAGTCACGCGGCAAGAATCGCGCTCATAGATAATCTTCGTCATTTTTTCTCCTTCTTCGCTACTACACGGCCTTCATCCGGCCGGCTGGCCTGCTGGCTCTTTTCTCGCGCATTGGTAACCTGAGCGATCTCCTTCTGCTGTGTGCCAGAAATACTGTCCTGTTGCATGATATCTGTTCCGCCTGTTTGTGCGGGCATTGCAGAGGACAGGGAAGGATCGCCAGTAATATCAGTGGCCAAACCAGGCACAAGAGCAGGCTCGTATTTCTGCGCCAACGCTAGCGCAAGCTGCTGATACTGAATCAATTTCTGCTGCATCGTCCCGTTTTGAGCCACCTTTTGGAGGACATCATCCTTCCCATCAAACTGCATCATCTCCAGGCAGGGGAGCGCCTGATCTGTCAGCTGCGGGTTGAAAAATCCGAGCTGGAAGAACTGCAATGCCAGCTCATTGTTGCTCAGCGTGGTATACGCACTCTGCTTCTGGGCACTGACCTTGATGTCAAAAACCGGAAGGCGGTAGCCCATATCCTGACCGAAGTCATTGCCCTGGTTCTGAGGCTGAAGCCCCGCATTGGTGTATGTAGTAAACTGCATGGAGCCATACTGTCCAACAATGCGAAACTTGCGCGGAACATCGTAGAACTGACGGATCAACTCAATGCACAGCTCGATGATCTTGCTGTATGCCCGGTAACTGGATCGTGTACTGTCCTTGCTGCCTTTGCCGCTGGCCTCCTGGAGCGCCGCAATGGCCGAAGCCGCCGTTACACCAGAGCCAGTGCTACCTGTGGCAGTCTCTGTGTTGCCGCTGGTCTCTCTCAGTTCCTGGATCGTGTTATTGAGATAGGCAATATAAGAGTCATCAATAGGCGTCACATTGATTTGCCGCAGAGTATCCTCACCCAGATTGCCGTCCACGCGGACAATGGTCTTGTCCAGATCCAAGAAATCATCCTCGTTGACAGCGCCGTCGTTCCGCCCAAAGTAACGCGGTATCGCGCCCGCCATAGTGTTTTTGACGATGGCTGTCTTCATGTTGTCAATCTCGATCTGGGGCTGCTTGCACAGATCCACAAAGCCATAGCCGCAGGGACTTCCCTCCACGGGGAACAGTGGATCGAACACATAGGGGAATAGGCTGTGATCGTATAGGCCTCGCAGCGCCATCTCGGGGTCATTTTCCGTTGCATAAAGGACTTGGTCCCCCACAAATTTGACGTACTGCAGCACCTTCCCGTTGTCGTAGGTATGATAATAGCAGTCGATTACAGTGTACTTGCCATCCGTCTTCTCCCGGTCCTCTGTGTCAAACTGCCGTGTAGTGACCACCTCGCTCAGCTTGCTCAGATCAACCCCCGGATACTGCTGGGCCAAAAGATCCTTGTCCATGCGCTCCAGGTGGAACAGGTACCGGCTGCTCTGAATATCCGTAATGCCAGGCTCCCAAAACAGCGAAAGAATACTGACCGGCTCAATGCCGATGTCTCCCAGCCCGTTGAGCTTGCCCTTGTCCCATATCACCTTATAGACTCCGGTGCCGGACTTGAGCTTTGTCCACATAGCGTCCGAGTACGTCGTATCAAAATGATTCTGCTCCAGCACGCAGGGGATAATGCTGGACAACATCCTGGCCTCCGCTTGGTCGCCTGATTCCCGGGGCAGGATATTGGGCTCCGGGTAGGCGTCCATGGCGTCAGCGTGCTTGGACACGATCACGTTATGCAGCCACCCGGATTTTGATTTGAATCCATGCCGGACCGTGCCGCTTACCTTATCCTCCTCAATCTCATTGCGCAGACGCCACCAGTTTTCCGCGGCGATTACCCGGGTGTCCAGGTGCGCCTTACCAGCCTTGTAGTCCGCCAGAATCTTGGTGAGCTCAATAATCTGCTCTCTGCCAATTTTGGCTGCCGCCTGGCTCTGATCTTCCTGCACATCCGGTCGCTGCATGTCTGTTTTAATATCCATCATTGTCTCCTCCTCGGTTTTATCTGATCCAGCGGGTCAGAGAGATAGATTTTACGCTCTGGCTCCCGCATTGGCTTGATTGGACGCGACATGCAGAGATAGCGCGTCTCATCGGCGATATGATCCTCCAGGCTGGTGTCCAAATCTTCGGGGCGCGTGTCGCTGTACATCAGCGTCGGGATAGTACGGATAAACCCTTTGCAGGTATCAAAGATATACATACGGGCATAGCCATTCTCATCAAACTGAAGCCTGTAATGGACCTGCATCCATCCCGGTATGCGGTCATTGTCACCCGGCGTGAAGTATACGCCGTAGTTGCTCATTGTCTCCGCGATACTCTCGCCACGGGAGGCGTCCCAAATTGCCGGATCGGCTACGCCGTCTATCTTCCGTCCCTTGAGCCACGGGTGGGAGTGCTCAATCTCCGAAATCTGCCTGGCCTGCTCGTCCGGTGTCCACTTGACGCCCTCATTAGGCTCTTTTGTGCAGCCATACAGCTCCATGATGCGGTACAGCGTCCCGTCATAATCCACCGCCCACCAAGCGCAGCTGAATGGTTTGGCGTACCCAAAGTCATAACTCCGCAGGATACGCCATCCGCGCCGCTCACCAGAGTTGAGGTTAAAGGGTTTGATTACATGGCACCAGCGCCCCTGCTCCTTGGCCTCCTCGGTGGTGATGCCGTGCTCCCTGCATTTTTGTGCACTGGGATTGACCACAAAGTCCTCAAAAAACATGCCGTCGAAAATGTCCCAGTCGCCGTACAGCCATGCACGTTTCAGCTTTTCTGGCAGGATCTCCAAGTCTCTCTTGTATTCCGGCTGAAGTGCCATCAGTGCGGTATTGTCCGTCACCAGAGCCTGAGTGAAGCTGTAATTGTCCGGCTCCTCGCCATCCTTGAACTCCCGATCAATAAACAGACGCTTAATGTAACCATGACTTACGCCGCCCGGGTTACAGGTGTAGTAGGTCCGCTTGGGGAAGTCATTGGTGCCTCGGACTGCGGCGTTGATCTTGGTGATCCACTCCTCCTTGAGCTGCGTGGCCTCGTCCAGGAAGATCACATCATACTCGGCGCCCTGGTATTGATCCAGATCTGAGTCCGATGCACAGTAGCCAAACTTGATCGTGCTGGGCGTGCTGGCCCGTCGGCGGGGGAAGGTAAACTGCTTCTCTGTCTTGTTATAGACGGCAATCCCGTGGAGTACGCCCCGCAGCGGGTTGATATGGTTATTGATTAGCTCCTGGTAAGTTTTTCGGACGATCAAGATTTTAATGCCGTCATACCGCAGGGCAAGCAAGATTGCCTTATACCGGATGGCCCAGCTCTTTCCGCCGCCTCGGGCGCCGCCATAGGCAACATGACGGTGGTGGTCAAGCAAAAACTGGTGCTGCTTTTCGTTCGGGTCGCCCATAAGCTCGTGCATATTGATAATCATCCCGCATAATCCTCTGCGCAGCCATCCAAAGTAACATGCATATCGTTGTCTGTATCATCCGGCGCAATCCTCTGCTTCTCCAGTTCCAGACGCTCACGCGCCATGGCCAGCTGCTCTCTCTGGGCAGGTGTCGGAATGTCATAAAAGTCTCGTAGCATAATATTTAGATCCTTGAGCCCCGCCACATAGCTCCGGTAATCCTGACCAGACATCTGACTTGGAGCCTTTAGCCGCTCACGCGCAATATCAACAGCAGCCTCAGCGGCCTCTCTTAGAGCGCACAGCTTATTAACGACTGTGTCTGCGTCGATTTGGGCGGCGGCGCTAACGGCGTCTGTAATGGCTTTCTGGCGGCCTTGCTTCTCGGCATACCAGCCTTCTTTCTTCGCCCTCCGGGCGATCAGCGGGTCGCTGCACCCGTATTTCTTGGCTAATTTCCGGTAGCTGGTGTCCGTAGTCAGATATTCCATTTTGATCTCATCCCACGGCAGCGCCATGCTCATCCTCCTCCATATTTGGCATGCATAATACTCTGGTACATGGCGCAGTGTGTGCAGCCGCCAATATCGCAGCACAGAGTTTTCAGGTGTCTTGTGAATGCAGCCTTCCCGCTGAAGGTGTAACCTGTCCTGCTGTCGGTGTAATGGCCCTCGCATACAATCCGCGTATGGCCGTCATCCTTGACGTAAAATGGGCACTCAACATATCTCTGGTTATAACTGCTGCTCATCATTCCGCCCTCCAGATGCAAAAAGACCGGCCCAGCAATGCCAGGTCGGCCTTTCGCAAAATCCATTTGTATCATTGTACCACGCTGGAATCAAAAAATCCTCCGAAAAAATTCCGAATTTCAGGTCTCGGTCACACCATACAGCGCCACAGCAAAATGCTTCAGCGCCTTATCGCGGCGCCAATACACAGTGCTGGCCCCATCGAGATGCAGCTCTTCGCACAAACGTTCTACATGGCCCTTCTGCCGGTGGATGTAAAAGCGGTCCAAAATCAGGCGCTCTTCATCGTCCAGGTCTGCCAGGGCCCCCTCGATACTCTGTACGCCCAGCTCTGCGATAGCCCGCGCTCGCCCCAGCTCTACCTGACAAGCGATGTTGTTGATAAGGGCATCCTCCCGCTGGTTTGTGCCTCCCGCCACCGGCGTTCCATCCGCCGTAGCGCTCCGGATACTGGTCAGTGTCATCTGGAGCCGCTTTACCTCATCCTGGGTGCGGTGGATCGAGTTCTTCTGAGCTGTATAGTTTCTCAGCTTAGATTCCGCTTCGCGCTTCCAATCCATTCATCAATCATCCTCCAATCCCAACTCGTATTTACTCACTCCTCATCCTGATATTGCTCCAATCTGTCTAACCACCGATTGGCCTTTTTTAGCATAATTATTCCGCTTGACGCGAAGCTCGCACCCAGTACCATCAGCGAAAGGGAAACATCTGATGCCTCCTCAATCAAGTCAAAATGCGCTGCAACTACAGGTTTTGGTGTGGGGCTAATACCGATGTCACACCGCGCGGTCTGGAGCGCCCTGCGATATTTGAGTGCAGCCTGCGCCAGCTCTGATGCCTCCTCCGCAAGCTGCGTAAGCTGATTGTCAATGTCAACTCTTTTCCCAATTTCCGCCGTAAGGTCGTTCAGATCATCGTGAGTTTTGTCCCACATCGCATTTCACTCCCATCATATCTGCGCCGCAGAACGGGCAAGTTTTCAATGGCGGGTACGGTCTCGGGTTATACATGCTGTTCCTCCTTACCCCCACTGCTCCGCCATAGCTTGTGCTACACCTGGAAACGTCTTTGCTCGATTCTTGGCTTTATCCGGCCCATACAAGGAGTCCGACCAATAATACGCTCTGCCGTCACCGGTAAAACCTTTTGGCTCAGGCGGTTTCGGTGCATTATAAGTAAGCAGTGGTAGGTTCTTCAGCCACAATCCCGTTCGCTTTTTTTCGTAGTTCTCGGTGTCATTTTCGTCCTTTGCAAAATAGTACGGGTTAATGATCTGATCCGCTTTCCGGTATATGGCATTCATCCGTTCGATTGGGTTTTCTACGCAAATTTTCTCCACGGGTGCCAGGACGCATTGCATAAAAAAGACTATCGCTTCCTCGCGCTTGCGCATTCGCTTCACCACCGCTTCTGCGCTATTTTGGCGCAAAGAATACCATCGTGCCCCTGCATTGCTCAGGTATGTGCATGGTGGATGAGCAATCAGCAAGTCCCATTCCTCGATGTAGTGAGACTTACCATCCATTGTTACAATCCGCCCCCCCATCATGGCCTGAACCGCATCGCCCAGAATGTGCCACTCTGGATGCCCGCCAGACGGCTCTTGTATGTCGCAGCTGTAAGCATTATGACCTTTCGCCCGGAATGCCTTGCAAACTTCCTGTGATTCCTCGCAAGCGATCAGGACGTTCATGTTGACACCTCGCACTCAGAAGTCCCACGAAAAATGCAGTCATCATCACAGTTGCCTCGGCTGAAATAGCATTCAGAACACTTCACAAATTCGCATTCAATGCCATATTCGTAGTATTCCTCTGCAACAGCATTAGGGCAGGTGCCGTCAACGCAGGTGGGGGAGCAATAGCCTTTGCAGTATTTATTCTCCGCCATTGCTATCCCCCTTGATTTCGACGGGTTTAACCGGGTCGATTTCCACACGGTTGTTGATGGGTTTAAACTCGCTGCTTAGCATCGACTTGACGGCCAGAATGGCCATCTCGTATCCCTCCCGCCGGTTCCCGCTGATGTGTTTATACAGGAGCCGATTTGAGTCCATCAGGGCAGAAACCTCAGCTTGCAGGAGGACATATTCAGATCTCGTCATAACCGCCTCCGTGCATTCTTCCTTTGAATCCGGCAGCAGATTTTCCCGTATTCTCCGCTTCGCCTAGCAGCACTAGTTCCAGCGCGTACGTCTTTCTCCCGGTATAAAAGCAGTAATCTGCTTCGATTCTTGCCCCCGCGCTGTTTTGCCAGCCGGGCATGAAGGCCACCACATCGGCGCTCTCGATCATAGCCAAGCAGATGCGCATATAGGCGGCCTTGCTCATCCCCTCTGGTAGAGTGGCAGGGTTGAGGACCGTGTAACCCAGGTCCGTCAGCTTGCGCTCGGCCATGTCAAACCGCTGGCGATAGTCCGCCACGCCGGTGATCGGCCCGGCCAAATAGACGGTCATACCATGAACACCACCGTTCCGCTCTGGATCTCATCAGCCAGCGCCTCACGGAGATAGGCCGCGATATTGTTCTTGGCCTCCAGTTTCCAGACACCGCCGTCCGCCTCGAAAAGGCCGACCCGTCCACCATCATCGACCCGCAGCAGGAACTCACTGGCAGGCTGATCCACTTCCAGGAAGGTGCGGAAGGGCTGAAGCTCCACTCTGGGCCGGACAGCTACGGTGGACTTGAGCGAGATGCCCTGAGACGCCTCCACAGTCTGGGTCACGCCGTTGTCCACGCTCGTCACCAGGCTCTCATCGCTCATCCGGCTGAGCAGATCCAGCAGATACTCCACGCCGTCACCGGGCAGGAACAGGCTGCGCAGCTCAATCAGTGCCGTCTCGCGATCACGATAGCCGCCTCGAAAATCCGGCACATCGGCAGTTGCCTCATAGAGCACATCCCGGGAATAGTCGTCCAGATAACCGGTAAACACGCGCACGGTTTTGTAGCCGGTCACATGAACGTAAATCGGGACTCCTTCCTCGAAATTCTCGACCGCCTCTTTACGGACAAGGCGGGCAATGGAATCCAGACTGCTCACTGCCAGCTTATCCGGGCGCTGTCTTTCGCGCTCCACGACCTTCATCGGACGATCGGACCAGACCTGACCGTACTGATCTGTAATCGTCTTAGGCCCAGCCAGCTCCACGATCTTCTCGATTGCTTCCTTCAGCATGGTTTTCCCCTCCTCATATCGTTTTGCGCTGATCGGCCAGCGCAGCCAGCTTCAGCACTTTCGGCTCCGGGGCGGCACTGCCGTCCATGTCCATCTGACCGGCCACCTGTGGCAGCAGCTCCACCAGCTGCATCTCACCGTTGGCATCGCTCATCATGCCCAGGCTGGTCTCCACCGGCGCGGTGGGTGCCAGAGCTGCCTTACTGCCGGTGTGCACCGTGATG
>ERZ1035032.1990-NODE-1990-length-11842-cov-11.731399_pt1 | contig 11842 bp, 7 predicted proteins | sample MGYA00520693_ERZ1035032 | MGnify/ENA primary metagenome ERZ1035032 (study PRJEB33766, sample SAMN09781740) | gut metagenome | biome: gut microbiome | host: Homo sapiens | place: Madagascar | study: EMG produced TPA metagenomics assembly of the PRJNA485056 data...
ACAACATTTCCGGGCAGGAAACATTTGAGAGAGAATGCTCTCCTCTGCTTCAGATCCGAGATGCTTATCCGAAAATGATTATTGCCAGAACCAAACATCCAAAATATAGCTATGAAGGAGTCGAAATTCAAGATATAGCCGATTGGCTGCTACAAGAATAAGCAGGGCGAAATATCTCCGTCTACAGAGTAAAATAGATAGTTACTTTTTCTGCAGCCTGTGATAAACTTGTTCATGAGCGGGAGAAAGATTTTGGACTGCACCCCCAATATCGTCATAAAAGCAGGGGAAATGCCCCGGAATTATTTAATATAGGTAATAAAAATGACAGAAGAGAAATATACGATCCATAAGTATAAAAGAATTTTATTTTATGTGGTGATACTTGTGCTGTTTGCAGCATTTTTTTTAGGGCAGAGCATTTACCCCAGTGAGAGGGAAACGGTCACGGAGGAAAGCATTACTTATACCGGAACCTTTTACCGGGAGCTGCCAGACGGAACAGAAGAGGAGATCCGGGTTCCGGACCGGTATGATGTGCCTGCCGGTGAGCTTATGGTCATCCGGTCAGTGCTCCCACAGGACTATAATGAAAATACGATCGCCATCAGATCCTCTCTGGAGAATGTGCGCATTTATATCGGAGGGGAACTGAGGACGGTGTATGATACGAAGAATACCAGACCCTTCGGGAAAAATTCTGCCAGCGGGTATGTGTTCTGCGAGACGTCCGGTGAGGATGCGGGGCAGGAAGTGCGGATTGAACTGCAGTCTTTTACTGAAAAGTATTCCGGTGTCGTCAACACGGTATATTGCGGGGATAAATTAGATATCTGGGGCTATATCTTTCACTGCTATTTTATGGTAACTCTGATCGCCTGCACTATGCTGTTTTCCGGACTGGTCGTGCTGATCATCAGTCTGGTGCTCGATATTGTATACAAGACAAGATTTGATCTGGAATATCTGGGATGGTGCATGATCCTGGGAGCAGTGTGGATGCTGGGAGAATCGAAGCTGCGTCAGCTGTTTGTTCCCAATGCTTCTATTCTGTCGAATATGTGCTTCTTTGTTGTGATGATCTGCCCGATCCCAATCATGTTCTATATTGATAGTGTGCAGCAGGGAAGATACCGGAAGGTCTATCATGTGGCAGAATGTATCATTTGTGTGAATTTTGTGATATGCACGGTCTTACAGGTACTGAATATCGCAGATTTTATTTCGACAATGTTCTTGTCCCACATAGTGATCGCAGGAACGTTTCTGACGATATTTATCACCATCTGCCGGGATCTCATCAAGGGAACAGCGAAACATTACAAGCTTCCGCTGATCGGACTGGTAGCTGCCATGATCGCAGTCATGCTGGAGATGACAGCGGTGTATCGTGTTGTGTCTCTGTCCGGAATCTTTATCGCAATCGGGCTGGTGGCTCTGCTGGTCGTTACCCTGATCCAGACGATGGACCGCATCCGCGAGCTGGAGCTGGCACGACAGAAAGAGGCCAGGGAAACCTTGGATTACCTGACAGGACTTCCCATGCGTCATAAAGGTGAGACACTGATTATTGAAACAATGCAGGAGCATGATGGCTGTCTGGGATTTGTGGATATGGATAATCTCAAGAAGATCAATGATGTCTATGGACATAAGGCGGGGGATTATGCGCTCAGGCTGGTAGGAGCAATGCTCACAGAGTGCATGGAGAATGCGGTGGTCTGCCGGCTGGGAGGAGATGAGTTTCTGTTCTATCTGCCTGAGGTATCAGAAGTTGAGATGAACACGCAGATGAGAAAGCTGTTTGACAGCTTTGAAGCGGCAAAAAATGCCACGACGGAGACTTTACCGGCATCCTTATCCTGCGGTCTGTGCATGTGCAGACAGGGAGAAAGCTTTGAAGAATACTATATAAGAGCGGACAAGGCATTGTATTATGTCAAACAGAACGGCAAGAACAATTACCGGTTTTATGAGGAACTGGCGGAACAGTAGGCAGCGATATTCCATGCCATTTTAGAATGCCTGATGCCGGCCGATGTATTGACACTGGAATAAATCGTGGCAGAAATCCCAGATAAAAGCAGGAATTTAGGAGAAATAAAATAATGTCAAAAGATGAATACCTGATCACAGATGCCCCACTCAAAGCGTTGACTGTTTTTGCAATGCCTATGATTCTGGGCAGCTTTTTTCAACAGGTTTATAATATGGCGGATTCCATTATTGTCGGCCAGTATGTTGGTTCGTCTGCACTTGCGGCTGTCGGTGCATGCGCGGCACTCACAAATGTATTTATTTGTGTGGCACTTGGTGCCGGTGTCGGTGCAGGCGTACTGGTGAGCCGCTATTTTGGTGCCAGAGATTACGGCAAAATGAAAACGATTGTGTCGACATCTTTGATCAGCTTTCTGATCCTAAGCATACTTCTTGGCGTATTCGGCTTTCGTTTTTCCCATCCGATGATGAGCCTTTTACAAACGCCCACTGACATACTGGAGGAAGCTGTACTGTATCTGCGGGTGTATTTTGTGGGATTTCCGTTTTTATTTATGTACAATATCCTTTCGACGATGTTCACCTCAATCGGGGAATCAAAGATTCCGTTGGGTCTGCTGATATTTTCTTCTGTTTTGAATATTATTATGGATCTTTGGATGGTGGCAGGACTTGGATTGGGTGTATTTGGTGCAGCCCTTGCAACTTTGATCGCACAGGGCATTTCTGCAGTATTTTCATTCGTGATCTTTTTTTACCGGATGCGCCAATATAAGAGTCCATTTCACTGGTTTGACAGACAGGAGTTACATTATATGCTCCGGATTGCCATACCGTCAGTTCTCCAGCAGTCCACAGTATCAATAGGCATGATGATCGTGCAGGCAGTTGTAAACCCATTTGGTACACAGGCACTCGCAGGTTATTCGGCAACAATGAGAGTAGAGAATGTTTTCGCACTGATATTTGTGTCCATTGGCAATGCAGTTTCGCCGTATGTGTCCCAGAATCTTGGTGCTCAGAAAATCGGGCGTATTAAAAAAGGTTATCACGCTGCACTGGTGTTAGATCTGTGCTTTGCAGTTCTGGCTTTTATAATTATTGAAACACTACACACCCAGATTTCTTCATTATTTCTGGGAAAAGACGGAACTGCTTTCGCATATCAGGTATCCGGGGATTACATGAGATGGCTTGGCTATTTCTTTATTTTCATGGGTATTAAGATGGCAACGGATGGAGTTTTGCGTGGACTTGGAATCATGCGTCCATTTCTTATAGCTAATATGGTAAACCTTGCGATCCGTCTGTCGGTTGCTTTGATTTTTGCACCGCGCTTTGGTATTGCATTTGTCTGGCTTGCCGTACCGGCGGGCTGGTTGGCAAACTTCCTGATTTCCTATGCGGCGCTTAGAAAATCGTGGCCGGATGATAGAATCGCTGCATCCTGCAACGGTTGTATGGATTCTGCAGAAACGAAGAAGTAGCTGCAGCTGCCAATGGAACCGCACGGATTTACTGCAACAAAAACTTCCAGAGAGGCGGGGAGAAAGCAGGAGCTGCTGCGGTTGAATCCATATCGGAAAATATCTATAGTCGAAAAGCAAAAAGGCGGGAGTCTCTGTGAGAGGCTTCCGTCTTTTTAGCTACAGCAGGAAGAATGAGTTTTCTAATCGATCTTTAAAATCAGATCAAGTACGCGCTTTGCGCAGCGCTCCAGATCGCTTCGATCCAGCGCACCGAGTTCCATCGCCTTTTTCACGCGTTCCGGGAAACCGCACGCCATCTTCACGTCATTTCCGGCTTTGATCTCCTTGTAATGTTCCCCTCTCGTCCACCAGTCGGAGGTTACCATTCCGTGAAAATGCCACTCATCACGCAGGATGCCTTCGAGCAGATCGTGATTTTCCGAAGCGCGGTGGCCGTTGATCATATTGTAAGCGGACATGATGACCCACGGATCGGCTTCCTTCACGATGATTTCAAACGCCTTTAAGTAGATCTCGCGGAGTGCGCGCTCGGAGACGCGGGAGTCGCTGTGCTTGCGGTTGGTCTCCTTGTTGTTGCAGGCAAAATGCTTCACGGCTGCGCCGATGTGCTGCGACTGGATGCCGCGCACCATGGCTGCGCCCATTTTGCCGGTGAGCAGCGGATCTTCCGAATAGTATTCAAAATTTCTTCCGCAGAGAGGATTGCGGTGAATGTTGACCGCCGGTGTCAGCCATACGGCGATATTGTTCTCTTTTACTTCCTCGGCGCCTGCGGTTCCGACCTGCTCAATCAGGGCAGGGTTCCAGGTGGAGGCGAGCAGTGTGGCGCATGGCCATGCCGTTGTGCAGACCTCACACTGCGGGGTGATGCGCAGACCGGCAGGACCGTCGGCGGTCATGATGTTTGGAACGCCATATTCCGGAAGATTGCCGTAGCCGTAGGTATTCGCGACAGAGGTATTCGGCTGGCCGCCGAGCAGATGAATCAGATCATCGTCGTCCAGCTGGGCGGTAAATTCATCCAGGGAAATCTTTCCCTCGTAAACGTCGATCAGCGGATGTGCGTTTTCCTTATAGGAATTCAGCAGAAGATAGGATGCGCGTCCGCGTGTTGCCGGGGCGAGTGCTTCCTCGGTGCCCGGTATCATTTTTTCAAAAACACAGGCATTCGGATCGTTGGCAGTTCCCTGCGGAAGTTCTTCGTAGCTTCCGTCTGCGAGCAGGCGCTTCTTCAAGTTTGCAGGTGCGGCTTTGGAGGAGAGCTGCTCTACCAGCAGGTTGGCGTTAAGCGTCATGACATAATCCAGCGCAATGACATCCCGGACGGAAGTTCCGATGTAAAAATGATAGTCGCCCTTTTCCAGTACGTAGGAGGATTTAAAAATTTTTCCCAGATCATCGTAGGAAGCCATGGAATCCTTCGCTGTCTCGAGCGTCAGAAGCTGGCTTTCGCCCGGGAGGAGTGTTCTTGTCTTGCAAAAAGCGGAAAGTTCGCGCGCGGGTTTCTGCAAAAGTCCCTGCGGCGCACTGTAATACATCTGCACGACTTCTTTTCCACTGTAATCTCCGGTGTTTGTGACAAGGACAAAAGCGCGGATGGCCTGCGCGGTTTCGGTCACACTCTGCACCGTAAGGGAAAACTGTGTGTAGGAAAGTCCGAATCCGAACGGATAGCATACGCGTTTTGCCGCATCCGGAAATGTCTCAAAATAGCGGTAGCCCACATAGATATCCTCGGTATAGTCCACATAGTCAACCGATTCGTGGAAATTCGCGGTGGAAGGATAGTCGTCCACGGAAGCGGCGAAGGTGTCCGGAAGCTTGCCGGATGGGGATACCTTTCCACACAGCAGTTCCGCCATGGCAAGTCCGCCCTCCATGCCGCCCTGCCATGCGATGAGCGCGGAGGAGATCTGATCGTCATTTTTGATCCAGGAGGTATCGATGATGCCGCCGATATTTAAGACGACCGCAATTCTGGAAAAATGCTGCTTTACCTGTGCGATCATGGCGGATTCTTCCTTTGTGAGATAGAAGTCGCCGTCCGGGAAGATCTCTCCGGAGATTTTCGGCATGCTGGTCTCTGTCTCCCACGGATTATATTCTCCGTTGTATTCGATGCTGGAGCGGTCCCAGCCCTCTCCGGAAAAACGGCTCAATACGATCACAGCCGTATCGGTATAGGCACTGGCGCCGGCGAGAAGTTCTGCGGAGAGCGCCGGCTCTGTCGTCATGCCGGGAACGGAACCCTGATCGTACTGTTCGTTCACATTGGCGCGGTAGAAATCGCACAGCGGCTCGTAGAGGGAGACGGCATCGTGGAGCATCTGAAAGCCATCGTAGAGATTGTGCACATACGATACGGTCACATCGCCGCTGCCGCCGCCTCCCTTGACATAATCAAAACTGCCTTTTCCAAAGAGTGCAATCCGGCTGCCTGCTTTTAACGGCAGCAGATTGTGCTCGTTCTTTAAGAGAACCATACCCTCTGCTGCAGCTTCCCTGGAAAGTGCGATGTGTTCTTTGGAAGCAGTCACGTAACAGCCCTCTTTTAACGGACGGTTTGGCTGATACATCACTCTGGTCCATTTCTTCATTTTGACCTCTTTTCCGGCTTACGCCTGATATTATTTTGATATTTTCCATCATGGAACATTGTCTATGTTCGTATTATAAGCAGATAATTCCGTTTGTTATAGATCGAATTTTGGCAGAAATATGGGTCGATATTGATATTTTTTCCTTCTGAAGGTATGATGGGAGAAAGAGAAGTCCGTGCATGTGAAAAACACGGAGAGAGCAGGAAAGAGAGGGAGCGGGAGTGCAGCAGGGGGAACATGAGATTATATCCGATGACGGGCTGATGCAGCTCTATTTTACGCAGGTCGACGCGTCGAATGAATTGCTGCCGGCACACTGGCATGAGCATCTGGAAATGATCTGTATGCAGCACGGGGCAATGACAGCGTACATCAATGAGACGTCGTATGAACTGCAGCAGGGAGATATTCTCGTTGTCAATCCGAGAGACATTCACTACACGCATGTCCACGGGGACGGGCATTACTATCTGCTGCAGATTCCGCCGGAGCATTTAAAGCGCGTCAGTGAGGACTGGCGGGGACTGCATTTCGGGGAATATGTTCCGTATTCGGAGGAGACCGCATCCGTGAATTGCCGGATGTCACAGAAGCTGGAAGAAATGAAATGCCTGCAGGAGCAGGCGGCGGACGGTACGCATCTGCTATTTCTTGCAGCGGTTTATAAGCTGCTGTATCTGCTGTATACAAAGGATGCGGCCACGGTCGATCATGTGCTGCGCCACCGCTCCAGGAGAGATTTTGAGCGGATCGAGCAGAGCATGCAGTATGTGAAAAGAAATTACACGAACCCCATTACTTTAAAAGAGACGGCAGATGAACTGTCACTTACGCCGGAATATTTTTGCCGTCTGTTTAAAAAGTACACCGGCCAGACATTTTTGACTTATGTAAACCAAATCCGCCTGCAGTATTTTCACAGTGATCTGCTGCAGACGGACGAGAGTATTACTTATTTAATGAATAAAAATGGAATTACCAACTATAAGGTGTTTCTGCGCAGCTTTAAGGAAGCCTACGGCATGCCGCCCGGTCAGCTTCGCAAAAAGCAGAGAGAAGTAAGAGATGCCGGAGCAATCAGTGCGTGGTCAGCTTCTTCATCCGGAAATGATAGTAAAACAGAAACAGAACGGACGTCAAAACCCAGGACACCGGATAATTGAGGAGCGTTACGGTGAGCGTCGGGAAGAGGGCAACCACTCCGAAAATCCATACCACACGGAACAGGCAGATACCGCCGGTTGTGATGAGCATCGGAACGACGACATCACCCATGCCGCGCAGCGCACCGGAGAAGACCTCGGTAAAGACGAACAGCCAGTAAAACGGAGCCATGGTCGCCATCATTTTCAGTCCAATCTCCACGACATTTTCATCGGTCACAAAAATGTGGAAGAGCGGAATGCGGAAGCATACGAGCACCAGCATCAGAAGGATGGCGGCAGCAAAGTCCATGCCGATACACACGCGGATACTTTTTCTGACGCGGTCATACTTCCCGGCGCCGTAGTTCTGACCGACGAAAGTTGTGATGGCAATACCGAAAGCACCGCTGACCATCCAGACGATTGCGTCCAGTTTTCCGTAAGCCGCCCATGCGGCAACCGTGTCGGTTCCGAATTTGTTGAGCGCGGACTGGATAATCATGTTGGAAATGCTGTACATGGCATACTGAAATCCACCCGGCAGTCCCAAAAGCAGCTCTGATTTGAGAAGTCTCGGGTGGATACGGATCTCTTTTAAGGAAAAATCGCAGAGATCTTTCTGGCGCATCAGAAAAACGGTGACGATCACGGCGCTGATCCCCTGCGAGAGAAGCGTGGCGACTGCCGCACCGGCAACACCGAGTCCCAGCCCGACGATCAGGAGCAGGTCGAGAACAATATTGATGACGCAGCAGATCATCAGACAGTACAGCGGACGCCTGGAATCTCCCAGCGCGCGCAGCAGTCCGGCTCCGGTATTGTAAATAAACACGAAGAAAATGCCGGCAAAATAGATGCGCAGGTAGAGGATGGAGTCACTCATCAGTTCTTCCGGCGTATTCATCAGTCGAAGAAGCGCCGGGGCAGCAGTGATGCCGATCAGTGTCATGATGACGCTGCCGATGATGGAGAAGGCATAGATCGTATGAATACTGTCGTCCGCCTTTTTGCGGTCCCCGGATCCGAAGAACTGGGAGACGATGACGGAAGCACCGGCAGTCAGCCCGGTAAAAAAGTTGACCAGCAGGTTGATGACCATTCCGGAGGAACCGGCGACCGCGGCAAGTGCATTTTTCCCGACAAAGCGTCCCACAATGACGGCGTCGATCGTATTGTAAAGCTGTTGAAAAAAAGAACCCAGTAAAATAGGAAAGAAAAATAAAAGAAGCTGTTTCCAGATGATACCGGATGTGATTTCGTTCTTGGAAGAGGTTTCGTTCATGCTATAATCTCCATATCTGTCGTAGAAAAGTATAAAAAAATCTAAAAAATAGTCCGAAATATATTATAAAATCTGTAGGATAAAATAACAAGAAAATCCGTTTATGTTTTTTGCGTTCTGTGATAATATAACACTATACAATGCCTGTTGCCAGGGATGGACAGGAAAGCCACGGAGGACACACTATGGATAAGAAAGAGAATCAGCCACGCGAGAAAAAAGGTATGCCGCTTGCGCCGGTCTTTTTGCTGGGAGCAACGGTGCTGCTGTTGATTGAAATGTATTTTATCGTCAATCTGCCCCGGTTATATCTGGTGCAGATCATTCTGGGAGCAGCAATTCTCGCCTGTACATATGTATTTATTGCTGCTTTATTAAAGGAGATACATAAGAGCGGAGAGCAGGCAAAAGACGAATATGAGAGGATGCTTCGCGGAGAAAAGGCGTCGTATCTGATGCTGAAGAAAATCTCGGAGCAGCTGGAGGCGGTTGACCGCAATACCAGAGAGCCGGGTGAGGAGATCATCACAGTGCAGAAGGCGATCGCCAAGGTGACCATTACCAGAAGCAAGGAAAATGCAGATGCACTTATGAATTCCAACGACCGCGTAGTGGACAATCTCTTACAGTTAAAGGAGAGCATGGATGCGGGATTCGAGCAGTTTGCCGGAAAGCAGCAGAACATGATGGATGATTCCGTTAAGGAACTCGTCTTAAAGCAGCAGGAATTTGCTGAGGAATTAAAGGAGATTACCGCAGGGCTTAAGGAGATTACCGAGGGACTTCAGGCAGTGAAGGAGACGGTTGCAGAGGAAAAGGCGCAGACGCTTGCCGCTATTGAGAGCCGGATGGATGAACTGGTAAGCCAGAATGCGGCGCTGGAGAGTAAAATTGCAGAAAGCACGGCAGCTGCAGCAGCGCAGAAGCCGGAGCCAGACATGGAGCCGGAGCTGACAGAATCAGAGCCGGATATGGAAGCGGAGCCAGAGCTGGACATGGAACCACAGCCGGAAGAGGCCATGGAGCCGCAGCCGGAAGCGGTCATGGAGCCGGAAGCGGATTTTAGCATGCCGGATACACCGGAGGAGGAACTGCCGGTTGTAGATGCAGAGACGGTGACGGATGACACCCCGGTGATGGAAGAGTATGAGGAACCGATCGTAGATTCCGACGCGATTGTGGAAGAGGAAGATGCGGCAGCTGCCACAGACGATCAGAATGAGGCTGAGGCAGAGAGTGCGGCGATAGACAGTTTCGATTTTGGAGCAGATGGTCTCGATTTCGGAGGAGACAGCTTAGACCTTGGAGTGGACGGTCTTGATCTCGGGACAGAGAACCTTGACCTTGGAGCAGATAACTTAGATGCCGGAGCAGGCGGACTTGATCTTGGGGCAGACAGCTTAGACCTCGGAGGAGACAGCCTTGATTTAGGAGCAGATAGTCTCGATCTTGGAGCAGAGAACCTTGACCTTGGAACAGAGAACCTTGATCTCGGAGTGGATAGCTTAGATTTAGGAGCAGATAGTCTCGATCTTGGAGCAGAGAACCTTGACCTTGGAACGGAGAACCTTGATCCCGGAGTGGATAGCTTAGATTTAGGAGCAGATGGCTCCGATCTCGGAGGAGAAAGCCTCGATCTTGGAGCAGATCTGAAAGAGGAAGCCGCGCCGGAGAATGAAGCACCGGACGAGCCAGAGCCAGTAGCCGCGCCGGAGAACGAAATACCGGACGAGCCGAAGGTGGCGGAACCGCAGAAAGAGCCTGAGACAAAGGCAGAGGAAGCTGCACCGATGGATTTTTCCGATCCACACAAGCTTATGACTCCGGAAGAAATTGCCGCATTGATTGCAAAAATGTAAGAGCAGGTTCCGGGATAAGAAATGAAGTTATTAGCAGTTTCAGAATAAAAAATGAGCGTGGAAGATTCTCTGAAGTAAAATGTGAGAATTTCTTCCACGCTATTTTTGTATCTGAAACGATAATACTTATTTATATATCCCGGAACTTCCTATTACGGGAATCTATGCGGCAATTCTTTCCGTAATCTTACAGATCAGACTCCGCGACGATCGTCACGATATTCTTGATGACGGAGACCGCTGTCTGCATGCCCTCCACGCTGATATGCTCATACGGACCGTGGAAGCCGTAGCCGCCGGTGCCAAGATTCGGGCACGGAAGACCCATAAAACTTAATCTGGCGCCGTCTGTACCGCCGCGGACCGGACGTGAGAGCGGTGTGAGACCGGTCATCGAGATTGCCTTTTTTGCAATGTCCACGACATAAGGATGCTGTTCGATGATCTCAAGCATATTGGAGTAGGAATCCGTGATGGTAAGAGAGACGGTTCCGGTGCCGTATTTCTGGTTGATCTCCACTTCCAGTGTGCGGAGTCTGTTCAGGCGTGATTCAAAAGAAGCCCTGTCGTGGTCACGCACGATATAGGAAAGTTCTGCAAAAGCGACATCACCCTTCATGTCGGTCAGATGATAGAAGCCCTGTCTGCCCTCGGTGTGCGCTGGTGTCTCCTCCGGCGGAAGCTGCGACTGGATATCGCACGCCACAAGAGCGGCATTTACCATAATATCCTTTGCCTCGCCCGGATGCACATTGACGCCTTTAATGGAAAATTTTGCGCTCGCGGCGTTGAAATTTTCATAGGCGACCTCGCCCTCGTAATCGCCGTCTACCGTATAGGCGAAAGCAGCCTTAAAATAATCCAGGTCAAATAAATCTGCACCGCAGCCGATTTCTTCGTCCGGGGTAAATCCCACCCAGATATCTCCGTGAGGCATTCCGGAAGAAATGATCTCTTCGAGCGCTGTGACGATTTCTGCCACACCGGCCTTGTCATCCGCGCCGAGCAGTGTCGTGCCGTCGGTGGTAATCAGGGTTCTTCCCTTCAAATCCTTCAGCGTTGGAAAATCAGAAATCTTTAACATTGCCCCAGTACCGTTTAAACGGATGTCACCGCCGTCATAATCCGGAATGATCTGTGGTTTGACGTCCTTGCCGGAGTAGTCCGGTGCGGTATCCATATGTGAGATAAAACCGACGGCCTTGCGTCCCTCACAGCCGGCAGTCGCCGGAAGCAGACCGTATACATAGCAGTGGTCGGTCAGAACCACATTTTTAAGGCCGAGATCCCGTAATTCCTGCTCTAGTACCTTTCCGAGATCAAACTGACGCCCGGTAGACGGAATCTGTATCTTGTCGTCTGTCATGTTATTCTCATCCGATGTCGTCCAATAGGACACATATTTCAATAATCGCTGTTCAACTTGCATAAGAAACCTCCTTGATCTATGCCATTCTATCTATAAAAT
>ERZ1035032.1992-NODE-1992-length-11829-cov-32.000085_pt1 | contig 11829 bp, 10 predicted proteins | sample MGYA00520693_ERZ1035032 | MGnify/ENA primary metagenome ERZ1035032 (study PRJEB33766, sample SAMN09781740) | gut metagenome | biome: gut microbiome | host: Homo sapiens | place: Madagascar | study: EMG produced TPA metagenomics assembly of the PRJNA485056 data...
CGGTACAAAGTGAAAAACTGTATATAGATGGTTCCATTGTTATGCTTATTTAGTTAAAATGTCAAGACCGACTCACCTAAGATCTTGCATCTTACAAATATATATAATAATGTGATAACTTGTATCTTATGGCGTAAAATATTAGCAGGGCGAACGCATTTTGATGCGTCCGCCCTGAGGCTTCCTTGTATCGTTATAATTGCTTCCTTGCATCATATAAGTTGCGGCATTGTTATCATCCATCTCGCCATAGCTAATTCTCAAGTAACGATGTAAGCCATCGACTAATCCCGTATTGTGAGACATCAAAGTTTTCTTTAACTTTGCACGCACATATCTTTATATCCTTATCTCAATGGGTTTATACTTCCTTCAATACGGTTTCCAATCTTCCGATGAAGTCATCCACATTCTCCTTGGTCAATACCAACGGAGGGAGGATGCGGAGGATGTTGGTGCCGGCGCAACCGGTGAAGCAGTGCTGCTCGTGGATGAGCTTGCTGCGAACTTCCTTGTGAGGAATATCGAGTACGGCGCCAACCATTAAACCACGGCCACGAACCTCTGTGATGTGACTGTTGCGCTTCTGCAACTCCTTCAGCTGGGCGATGAGATATTCACCAACCTCATGCGCATTCTGTACCAGGTTCTCCTTCTCGAAGACATCGAGAACGGCGAGAGCGGCAGTACATGCCAGGTGGTTGCCACCAAAGGTAGTACCCAGCTGACCATATACAGGAGTAAACTCTGGAGAAATCAACACGCCACCCATAGGGAAACCATTACCGATACCCTTGGCTACGGTGATGAGATCTGGCTTGATGCCCAACCACTGGTGAGCAAAGAACTTACCGCTTCTGCCATAACCGCACTGGATTTCATCGCAAATCAGGAAAGTGCCGTATTTCTTGCAGGCTGCCTGCAATCCCTGAGCAAACTCAGGAGTTACCATGTTGCAACCACCTACGCCCTGGATCGCCTCGATGATACAAGCACATACATCGCCCTTGGCAAGTTCCTTCTCCCAAGCCTCCAAATCGTTGATAGGAAGATAGGTTACGTGACCATTGTCATTGATAGGAGCGATGATCTTAGGATTATTTGTTACCTCTACGGCAAGGGATGTTCTGCCGTGGAAAGCCTTCTCTATAGAAAGCACGCGGGTTCTTCCGTTGGTGAATGAAGCCAGCTTCAAGGCATTCTCGTTTGCCTCGGCACCAGAGTTGATGAGGAAGAACTGATAATCTTCATAACCGCTTATCTTGCCCAGACGCTCAGCGAGTTTCACCTGCAACTTGTTGATGACAGAGTTGGAATAGAAACCCAGGTTGTTCAACTGGTTGGTGAGCATCTCCACATAGTGAGGATGGCAATGACCGATGCTGATAACGGCATGACCGCCATAGAGGTCGAGGTATTCCTGACCCTTGTCGTCCCATACCTTGCAGCCCTGTCCTTTTACAATATTAATATCGAAAAGAGGATATACGTCGTAAAGTTTCATGTTAAATCTATGTTTTAAGAAAGACAACTCATAGAGTTATCTTATTACAAACTATTTTTTATGATAGAAGAACGAATGATTTTTCATCCGTTCTTCCGAATTCTTTTATCTAAAATGCTGATGGCTTGAGCTTCAAACCTGCTGTCTGGTCGAGACCAAACATGATGTTCATGTTCTGAACAGCCTGACCCACGGCACCCTTCAGAAGATTGTCGATGCAGGAAGTGATGAGGAGCTTATCACCATACTTATCCACATGAACCAGGCACTTGTTGGTGTTCACCACCTGCTTCAGATCGATAGCCTTATCCACATAGTGGGTGAACTTGGCATCCTTATAGAACTCTTTGTAACCTGCCACGATTTCCTCGATAGGCTTATCGGTCTTTACCACTTCTGTTGCAAAGATACCACGGGCGAAGTCGCCACGGTACGGGATGAAGTCGATGGCTGCATCGAGATAGCCCTGTATCTGCTTCAGACTCTCACGAATCTCTGGCACGTGCTGATGGTTGAATGCCTTGTAGATGCTCATGTTGTTGTTGCGCCATGAGAAATGGGTAGTGGCGCCTGGCTTCTGACCAGCGCCGGTGCTACCGGTAATGGCATTGACAGATACATCGCTGTTGATGAGGCCCATCTTAGCAGCAGGCAACAAACCAAGTTGAATGCAGGTTGCAAAACAACCTGGGTTTGCCACGTGCTGAGCTACGGCTATTTTTGATTCATTTATTTCTGGAAGACCATATACGAAATCGTGAGCGGCTGGGGTTGGCTGCTGGGTAGCAACCACAGTCTCAGGGGCAAGACGGAAGTCCTGTGCCAGGTCGATAATCTTCACGTTCTCCGGAACATTGTGCTCCTTCAGGAACGCCTCGCTCTTGCCGTGACCGAAGCAGAAGAAGATGACATCCACCTGGTCGAAAGGCATCTCGGCGGTAAACTTCAAGTCAGTCTCGCCATACAATCCCTCGTGAACCTCAGCCACCAGGTTGCCGGCATTACTCTCGCTGTTGGCGAATACAATCTCTGCCTCAGGATGGTTGATAAGGAGGCGAATCAGCTCACCTCCTGTATAACCAGCTGCTCCTAAAATTCCTACTCTAATCATAATCTAAGTGAAGAGTGAAGAACGAAGAGTGAAGAATTCTCTTGTCCTTCTGTTTTGTTTATTGTATCTTTCTAATACCGTTAGAATTAGTATCTAACGTTGTTCTCACGAGGAAGGCATATCCAAAACCCTAAATATAGGAGAAGACCAGTCCCATAGCAGCAGATGGCTACGAACCAAATGATGCGCAGGATAATAGGGTCGATGTCGAAATAGTCAGCAAGCCCTCCACATACGCCACCGATCTTTTTGTCGTGGTCGGAAAGATAAAGCTTTTTCATTGTTCCTCGTTTTAAACATTAACGCTGCTCGTCAGGATGCATACCATAATAAACACGGAGTGGGGTAGAGCTTACCTTGATGAAGCCCTTCGCATCCTCTGCTGTCCAACCGTGCTGCATCTCGCCATACTCACCGAGCTTAGACTTGGTCAAATCGTCTGGTGAATCAACTCCTACAGTCTGGAAACTGTATGGACGGAGCTTCAAGATGGCTGTACCGTTTACGTTGCGCTGAGAAGAAGTCAGCATTGCCTCGATATCCGGCATCACTGGCTCCAGGTACTGGCTCTCGTGGAGGAACATTCCGTACCAGTTGCCTATCTGGTCCTTCCAATACTGTTGCCACTTGCTCAGTGTGCTCTTCTCCAACAGGCGGTGAGCCTCGATGATAAGCTTAGGAGCGGCGGCCTCGAAACCTACACGGCCCTTGATGCCGATGATGGTGTCGCCCACGTTGCAGTCGCGGCCGATGGCATAAGAGGCTCCTATTTCTTCTATCTTCTGGATGGCAGCAATCTTGTCGACGAATTTCTCGTCGTTGACAGCTACAATCTCACCCTTCTCGAAGGTAATCTTTAATTCGGCTTCCTCTTCCTGAGCTGTAACGTGCTTCAGGTAAGCCTCTTCAGGGAGACCCTGTGTTGGGTCGAGAATCTCGCCACCGCATATACTGGTTCCCCAAATACCTACGTTATAAGAATACTTCAACTTGGTGAAGTCGGCATAGAATCCATGCTCGTTCAGATAGTCAACTTCTTCCTTGCGTGAGAGCGCCTTGTCGCGGGTCAGTGTGATGATTTCAATGCCAGGAGCCATCACCAGGAAGGTCATGTCGAAACGGATCTGGTCGTTGCCGGCACCTGTGCTTCCGTGAGCGATAGCATCTGCACCAATCTCCTTGGCATAACGGGCGATGGCGATAGCCTGGAAGATACGCTCGGAAGAAACCGAGATGGGATAGCAGTTGTTGCGGAGTACATTGCCGAAGATCATGTATTTCAATGATTTCTCGTAATACTCGTGGGTAACGTCGAGGGTAACGTATGCTTTGGCTCCAAGCTTGTACGCATTCTCCTCGTTGGTTTTCAACTGCTCGGCAGAGAAACCGCCCGTGTTGGCGCATGCAGCATAAACATCCCAGCCGTCCTGGGTCAACTTCATTACTGTATATGATGTGTCGAGACCGCCACTAAAGGCGACTACTACTTTCTTATTTGCCATTTTGTTTGATGTTTAATGTGTTGTGTTTAATATTTTGTTGGCATACTTGCCAATACTGGAAGTATAAGCATTCTTGCCAACACCTTATTATATTATAGAGTTAAAGCTCTGAGTTGGGACCGTCTATCTTTCGGATTCTCTCTATCACATCCTGTGGAAGTTTGATAGGCAGATGTTCCTCTGGGTCGAAGAGCATGGCGGTGCATATGCAGTATTTGCGATTGGTACGATGCAGCACGTCAACGTTGATGCAGCCCTCACAGCCACGCCAGAATGACTCGTCGTCTGTCAAGTCGGCAAAGGTAACAGGCAGATAGCCCAACTGAGTATTCATCTTCATCACGGCAGAACCGGATGTCAAAGAGAAAATCTTGGCATGAGGCCATCGCTGTCGGGCAAGTGTGAAAGTCAGGTTCTTGATGCGCTTGGCCAGTCCGATGCCTCGGAAGTCTGGATGAACAATCAAGCCTGATGTGGTGACGTAGTGCTTGTTGCCCCATGTCTCGATGTAGCTGAAACCTGCGAATTTCTCTCCCTGGAGAGCGATGACAGCCTTTGCCTCACGCATCTTGGTCGCTACGTATTCTGTAGAACGCTTGGCGATGCCGGAGCCACGCTTCTTAGCAGCTTCGGCGATGGTTGTCAGAATGGTGTCGATGTACTTGATGTGACTTTCGTCTGCCACCATTACTTTTACTTCTTCCATTTTTCTCTTTTTATTTAATATCTAAGTTTTTATTATTGTCTAATAGTTTTTGCCTGCTGATAGCTTAACCATAAATGTCGGGGATGATTTCTGCCAGCAGGTCGATGATGTCTTTCTCGCGCGTACCTTCTTTCTTAACAAGAAAAATGGTGTCGTCGCCAGCTATAGTTCCTAAGATCTGCGGAATGTCGCTGTTGTCGATATTGTAGGCTATACTGCTTGCATAACCTGGTCGTGTCTTGATAACAATCATGTTGCCGGAGAAGTTGATAGAGGTAAATCCTGAAGTCATTAGCATCTCGCGGGCTGAACGTGGATTGGGGACACGTTTGTACATTGTCTCGTTGGGCAGTACGTATACATATCTTCCGTTCATTGATGCCGCTTTTGCAACCTTCAACTGTTTGAGGTCGCGACTCAGGGTGGCCTGGGTTACGGTATAACCTTCCTTGGCCAATGCCTGTAAAACTTCTTCCTGAGAGCCTAACTCCTGGCTTGAGATAAGCATCTTTAGGGCTTCCATTCTGCTCGTCTTAATCTTCATGCTTTGAATTTTTATACATTATTCGGCTGCAAAATTACAGTTTTTTATTGTTACTGCCAAATAAAATCGTATAAAAATGATAAATAAACTAACATTTTGTAGTTTTGCATGTGTATAGTTGGTATAAATATGCGAGTTAGGGTAACTTGAAAAGCCTTCTGTGGAGCATGGGGAAGTATAAAGTTTGTAAAAACTTTCTTTTTGTTGAAAGTTTTACGTATATTTGCAATCTAAATCATACTTTTAATAACTAAACATTATAAAAACCGTAACGATGAAACAAACAAATGTGAAGCCTGCAGATGGCAAGTTGGGTATTATGGTCGTAGGTTGTGGCGCTGTTGCCACAACTTTTATGACAGGTGTGTTTATGGCTCGTAAGGGCTTGGCCAAGCCAGTAGGCTCAATGACCCAATATGATAAGATTCGTGTGGGCCGTGGTGCTGACAAGAAGTATCTGCATTATAAGGATATTGTTCCTTTGGCAAGTCTTGATGATATCGTGTTTGGAACCTGGGATGTTTATCCTCAGAATGCGTATCAGGCTGCTATGTATGCAGAAGTGTTGAAGGAGAAGGATATTAATCCGGTTCGTGAGGAACTGGAAAAGGTGGTTCCTATGAAGGCGGCCTTCGATAAGAATTATGCAAAGCGCCTTGATGGTGACAATGTGAAGGACTGCAAGACCCGTTGGGAAATGGTAGAGGCTTTGCGTCAGGATATTCGTGACTTCAAGGAAAAGAACGGATGTGCACGTATCGTTGTTATCTGGGCTGCTTCTACTGAGATTTATGTGCCTGTAGATATGGAAATCCATGGCACGTTGGCTGCTCTTGAGGCTGCAATGAAGGCAGACGACCGTGAGCACATCGCTCCTTCTATGTGCTACGCTTATGCTGCATTGACCGAGGGTGCTCCTTTTATTATGGGTGCTCCTAATACTACTGTAGATATTCCTGCTATGTGGGAACTCGCAGAGAAGACCAAGATGCCTATTGCCGGCAAGGACTTCAAGACGGGACAGACTCTTGTAAAGAGTGGTTTTGCTCCTATTATCGGTACCCGATGCCTCGGACTGAATGGATGGTTCTCTACCAATATCTTGGGCAATCGTGACGGTCTGGTGCTCGATGAGCCTGCAAACTTCCATACCAAGGAGGTCAGCAAGCTTTCTACTCTTGAAACAATTTTGAAGCCAGATGTACAGCCCGACCTCTATGGTCACGGCAATGATGAGGATACGCAGTACTATCACAAGGTTCGCATCAACTATTATCCTCCTCGCAATGACAACAAGGAGGGCTGGGATAATATCGATATCTTTGGCTGGATGGGTTATCCTATGCAGATCAAGATTAATTTCCTCTGTCGTGACTCTATCCTGGCAGCTCCGCTGTTGCTCGACCTCACCTTGCTGAGCGATTTGGCTGCCCGTGCTGGCCGTTATGGTATCCAGCGTTTCCTGAGTTTCTTCCTCAAGGCGCCTATGCATGATTATACCAAGGGCGAGGAGGCTGTCAATCATCTCTACCAGCAGTATACCATGCTGAAGAATGCTGTTCGTGAGATGGGCGGTTATGAGGCTGATGAGGAAATTGACTAATCGAAATATAAGATAAGTACATGAAGATAGAGTGCCTTACCTTTTTTATATATGGTATGTGTGTCATGTTCTACTCCATGATGGTGTGGATGTTCTGGCGCAAGGGTAATGACAAACTGTCGAGGCTGATAATGCTCTTGATGGTAGTGCTTGATCTGGAGTGCCTGAAGGATTTGGCACTCTATCTTTCTGACTTTGAACTCCATAAGTCGATGTGGCATTGGGTGAATGCTACCGATATGGTCGTTGTGCCTGTCTATACTTTTGTGCTTATGGAACTGGTGAAGCCCGGGTGGCTTTCCTGGAGAAAGGCAGCGCTTCATGAGGCTTCTTTTCTTTTGCCTCTGGTCTTATATGGGATTACTGACAAATTGTTTTGGTTTGATGTGCTGACTGCATGGTGCTTTGTGTATGGCACGGTGACCTATTTCCTGATGTTCTATCTTATTAGCCGTTACCATCGGCAACTGAAGGAGCGGTTCTCCTATCAGGATAATATTAATCTCAACTGGTTGAGGGGTATTTTGTCGTGCTTCTTCGTGATATTGTTGGTTTGGGTATTCAGTTGTTATATGGTGGATGCTCAATTCGACAACATCTATATGCTGTTTTCTTTGGGCGCATGGATGTTCGTCTGTTATTTCCTTTATAAGCACGAATCGGTTATCGAGGAATTGGGAGATATGGATGAAGACGAAGTGGCAGTTGGTTCTGAGGAAATAAGTCTCAGTGGACTGGAAAAAGAGATAAACAAATTGTTTGTAGAAGAAAAACTTTATCTTAATCCGCAACTCAAACTTTCTGATGTGGCAAGACAAGTGGGTACGAATCGCACTTATCTGAGCCGATTTTTTAATCAGGAGAAGCAGATGACGTTCTTCGATTATGTCAATAATCTACGTGTGGAACATGCTGTGGACTTGCTCCAAAAGTCAAACCTCCGACTGAACGTCATTGCCGAACAGTCGGGATTTAATTCTATATCAACCTTCAGAAGGGTTTTTGCCGCTAAGCAACAATGTACCCCTTCTGAATATCGTAAACGCTTCCTTTAATAGGAATGCAAAGTCCTGTTATGTGTAAACTCGTGCTTTCTTATGGCTGTACATCCCACTGGATAGGCACGTTCTTCATAATCAGCAGACCTTTCTCGTCATAACTCAACGAAATGGCAAAGTAAGTCATTGGATAACAATAAATTACCCAATGCTTGCTATATAAAAACCCCTCTCCAGATCTCCCCACCATGTAGAGGGTGGACTTTCTTGAGATGAAGATCTGTAGAGGGGTAGTTTTACCTTTTACTTTTTTACTTTTTTACCTTTTTACCTTTAACCACATACACTCCCTTCTGCGGCTCCACGTTGCCGAGGAATCGTCCCTGGAGGTCGTAGTAGTAGTTCTTGGTGGCAGGAGCGGCTGTAGGGGCGGTGATGCCTGTATCGCTCTTGGCAGAGATGCGTATCACGCCATTGCCTTGTGTGAGGTCTACCTTTATGTCGTAGGTGCCTGGCTCGCCAGAGAAGAGCCATGCGCCGGGAACTGTTTCAGGTGTTACGACGGGTATGTCCTCGTCAAGATTGGCAGGGTCGCCGTCGGAGTAGGGAGTGAGACGTGTGGCGTTGACAAAGTCCCAGTCGGCGCCGAGACGCTTAAACACGGTGAAGTGGAGATCGCCCACTTCGCCCACGAATGTGATTTCGCCCTTATAGACGCCAGGCTCGTCGGTGGCAGAGATTACGTCTGCAGGGATGTTGGGGAACCATACGCCGTTGCTGCCGATAGTGTAGAGCTCTTTCGGGTAGTCTGTGGGATATGACTCGTCGGTGCCGTAGAGCGTCAGACGACCATTAACGAGGTCTAATGTAACGCATGCGTAGATTGGGTTTTCTACCGATGCTCCGATGACGAAGTCAGACGCTTCTCCCTTCTTAATGCCTACAGTGAGGTTCGGTTCCACGTTGATGGTTGCTTCGTCAGCGCCGACGCGTTTATCTGCAATCTCTTCCCATCCATCATATGTAGAGGCGAGGGCGGTAGAGATGTTAAACTTGTTGCCGAAGAAATATACATAGCCAGTGTAAATGCCGTCCACGTCGTTCCATGTAAGCTCTGCGCCCTGGTTGGCAGCGTTAGAACCGTTGGCACCGATGAGGTAGACATGGTCAGGATATTTGGACACGTAAGTGTCGCTGTGGAGGTTCATGGTCATGGTGCGAAGGTCTACAGTCACGTCGTAGGTGCCTGGTGCGGCGATGTGGAACGACTGCTCTCTGAGCGTCATGGCCTTGTCGCGGTTGATAATCACCTTACCGCCACCGTAGCGGTAGGGCAGTATGGCGCCGAAGTCGGTGGGGTCGGTGCCGAGCTGGGTGAGAATGTTGAAGTAGCATGAGGTAAAGTCTACCTTTGCCTTATACACACCGTCTGTCTCGGTCTTAGGCAGTGTGGCAGATGCATGTGTGGGGTCGTAGACACCGTCGCTGCCCCATACGTATAGCTCGTCGGGGAAGTTGCCGATCAGCGTGACGGTCATGGCGTTGAAGTCGACGCGCATACGATAGGTTGTGGCGTCGGTAGGCACTTTGAAAGACGCGTCCTTACCCTCTATCATGGCCATAGGCTCATTAATAAGGCACATGGCGTCGAATGCGGAAGGTCCGAAGCGGTGTTTGTTAAACTCGGTCCAATCGTCATCGCCAGTTGTCAGATGTTGGGTGACGGTGAAAAACTGCGCTCTTTCAGCGAAGGCGACATCACCCTCATACACTCCTGCTGTGGCAGTCTCTGTCAGTTCTGCTGCCGCAGCGTTGGTTTTCCACTGACCGTCGCTGCCGACAATGTAACACTGTGCACTGGCAGCAACTGTTGCCACCACCGTCAGCAATGCTGACATGATAATTCTGTGTAGATTTTTCTTCATAGGTCTTTATGTTTTTTATGTTAGTATGCGATTGTCGCTACTGGTTTTTGTTGTCGCTGTTGGTTTTCCTTTTGCTGCTGTTGGTTTTCTGATACTTATATTGTAGTTTTTTCTGTGTCAAAGCAAATATGCTGTAATGGCAGTCAAAAAATTAAGTAATGAGAGGATGTGTACACGCTGGGAAGGACGTTGAAAGGCTTAGTTGCGGATTTGAGGATCAATACACTTTGTAGACGACGCGGAATTTGCCTTGGCGGTCGATGATGCCCTCGAAGGTGACGTCGCCGTTGGGCGAAACGATGGTGGCTGGAGCATAGCCGTCGGTGCTGAATGCGCCTATCGTCCATGGGAAGCAGTAGTGCGAACCCACACCCACTACCGAGGTTTGGGTTTCGGAGAAGTGTGCCACATCTGCCTCGTCGTACCATGGCGTGCCCCACCATGCGGTGTGTAGGTCGGCTTCAATTCTCATGCCTTTAGTATTGTCGTAGCCCTCAACGCTGGGCTGGATAATGAGCGCTGAAGGAACTTCCTCATTTTCAGCCTTGTCGATAAAGCGCATATATCCCTTGCCATTATGGAGCGCTGACCCCCACAATGCCACGCCACTCAACTTGCCCGATGTGGTGTAATAGCGCGCATAGTAATTGTCGCCTATCCCCATTGGGGCGATGGTGCATAAACCACCGTCGTAGTCGCTCACCCCCTCTGGGAAAATGTTCTCGTCCACCTTCCTCGGCTCAAAGCATTTGCGCCCCGTAACATCAATGAAATAGAAATCGCCGTTTTCCTCAACCACCAGAGCCAAGCTGTCGGAGAATGAGCGCACTTCCCTATACTGTGGCTTAATCACGATTTCGCCCAATCCGTTCATGAATCCCCAACTGCCACCGAAACCGCTCTCATCAGGCACATACACGGCACGCATACCGTCGCGAAGCGGAGCAATGGTGGATTGATTTTTGCCAAACTGTTTCGGCCGTGTCACCACTCCTGGGGCGAATGGCTTCAAACTGCGATCGATGAAGGTCCAGTTCAAAAACCAGCCCGAAGTGGCAGTGCCCACGGCGGCAATGCCGTCAACAAAGTTGGTGGCATCCACATATTTCTTGGGTAGCGCCTCCACCGCGCCGGTAGGCTTGATAAGGTAGAGCTGCCGAGTGTCGTCGTTCTTATACATAATCAGCCCTTCCTTCTCCATACGGGGAACTCGGGTGAAGTCATGCACTTTCCACGCATTTTTTCCACCAATGGTGCCACCGTCGATGTAGCGAAGCGTGTAAACGGTGCCGCCATCAGTGCTGATGCCATACACACCACAACTCACTGGCGTAACTATCTTGGTGTCGTCGTCCTCGCAATCGTCGAGAAACTGGGTATAGCCTGCCACAAAATGCAGCGGCATCTGTAGCGACGGTTCACTCGGGTCTTGCTTTCCCACTCCACCTTTCTCAAGCCAGTCGGTGGCGTGAGCGATTGAAAGACTCAGCGTGAGCGCACCCACGAGCATCATGCCCTTTCGTAAAATATTAGCCTTCATCATCATTAGTTCTAATTCATTACTCTGTTAATAAATGGTGTTGTTATTTTATCTCTTGCAAAGATATTACATTTTTTTTGTGTTAACAATCTGTTATTTCATATTTTGACGCATTGGTTCTTCTTTTTTACTTAATGATTTTTTTATGATGTAGTTGTGTTTTTTGGGGCGGATAGTTATTTCGCATGACAGTGTGTATGGCACGGTGACTGGTGGATGCTCAATTCGACAACATCTATATGCTGTTCTCTTTGGGCGTATGGATGTTCGTCTGCTATTTCCTTTATAAGCACGAATCGGTTATCGAGGAATTGGGAGAGATGGATGAAGACGAAGTGGCGGTTGGTTCTGAGGAAATAAGTCTCAGTGGACTGGAAAAAGAGATAAACAAATTGT
>ERZ1035032.1993-NODE-1993-length-11828-cov-9.159942_pt1 | contig 11828 bp, 12 predicted proteins | sample MGYA00520693_ERZ1035032 | MGnify/ENA primary metagenome ERZ1035032 (study PRJEB33766, sample SAMN09781740) | gut metagenome | biome: gut microbiome | host: Homo sapiens | place: Madagascar | study: EMG produced TPA metagenomics assembly of the PRJNA485056 data...
ACATTATTTTTAATAACTGTATTTATGATATTTTATGTTATAATCGATTCATTTGGTTACCCAGTAAGTTATATGCAGTTTTTAACAAAAGAAGAGCTTGCTGTTATCTATAAATATGATGAAATTTGGTACTGTACTATTATCATGTTGATATTGTACTTGCTTGGTATACTATGCGGATTGTTCTCAAAGTTCTTTAGAACTGTAGAAACTGCCGGTATACTTTGTTGCTGCTGGATGATATTTAATGTAATATATCAGCTTCAGGTTGACGATATTACTGCGATATCGGTGCAAGATATAAATAGTGAGGTTATAAATGAGCAAAATCCTTGAAAATGAAAAATTACAAAAAGCATGGATTTTTTGCAAATTATGGGGCGGTAGAATCTATAAATTTATTTGCCGGATAATTGTTTGCGCCACAGCGGCATTTGTGCTATTCAGTTTTTTTCCAAATGTTTTTATCAAAATTTACAGCAAATTATTTGCGCAGGACGAGGTGCTTTTTGCGAAACAATACCGTGAATTGCTGCGCTTGGTAGGATATATTTTGCTGTGGCATTTAGCCGGTATAAGATTTAAGATTTTCCGTAAACTTGAAACCTTTGCAATGGTGTGGTTCGGTTTTAGCGTGTCATCTTGGGAGAGCGAATATAACGACGCTTCCAGAAAATTATTATACATTTCAAGTTGTTTGAGTGAAAATATTTGCCAGCCGGATATCAAAGACATGCTGATAGAAAAAGGCGTAAAATTTGAAAACGGCAAAGTAATTATTCCCAAAATAAAAGAAAATCAGCCTGTGTAGATTAAAATAGCTAAACGAACGGAGAAGCTGAGAAATGTGAATTCCAACCAAGTAATTTCATGGGGCTATTTTTATCCGTTCGCCCAAGCTAATATGCTTTGACTTTTTATGTTTTTTTATGAAATACACGATTCTTTTTTTATTCTCAATCGTTCATTTTTTGTTTTTAATTTACATAAGAATGAGGTAAAAATGATTTTATTTGACAGATAAAATCATTTTTTGTATATCTTATGCAATAACTTAATTTTTAATTTAATATTATTGCGTATGGATAATTTAACTCCGCTAGAAGCGTATGTATTGGCTCGGAAAGGTTCATTTCTGGCAATATGTTCTGTAATACAATCGTTTAGCTATCCGTCTCAAGATGAAGATGCTTGCTATTTTCCTTCCGAGGCGTTTGTTGCTGCATTGCTTGCTAAGCACGATAATAGAATCTGCCGGCTTTTATCAAAAAGCACTTTAAGAGGTTATGTTTTTAAGGTTGCTATTTATACAAAAAATAAAGCCTACATAGAAAAGTATTTTGATAAAGCGGATTTCTATTTGAATGGAAAACAGATAATTGCTTTGTTTGAACTAGGTTGTAAGAATATTGCAGAAGAATTTTTGCGCATTTTTGGTTTTATGTCAAAGTATGACGACGAATTTTTGAAATATCTTCACAGTCATAACTATAATTACAACTTCTAAAGCGATTTTGTTTGTAAAAAAACAGCACCCATTATCAGGTGCTGTTTTTTTATTTAAAAATTCATTTATCATAATGAGTATAAATAGTGCTTGCAAAGCGGCGGCTAATTGTCTATAACAAATAAAATTTTAAGAAATACAGCCCGTTAGGAGTTTTGATTATGGGATTTAACTGTGGTATCGTTGGTTTGCCGAATGTTGGCAAGTCTACGCTTTTTAACGCTTTAACACAAACAATTGCCGCTCAGGCTGCGAATTTTCCGTTTTGCACAATTGAGCCAAACACCGGTCGCGTGGCCGTTCCGGATAAACGTTTGGATAAATTGGTTGAAATGGTTCAGCCTAAAAACGTGGTGCCGACACAGTTGGAGTTTGTTGATATTGCCGGTTTGGTAAAAGGCGCGTCAAAAGGTGAGGGCTTGGGAAACCAGTTTTTGGCCAATATTCGTGAAACAGATGCCGTAATCCACGTTTTACGCTGTTTTGAAAATGATAATATCACCCACGTTGAGGGTTCTGTTGATCCGGTGCGTGATGCTGATATTGTGAAAACGGAATTGATGATTGCTGATTTGGATTCGCTGCAAAAAAGAATTGAGCAGCTGCGTAAAAAAGCCACGGCCGGAGATAAAGATGCCGCTGTTAATGTAAGAGTTATTGAACCGATTATCGCCGCTTTGCAAGCCGGAAAGCCTGCTCGTTCTGCTGCGCCTGATGCTCAGGATAAAGAGGCTGTTAAATGCTATAAAATGCTGCAGCTGCTGACTTCTAAACCTGTTTTGTATGTTTGCAATGTTGATGAGGATTCGGCGGCAACCGGTAATGAATTTTCAAAAGCCGTGCAGAAAATGGCAGCTGACGAAGGTGCTGAGTCGGTTATTATTTCAGCCGAAATTGAGTCGGAAGTGGCACAACTGGAATCTGAAAGCGAAAAACAGGAATTTTTAAGTGCTTTGGGTTTGGAAGAAACCGGATTGGCAAAAATTATCCGCGCCGGCTACAATCTTTTGGGTTTGCAGACCTATTTTACGGCCGGACCGAAAGAAGTTCGCGCTTGGACTTTTGTTAAAGGAATGAAAGCACCGCAATGCGCCGGAATTATTCATACCGATTTTGAACGTGGTTTTATTCGCGCCGAAACAATTTCTTATGATGATTATGTGCAGTTCGGTGGTGAACAAGGCTGTAAAGACGCCGGAAAAATGCGCTCTGAAGGCAAGGAATATGTTGTTCAGGACGGCGATTTGATGAACTTCTTGTTTAATGTTTAAGCTTGGGCGGCAGTAATGCCGCTTTTTCTTTAGATAAAACTTATAAAAAATTGACATTATCACCTTTGTCCTTATATTAAAAAGCAAAGGAGAAAAAATGAAAGAACCTGCAGAATTGAGCCGTGAAGAAGCGGCGGCGGAATTGGCTTATCTGGCGGCTGAAATTGCTCGCTCGGATAATGCTTATTACCAAAATGACGAACCGTATTTAACTGATGCCGAATATGATAAGTTAAAACACCGCAATACGGCAATCGAAAAAATCTATCCTGATTTAGTGCGCGCCGATAGTCCGTCTAAGCGTGTCGGTGCTGCGGTGCAAAGCAAATTTAATAAAATAGAACATCGTTTTCCGATGCTGTCTTTAGCCGATGTCTTTTCTATTGAAGAGGTTGAAGATTTTGTGCAAGGTATAAAACGCTTTCTGAATACAGCCGAAAATATTCCGTTTATGGCTGAGTTGAAAATCGATGGTTTATCTTTTGCGGCGCGTTATGAAAACGGACGATACGTTTCGGGAGCTACCCGCGGGGACGGCGTGGTCGGCGAAGATATAACCGAAAATTTGAAGACAATTCGCCAACTTCCGCTGCAGCTGCCGGCAGGTGTTCCGGATGTGCTTGAGGTGCGAGGCGAAGTTTATATGGCTAAAAAAGATTTTTTGGCGCTGAATGAAAAAAATGCTGCGGAAAAAAAGAAAATTTTTGCTAATCCCCGCAATGCTGCGGCCGGTTCTCTGCGCCAGCTTAATCCCAGAGTCACCGCAGCCCGCAAGCTGAGTATCTGGGCTTATACTTGGGGCGAAGTTTCGGAACGCCAATGGCAGACGCAGGAGGAATTTTTTGAAAAATTGCAGGAATGGGGATTTCCGATAAATCCGAACAACAAAGTTTGCAAATCTATTGAAGAAATGGAAGAAAATTTTGCGCAGGTTATGGAAAAGCGTGCGAATTTGCCGTATGATATTGATGGTTTGGTTTATAAAGTTAATTCTATAGAATTGCAGGAGCGTTTAGGCTTTTTAACCCGCACGCCGCGCTGGGCGATAGCTCATAAGTTTCCGGCCGAGCAGGCAATTACGCGTATAAATAATATCCGAGTGCAGGTTGGACGCACCGGAGCTTTGACGCCGGTTGCCGATTTGGAGCCGGTAAATGTGGGCGGTGTTTTAGTTTCGCATGCTACTTTGCATAACGAAGATGAAATAAAGCGCAAAGATTTTCGTATCGGTGATATGGTGGTGATTCAGCGCGCCGGAGATGTGATTCCGCAAGTTGTGGAAGTGATTTTGGATAAGCGTCCGGCGGATTCGCAGCCGTATGAGTTTCCGACTGTTTGTCCGGAATGCGGTGCGCATGCCATTCGTGAAGAAAATGAGGCTATTCGCCGCTGTACCGGCGGTTTAACCTGTCCGGCTCAGGCTAAGGAACGTTTAAAGCATTTTGTTTCTAAAGAAGCGTTTGATATTGTTGGACTGGGTGATAAAGTTATTGAAGAATTTTTTGATGAAGGCTTTTTGCATAGTCCGGCCGATATCTTTACCTTAGAAAAAAGAAATCAAGCAGCGGAAGACGATTTGTTCAGTCAAAACACTCAGGCTTTGCGTTTAGAGCAACGCGCCGGCTGGGGGCGATTGTCGGTCAAAAAATTGTTTGCAGCCATAAACAGCCGCCGTACAATTTCTTTGCCGCGTTTTATTTATGCGTTGGGTATTCCGCAAGTCGGTGCGGCCACGGCTTTGCTGTTGGCTAAAAACTATGGAACTTTTACAACTCTGCAGCACGATATGGAAAAACGTGAAACGGAAAAGTTGGTAACAATAGATGGTATTGGCTCTTCTATGGGAACAGATATTGTCGAGTTTTTCTGTGAAGAACATAACCAAAAGACTATTGCCGAGCTGTTGAACTTTGTGACTGTGGAAGAATATATAGACGAAACAGTTTTCGGCTCGCCGCTGAATGGCAAAACTGTGGTATTTACCGGCACGCTTATCGGCTTTGCCCGTGCCGAAGCTAAAGCTATGGCGCAGAAATGCGGTGCAAAGGTTGCAGGTTCGGTGTCAGCCCATACTGATTATGTGGTTATGGGAGCAGATGCCGGCTCAAAAGCTAAAAAAGCGCAGGAACTCGGAGTAAAGATTTTAACTGAAGATGAATTTTTGGAAATGACAAGATGAAACATACAAAAGCTGACAATGTAAACGGCTGGCTGATTGTGGATAAGCCGTGCGGTATGGGCTCCACAGAAGTTGTGGGTAAAACGCGGTGGCTTATGCACGCCAATAAAAACGGACATACCGGAACTTTGGATCCGTTTGCCAGCGGAGTTTTGCCAATTGCCTTTGGCGAGGCGACAAAGTTGGTGCCGTTTGTAACCGATGGTAAAAAGGAATATGAGTTCATAGTCAAATGGGGCGAGCAAACCGTGACTGACGATACCGACAGCGAAGTTGTTGCCCGTTGTGAAAAAATTCCGACGCACGCAGAAATTTTGGCGGCCATTCCTCATTTTGTTGGCAAAATAACGCAAATTCCTCCGGCGTATTCTGCCATAAAAATCAAAGGGCAGCCGGCCTATAAATTGGCGCGCAAAGGACAAGAAGTGACTATTCCTCCGCGTGAGATAGAGATTTATAATTTGGAATTGCTGGAAGAATACGCCGATTCGGCAAAGTTTAGAGTTGAATGTTCCAAAGGCACCTATGTCCGTACTTTGGGGAAAGATTTGGCGCAATTTTTGGGCACATTGGGGCATTTGATTATGCTAAGACGTACAAAATGCGGAATTTTTAATACTAAGCATACGATTTTACTGGAAAATTTAGAAAAAATGGAGTATGTAGAAAAACGGCGTAAGCTGCTTCTTCCGATAGAAACATCTCTGCGCGGCATCGCGGAGATTGCTGTTTCGGAAGAAGATGCAAAAAAATTAAGCATGGGACAAAGCCTTTCGCCCAAAAATTATGACGCTGAGCCGTCAGAATGTGTGGCTGCTTATTTCCATGGTTGTTTGATTGCGTTGGTGCGGATTGATGAACGTAAAATTTCGCCGATTCGCGTGTTTAATCTAGATGAAAAAAAGGAATTATAAAGATGTCGATTACAAGTGAAGTTAAAAAAGAAATTATTGCTAAATACGGTACATCTGCAGATGATACCGGCTCTCCGGAAGTTCAGATTGCTATCTGGACATATCGTATTAACGCTTTAATTGAACACTTCAATGTTCATAAAAAAGACTTGCACTCTCGTTTGGGCCTGATGAAGATGGTTAGTCGCCGTCGTCACTTGCTTGACCACTTGAAGAGAACAAGCGAAGAAAGATACCAGAATATCATTAAAAAATTGGATTTGCGTAAGTAATATCCGACAAAAGGGGGTTGCGGCTTTGTTCGCAGCCCCTAAAAAATCCTGTTTCTGGGCAGGTGAGGTTTTATAAAGATGATATAGAGATGAAGAGAAAGGAATAGAATATATGATCGATTTTAAAGTGTGCCGCAAAGAGATGGAATGGGGCGGACGTAAGTTAGTGCTGGAAACTGGCAAAATTGCCAGACAGGCAACAGGTGCAGTGGTTGCATCTTATGGTGATACTAAGGTAATAGCAACAGTTGTTGCCGCAAAAGAGGTTAAGGCTGATCAGGATTTCTTTCCTTTAACAGTAAACTATCAGGAAAAATACTATGCAACAGGTAAAATCCCGGGCGGATTTAACAAACGCGAGGGCAAACCGTCTGAACGTGAAATTTTGATTTCCCGCTTAATTGACCGTCCGATTCGCCCGCTGTTTCCGGATGCATTCAAAAATGAAGTGCAGATTATTTGCACAGTTGTTTCGCATGACCAAAAGAATGATTCCGATGTTTTGTCAATGGTTGCAGCATCTGCTGCTTTGGCTATTTCAGGCATTCCGTTTATGGGACCTATCGGTGCTGCCAAAGTCGGCTACAAAGACGGTATGTACATTTTGAACCCGAACGTTGACGAACAAAAAACATCTGAATTGGAATTGACTGTTGCCGGTACCGAAGAGGGCGTTTTGATGGTTGAATCTGAAGCTAACGAGCTTTCGGAAGAAACAATGCTCGGTGCCGTTATGTTTGGTTTTGATAACTTCCAGCCGGTTATAGCCATGATTAAAGAATTGGCAGCCGAAGCCGGTAAAGAAAAATGGGATGTTCCAACATTCCCTCAGGAATATGAAGCTTTGAGCCAGCGTATTATGAAAGATTACGGCGACCGCTACAACGCTGCTTTTTCAATTACCGATAAGCAGGAGCGTGGTACGGTTTTAGGTCAGCTGGCTGAAGAAGTTAAGGCATCTATTGACCCTGAAAATGAAGTAGAAAACGCTTTTGTCGGCGATGCTATTGAAAATGTTATGCACCATACAATGCGTGAAAAAGTTCTGTCTACCGGACACCGTATTGACGGCCGCGACACCAAAACTGTCCGCCCGATTCAATGCGAAGTGGCTGTGCTGCCGGAAGCTCACGGCTCTGCTTTGTTTACCCGCGGCGAAACTCAAGCTTTGGTTGCTACTACATTGGGTACGCCGGATGACGCTCAGCTGGTTGACGGCTTAATGGCGGAATATGACCAAGACTTTATGCTGTTCTACAACTTCCCTCCGTTTTCTGTTGGCGAATGTGGACGTTTAGGCACTCCGGGACGCCGTGAAATCGGCCATGGAAAATTGGCTTGGCGTGCAATTCATCCGATGTTGCCGAAAGATAAAGATGCGTTCCCGTACACAATCCGCGTTGTTTCCGATATTATGGAATCTAACGGTTCTTCTTCTATGGCAACCGTTTGCGGTACTTGCTTGTCTTTGATGGATGCCGGTGTGCCGATGAAAAAGCCTGTTGCCGGTATTGCTATGGGTTTGATTAAAGAAAATGATGGCCGTGTGGCTATTTTGACCGATATTTTGGGCGATGAAGACCATCTTGGCGATATGGATTTCAAAGTTGCCGGTACAAAAGACGGTGTAACCGCTTTGCAAATGGATATTAAAATTACATCCATTACCAAAGACATTATGAAAAACGCTTTAGCTCAGGCTCATGAAGGCCGTATTCATATTTTGGGCGAAATGGCAAAAGCTATTGCCGAGCCACGTCCGCAGGTTTCTCCGAAAGCTCCGCGTATTTATTCTATGAAAATTCCTGTAGATAAAATCCGCGAAGTTATTGGTACCGGTGGTAAGGTTATTCGTGAAATTATTGAAAAAACCAATACCAAAATTGATATCACCGACGATGGTGTTGTGACCATTGCTTCTAACAACAATGAAAATTGCGAAGCTGCCATTGATATTATCAACGGTATTATCGCAGTACCGGAAGAAGGCAAAATATACAAAGGCGTGATTACAAAAATTATGGACTTTGGTGCATTTGTACGCTTCTTGGGACAAACTGAAGGTTTGGTTCATATTTCAGAAATTAAAAACGAGCGTATTGCTTCTGTTTCTGACTTCTACAAAGAAGGCGATACAATTTGGGTTAAATGCATGGGCGCTGACAATCGCGGTAAAATAAAATTGTCGGCAAAACGCGTTGACCAGGAAACAGGCGCAGATTTGGAAAAATAATTTTTTTGAAATTTGTTGCAAAAAAGGCTGCCTTTATCGGCAGCCTTAAATATATTGACAAAAATACATAATAAATCTATATTCAAGCCATAAATAAATTATTGTGGAACTTAAATTTTTATGTATGAACGTATTTAAAAAATTGTATGATTATTTGTTTGCTGAAAACAGCGGCATTTTTGCTGAGGACAAAGTTAAATCTTTGGTTAGCTTTGAATATAGAGTGGCAAGCCCAGAAGATATTTTGCCGGGGTTGGGAGTGGCAATCGCATATGATACCAAAAAAATTGTGAGTATGAATTTGAGCGCGCTCAAGCTGCGTAATATTCTCAATCTGGAAGATGGTTCGTATATAGGTTGTTGCTATATGGTTGAGTATAACGGGAAAGTTTATGGCTCAATGACCGGAACAAACTATATTTTTTCTTGCTATCCGCAGGCTTTTAGTTTTGTTAAAACCAATGTTGTAACGATTCCCCTGCAAAAAGTTGAAAACAGCGAATATTTTTTGCTTTGCAGTTTGGATAAAAAACTGTATCTGCATCCAAACAGTGTGAAAATGGTAAATGTATCAGATAAGAGCGAACATATCTTGGCAACTTTTGCTAAAGATTGCTCTTTTAATGAAGCGATTCACTACTGTCAGAATGCCGGATATTATAAAGATTGAAATCAAAAAGTGTTTTATCAAAAAGGTAAAACACTTTTTGCGTAACTTGACAAAATTCTTTGAATGCGCTATATTTTAGGCAGTTAAAAATTATTGTTGAACTAAAATTCTTATGTATGGAAAATATTGCTAACCGTTGTTCCGCAGACACAGAAAATAGAATTGTTGAAAATTTTGCTTCTGGCTGCAATTTGTTCAAAAAGAGAGTGCCTTATTTTCAGAAAATGAAGATAATCTGGAAACTGGGATTTAGCGTTGTGTTTCCTCTGGATATATTAGACAGTTTGAATGCTTTTTTGCCGCAATATCTGAACCGGTCGCTTCAAATTACCGGCAGTCAGATAGAGTTGTTGAATATTTATGATGATAAACGAGGTTTTCTGGCTTGTTGCTATGCCGTGTTGATAGATGGTTACTATTATGGCGCCGTAGCCGGAAGTAAAAACTTGTTTGTCTGCTCAAAGGATACATACCGCTTTACCGCAGGAGAACAGGCCACTGTCGTTATTAACAAAAATGACAATAGCTTTTTTGAACTTGTCGGCAAATATGATAAAGAAAGTTTATCTATATGTTTTTCTCGCTTGCAGCGTCGATATTTAACCGCTCTTAATTGCTATGAAAATTTAATCATTTTCATCAATCCGGTTTCATTTATTGATGCTATGTATGCAGCAGAAAAATATATGCAAAAACTTTGATAAAGTTAAAAGCGTCTTGATAAAAATCAGGACGCTTTTGCTTTTTTCATATAGAGAATTGGAAACGGATTGCCCTGCTCGTCTAATTCTGTTCTTTTATAGGTTACAAATCCCATGGCTTCATAAAACAATTTTGCCTGCTGATTCTGTTCATTAACCGACAATTCGTCGATTCCGTATTTTTCTATGCCGTATTTTAACAAGGCCAAGCCGATTCCTTTTCTTCTTTCTTCCGGCAAAACAAACAGCATTTCCAAAAAATTATTCTCAATTCCCATAAAAGCGAGCGGTTTATTTTGCGAATCGGTGGCAATAATCAGGTGCCCGACGTTTTTTAAAGCAGCCGGTACATATTTTTTAATATTTTGAATATCCGATTTGCTTAAAAATAAATGGGTGGCGTGCACGGATTTTTTCCAAAGTTCCAATAATCCGGCAAGCAAGTTATCAGTTCTGTTTTCTATCTCGGTAATTTTCATATTTTTATTTCGTAAATTCAATAACCACAATTTCCGGTTTGCAATTAAAGCGAATCGAAATGCGGCTGGTTCCCAAACCTTTTGACACAATCATTTTCTTTCCGTTTTCTTCAATAAATCCTTCGGCATAACGGCGCCCATGTTCCAGTGGCACTATCAACGCGCCGATAAATGGCAGTTTTACTTGTCCGCCATGGGTGTGGCCGGCTAAAACCAGCTCAACCGAATCGGTAATATCCGGAAAAACATCAGGCGTATGAGTTAAAAGGATTCGCGGCTCCGGAGTGTTTTTCAATGCTTGATGAGAATCGGCTACACACGTTATTTTATCTGCGACTCCGGCAAGCGTAAATTTTCCTTTGTTAAACGGAATAATCTCATCGTCGTTTTCTAAAACCACAATTCCGGCAGCTTGCAGCGCGTGTTTCATCTTCCGCCCGCCGATGTACCAATCGTGATTGCCCAAAACACTGAAAACTCCAAGCGGCGCATGTAAATTACGCAGTTTTGCAGCGATTCGTTCCGGTGACATTGTTCTTAAATCATTATGACCTTTAATAAAATCTCCGCCCAGCAAAATTAAATCAGGTTTCTGTTGCTGAATAGAATCTATTATTTTATCCAAACGCTTAACATCATGTTTTTCAATGTGAAAGTCCGTAGCATAAACGATTCGCAGTCCGGCAATCTTTGGCGATTGCAGTTTATAATGCCTTATTTCCAATAGATTTGGTTCGATTCGAAAAGACCAAACTAACAAGGCGAAACAGATTATTGCAATAACAACAGACAAGATAATCAATATTTTTATACTCATTTTAATCCCTATATTTTCTAAATAACAAAAAAGCCTCGTGGTTAGCGAGGCTCTGAAAATTGATTCGTGCTATTATTTAGCCGGTGCTACAACCATAGTCATTTGTCTGCCTTCAAGTTTCATTTCTGAATCGACTTTGCAAACACCGTCCAAATCGTCAAGTATTTGAGTTAGAATCTTTTTACCCATATCATTGGCGCTGAGTTCACGTCCTTTAAAACGCATGGTAAATTTAACTTTATTGCCTTGATCTAAAAATTTTCTGGCCTGTTTCACTTTAACTTCATAGTCATGCGTCTCAATCATCGGGCGCAGTTTAAGTTCTTTAACTTCCACAACTTTTTGATTTTTCTTGGCTTCATTTTTGCGTTTTTGCTGTTCATAGCGATATTTACCAAAATCTAAAATCTTACAAACCGGCGGAGTCGCCTGTGGTGAAATTTCAATCAAGTCCAAACCTTCTTCTTCGGCCAAAGACAAAGCTTCACGAATCGAAACAACGCCGCGATTTTCATTGTTGGCGTCAATCAGACGAACCTGTTTTGCTTTAATATTTTCGTTAATATTTGGTCCGTCGTCTTCATGCATTTGAGCGTCACTCATTATAGAATCCTTATTCCTCCTAAAATTATACTTACAAATAGTATAATATAGAACAAATTAATATTATCAAGAATAAAAACGATTCTTTTTCATTATTTTTAGAGGCAGTAATACCAAAAATACGAATCGCTCAAATAAAGATTCGGTTTGAAAATATAAAAAAAGATAAAGATATTTATAGG
>ERZ1035032.1994-NODE-1994-length-11827-cov-17.829766_pt1 | contig 11827 bp, 17 predicted proteins | sample MGYA00520693_ERZ1035032 | MGnify/ENA primary metagenome ERZ1035032 (study PRJEB33766, sample SAMN09781740) | gut metagenome | biome: gut microbiome | host: Homo sapiens | place: Madagascar | study: EMG produced TPA metagenomics assembly of the PRJNA485056 data...
CAAATCGGAAGTTGAGGAGAGAACAGATGAAATACTTATACTTGCATGGATTGGGACAAAATGCAGGCAGTTGGAACAAGGCGATAGAAGCAACAGAAGTGTTGGATCATAGCGTATGCTTGGATTTGTCGGAAATGGTCAAAGGCAAAGCGGCAACATATTCCACCCTCTACTCTGCTTTTGTGGAATTGTGTGATGCAGAAAATGAGGAAATCATTTTGTGTGGTCTTTCCTTGGGTGGAGTGTTGGCACTTAACTATGCGATAGACTATCCCCAAAAAGTAAAGGCATTAGTTTTGATTGCAACGCAGTATAAGATGCCAAAGAGATTATTAAAACTGCAAAATGCACTATTTCGTTTTATGCCACAGTCGATGTTTCAACAAACCGGCTTTGGAAAACTCGATTTTATAAGTCTGTGTGACACCATGGTGGCACTTGATTTTAGTGATTCATTGAACCAAGTCTCCTGTCCTGTATTGGTCGTTTGTGGAGAAAAAGATAAAACCAACAAAAGAGCATCTATCGAACTTGCAGATATTATGAAGCATTCCCAATTCAAAGAAATTCCGAGAACCGGTCACGAAGTGAATTTGGAATCTCCGGAAGAATTAGCCTCCTTATTGCGAGAGTTTTATAAAAGTATCTGACAACTTCAAAGTTGTATCGTGGAGAAAAATATGTGTCATGGGTGTATCACAGGGTGGAGTGATATCTATGCATCTTGCAGCAAAATATCCAGAGCTTGTAACCAAGTTGGTTCTTGCCAATACGGCACCATATGCAAATGATGTCATTAAAACGGTTGTTGGTACATGGATTGATATGGCCAAGCAAGGTGATTTTAAAGATATATTTATTGATACTGCTGAGAAAACATACTCTGAACAGAAATTAAAAACATACCGACGATTTTATGGAATATTATTAAAAATGAGTGAACCAAGGAGTTTAGAAAGGTTTATTATACAGGGAAATGCTTGTATGGCACATGATGCACGGCCCTGGCTTGGAAAGATTCAAGTACCAACCCTTATTGTTGGCGGAGAACGGGATTATATTGTCGGAAATAAGGCAGCGTATGAGCTAGCTGAGAATATTTCTGATTGCAAGCTTAAAATCTATGAAAAATATGGTCATGGTGCTTTTGAAGAAGCAAAAGATTTTAATGATTTAGTTTTGAAATTTCTTGTCTGAAAAAGTGAACATAACGATAAGTCATAATTTGTGGAGGTAAGTATGATAGTACCTGTAGATGAAACAAATCTTCTTCAAGCCGCAACCATCCATTCAATATCCTGGAAGGAATCGCATCGTGCATTTTGTACTCCTGATTTCATAGAAACACACACGCCAGATCGGCAACGGGAGTATTTAAGAAACAAGATGAACAACGGAACAAAGCTCTATATGCTTGTAGAAGAAAAATCAATAGGGGTTGTTTCTGTAACAAAGGGTTTAATAGAGGATCTTTATATTCTTCCAGATATGCAAAACATGGGTTATGGAACGAAATTGTTACTATACGCAGTAGGCCAATGTACGGATACCCCTACGCTGTGGATTCTTGAGAATAATATAAATGCTGAGAGACTCTATCGTCGAATAGGCTTTAAGGCGACAGGGAGAAAGAACGCAATAACAAATAAACTTGATGAGATTGAGTTCGCATTGACATAAATTACAGTTTGTATATGAGATTAACAGATAGTGAAAAATAGTGAAATAATAATAGAAAATACCATGATAAGAAAATTTATTGATAATGACCTGGATTCTGTTATGGAGATATGGCTCTCCGCCAACATAAACGCTCATAATTTCATATCGAAAGATTATTGGCTTGTCAATTTTTAAGTGGTAAAGGGTATGCTTCCTTTCTACGATTAAAACCGAAACTGTAGATGACACTGCCGGTGAAAAAGAATATTCAATGGTCTGGAAGAAGCCGGGAATGTCCGATCTTCTTCCATAATCACAAAGTTGCTGTTTAATTCGCATTCATACCGTATTCTTTCGTGCCAAGCTTTCTTTTCCACAAGCTTTCAGCATTTATGATCATATCATCCGGAACGGACATCGAAAATATTTGCAGAATAGAGAACTGAAAATATCGATACCTGTCCGGATGATCACAGATTAATTCTTTCATCAGTTTGTTATTTCCATGAAAAGTATCCGCATAGCATTTCCAACGCTCCAGTAAACCGCCATCTCCATATGCGGATCCCACGTACTGCTGTCCATTTTTGGTATCCAGGATCAGATATACCGCTTTCACACTGGAAAGCGCAGTCTGCCATAGCTTATAATGATCCATGTCATTTTCTATTATTTCTTTTAATTTCTCATAAGATAAAACCACATTCTCATATCCTACAAATTCCAACTTCTGGATAGATTGTATTGCTTTCACTGCTTTTTCTGTGGTTCCCTTTTGATGCCATGCTCTGGTAGCTTCTCCCCATTCGATAATTAATCTATTCTCAAATTCCTTTAACACATCTACATATTCCAGCTCATAGTAATCTCCCGGTTTCTCAAAAGCCAGCGGACAAGGATAGCCTTCCGGCATCACTTCCGGGGATTTCGGCACCGCAGCGCCTACCCTATATAACTTATAGAATCTTGCTTCTGTCCCTTTTCCGCTGATAAATACCGCCCAGTAATCATAGCCTTTGTTAAAATCTTTCTTCTGTTCAGCGGTATATTCTTTTACCATATTCTTTTCGTAGCAGGCGCGAAACTCTTTGTCATTCAATGTATGACGAATTAACTGTACTTTCGCAGGATCCAGTCCTGCCTTTCTCAAGATATCCGAAAAATTTAAAAGTGCCATGCATAATCCTCTTTTCCGTTCTCTAATTAATAAATTACTTTGTTACCTTTTTCCTTATCCAACTGATACAACACCTTATCTATCTGGGAAAAGGCTATTTCCGGACACATTTCCTGCTGATATTTCCGGCAATCTTCTATGTACTGAAGATAGAGATTCGTCAGTCGCGATATTTGAGTCATGCTCTTTGGATAATCCACAGTATAAAGTTCCCGATACGCTCTCTGATCAATAATAGGGAATGCGTCCGGGTAATAAAAATGAAGTACTGTACTTGCCATTGGCAGCTGCATCCCTTTTGTCTGCAATAATTTTTCTACGACCTTCGGCGTCTTTTCACTCTCAAGTGCCTGTAGAGGTGATTTGATCTCCTTTAATGATAAGATTGCATCAATCAGTTCCTCTGTCACAAATGGTCTGCGATTCATCTTCCATAAGACGATCTCGTTGATAATATCTCTGTTTTCCCGGTAATCTCCTGTTGCTGCATTCACTGCGCGATTCATAATATCTATACCGCCATCGTATGCAAAACGGCTAAGTACTTCCTGATAATCCATGGTGTCACCTCAATTTAATTGCATTCCTACTGTAGTTCTTGTATCTTGTCCTATTTTCGTGAACTTCTGTGCTTATTATAACATTATCTAAAGATTGGGAAAACCGTATAATTATCTATTTTCTTATGGTAAAATACAGTTAAACAAAATTTGGGAGGTTATTATGGCTTTTGATTTTAAGAAAGAATATAAAGAATTTTATATGCCTAAAAATAAACCAGAAATTGTAACTGTTCCCAAAGCAAATTATATTGCAGTCAGAGGAAAAGGCAATCCAAACGAAGATGGTGGAGCATATCAACAAGCAATTAGTGTGTTATATGCTGTTGCATATACTTTGAAAATGAGTTATAAAACAGATTACAAAATTGAGGGATTTTTTGAGTATGTAGTTCCGCCCCTTGAGGGATTTTGGTGGCAGGAAAATATGGATGGTATAGACTATACAGACAAAGCTTCTTTTCACTGGATATCTGTTATTCGGTTGCCTGATTTCATTTCTAAAGCTGATTTTGATTGGGCGGTCGAAACAGCAACAATAAAGAAGAAACTCGATTGTTCATCAGCGGAGTATCTTATAATTGATGAAGGATTATGCGTTCAAATTATGCACTTGGGTTCTTTTGATGATGAGCCGGCAACCGTTGCAGTTATGGATGCTTATTTAGGGGAAAACGGGTATGTTAATGATATTAACAAAGATAGAATGCACCATGAGATCTATATGTCTGATGCAAGAAGGCTTGCTCCGGAGAAATGGAAAACTGTAATTAGACATCCGATCAAGAAAGCGTAAAATCGAAATTTTAAGGAGAATGAAAAAATGAATATACATGAATTTTGGAAAGCAGTTCTCGTTCAAGATGAGAATGAAATCAGAAAATATTTTCATGAGGATGCATATGTAAATTGGCATTGTACGAATGAACATTTCAATTTGGATGAGTATATTATTGCGAATTGCGAATATCCCGGAGAATGGAATGGAGTGGTTGAAAGAACAGAAGAAATGGGTAATTTACTGGTAACAGTTGCTAATGTATATCCGAAGGATAAGAGTGTTTCATTTCATGTAACGTCATTTATTAAAATTGTTAATGATAAGATTATTTCATTGGATGAGTATTGGGCTGATGATAGTGATGCTCCGCAATGGAGATTGAATAAGCATATTGGAACTGCGATAAAATGAAAATTCAAGTTTGATAAGAAGGGACTTTACATGAAAAAGAGTGTATCAAGGATTATCGGTTTGACAATGTTAATTATAGCTATTGTATTTATAATGTTTGCATTGAATCATCCAGAAAAGAGTTTCCCTTGGAGTAATACAATTACTTGGTTACTGTATGGTGTATATTTTCTTGTGACAGTAGTGCTGCTTATTGCTCCTAAGATGAAGAAGTGATAAACTTCAAGTTTTTGAAACTGGAAAATCGGTGTTTTTATATGTAAAGGAAAAACGAATGAAATTACTTGTGATAGATATACAAAAAGGAATAACAGATAGTAGACTTTTTAATTTTCAAGCGTTTATTGATGATACTATAAGAATTATAAAAGCAGCTAGAGATAATCAAATAGAGGTTATCTATTTTCAACATGATGATGGACCAGGAACGGGGTTTTCAATCGGTGATGAAGACTTCGAAATTGCAGAACAAGTGATTCCCAAGGAAGGGGAAAAGATATTTATAAAAAATATCAATAGTTGTTTTGGAAATAAAGATTTTACGGATTATGTTAAAGATGATAATACATTAATGATAGTGGGACTACAGACAAACTTCTGTATAGATGCAACTGTGAAATCTGCTTTTGAAAGAGGATATAAAGTAATTGTTCCACAAGGGGCAAATTCAACATTTGATAACGACTATATGACTGGAGAAGAAACATATAAATATTACAATGATATGATGTGGCCAAAGAGATTTGCTACATGTGTATCTGTTGATGAAGCAATTAAATTGATGGAAAGTTCAATCGGAATTTGATAGATACAAATTTTTCTTGTAGGAAGAAGCACTCATGAAGATAGTATTAAAGAGGTGTATTAAAGTAATCGTCATTATCATAGTGATTTTAATGTTGTTTTTGACTATCTCATTTATTCGCCATAAAATTTGCTTGTCAAATGAGAAGGACTTATTGACTCCTTTAGGAGAATTGGTAGAAGTTGATGGTCACGATATGAGTATATATATTGAGGGTGAAGGTGATCACACACTTGTGTTTTTATCGGGTAGCGGAACGTGCTCACCAATTTTGGATTTTAAGTCGTTATATTCTTTATTGAGTGATGATTATAGAATTGTTGTGGTAGAAAAATTTGGATATGGGTTCAGTGATATTGTAGATAGTGACAGAGATATAGATACAGTTTTAGGACAAACTAGAACAGCACTTGATAAAGCCGGAATAAATGGTCCATATGTCCTTTGCCCACATTCAATGTCAGGAATAGAAGCTCTATATTGGGTACAGCAGTATCCAGAAGAAGTAGAAGCTATTGTCGGGTTAGATATGGCAGTTCCAGAATATTATGACGAAATGAAAATTAGCATTCCGGTGATGAAATTGGGACAATATGCTGCAGCGTTAGGAGTTACAAGATGGATTTCAGGTATTTCGGAGAGTGATGCTATTAAATATGGAACATTAACTGATAATGAAAAAGAAATATACAGGGCTGTTTTTTATAACAGAACAGCAACGGTAACGATGATTAATGAAGCAAAAGAAATAAAAGAAAGTGCCGGTGTTGTAAAAGCATATGGTGTTCCACAAGTACCAATGTTATTATTTATTTCCAATAGTTCAGGTGGCACAGGCTTTGATGAGAAAACATGGAGAAGTATTGCTGAAGAATACATTTCAAAATCAGATAATGCAGTATACATTGAATTGGATTGCCCTCATTATGTACACGATTATATGTATGAAGAGATAAGTAGCGAAATAAAGAACTTTTTGGATTAAATTTTTGGCTCTAAAGAATCAGACAAATTCCAATTTGTCTGATTCACAAACAATTTAATAATCATTTTACACAGCACTTTAGCAAAAGGTTAAGGTGCTATTTTTTTTACCACAAAAGGAGGACTTTTAATGTCATATAAATTAGTGATTGCCGAAAAGCCTTCGGTGGCGCAGTCCATAGCGAAGGTGATCGGTGCAGATAAGAGAGAAGACGGATACCTGGAGGGCAAAGACCAGAGAAACATACATTGCGTATCGAAAATCCGGTTACAGCAAAAAATTCTATGAGGCGCATCGTGATGAAATCATTCTTCACAAGGCAGCAAAGGAAGCATTTTCAAAACTTCCGGACGGAAAAATTCCGAAGGTAAAAGACCTGAATGAAGAATTTGCACGACTGCTTTCCGAGAAAAAAGCAGCTTACAGCGAGTACAAAAAAATAAAAAAGAGATGCGGGATTATCAGATTGCGAAGCAAAATGTGGAATCCTTCTATGCTGCACAGCAGACCTGGAATCAGGAGGAAGACCTGAAAAAGAAGCGACAGTAGCAGAGATAACCTTACGGGCAATCATCAAAATGAAAATTGGTGGTTGCCCGCTTTTTTTGCAATTCCGGCAAAGCAGGAATGTATCAGCACTCACAAAGTGAGGGCGCAGCTTGCCATCGAAGATGACATTCTAAGGGGATTGGGGATGTGCCTCCAACAAGCAAAATGCGTCGCGTGTACACAGGGGCACTGCTTGCTAACTTGCGAAGCAACAACGATTGCGGCCTTAATGTGCCGCTTATTTTAAGAAGAGGAGAACAAGATGGAAAAGAGAATTTTAGCAGAAAATACAGAGGAGAAGATAGGCGTAACTGCAGAAGAGGTAACGGATATCAGACTCACTCAGGCAGGATATTACTGGGATGCCGGATACAATGAATTTGATTTTATATGCAGGATAGAGGGAACAGAAGACAGGATTCATATGGTACAGCAGAGGTATGATGAAGGATATGGTCTGGTAATCCGGTCAGAAAAGGATGATATATGGAATCGAATTTCAGGAAGTGAAGCATTCAAGCTAGAAGAAAAGCTGTTGGATGAAGTGCAGTACAGAACCTATCACGACAGAATAGAGAAATTGACTTCACTATCGAACTGCCGGGAGATGTATTATGAGCTTATGGAAAATGATAACCATAACCTTCGGAATGTGATTGGTAATCTCTGGATGGAGCTTAGGGAAAAAGAAGATCAGCTTGCTGTAAGTGTGATTTCAGATTTTAGAAAGAAAACAACGGAGCAGTTTCACACAGTGGACGGAATGAATGCCGGAGAGATTGAAGAGATAGTTTCATATTATGTGCAGGCAAAGATAATAGAAAATGATCTGGATGCACAGGTGGAAAATATGATTTTATCAGGCAGCAGATGTCGGGGCATAGAGAAAACAGGTTCAGACTTGGATGTTGTGGTGGACTATAAAGGCACAATCAGGGAAGATGATTTTTTCAATATACTGCATGAGGATGGATTTGCGATTGCCGGAATTACAGTAGACATCAATCCTATCACGGAGGACAAGACAGGACCGTTGGCAGAGTATCTGGAATCAGCGGAGCAGTATCTGAAAGAAAAGGCACAGGTGAGAAAACAGGAAAAGACGTCTGTGAGAGAAATGATAAAACAGGCGAAGCAGATATCACAGGATAGGAAAACAGGGAATATTGAAAAGTCGAAAAATGCTGAAAGATAGCATGAGGATTATCTGAATAGGTAGAAATCCATTAAGCAAAAATGCATCGTGTGTATACAAATGCATTTTTGCTTATTTCTTATGGAATGATACTACAATTTTTCAAGAACAACATCTGCTGGAGAAGTAAATGTAACTCGGATTAAATCACCGATTTGTGCGTTGATCTGTGAATACCAGTATCCAAGGGCCATGAGATCTTTATCTCCTGCAAATTGTTTAGCATATGGATCTCCAGCATTGGAACAACCTTCTGAACGAAGTGTACCAGTAAAAAGTCCATCTGCAGAGGTAGCATGAAAAATATTTTCACCAAGAATATCATATCCGTTTGTGTGGTTACCATTAAATAACTGCAAATTAAGGGCAACGGGTTTTGGAATTTTCAAGTATCCTTCGCCATAGCGAAGCCCGCGGCTTCCAGTAAATCTAAAAGTTCCCCATCTAATTGAGCTTGGTTTAGTTCAACAGTAAATGTATCGCCTGCATTAGCCATAATTTTTGTCCTCCTTCTCCTAGTTTAAATTCATTTTATCATATATAATAGAATTATGCAGTTACATCTACATGTATTTAGGAACTAATTTATATTATTATTTGAATAAAATTCGTGCTAAAAGGGGGTACAAATTTGAGATTATTATATTCAAACATTTTGCCATTGGCGACAGATGAAGGACAAGAGACAATTACGGAAGCAATCAATAATCAAATGCAATCAGCTGATAGAATAGAAATTGCAGTTGGATATGTTTCGCGTGCTTCTTTGGAAGAATTAGATTTGTTGATTGAACAAAATAATATAAAAAATATATGTTTAAATATCGGAATGTACTTTATTGAGGGAATGCCAGAGGGATCATATCATACTGCCATTAAGTTAAATAAAAAATGGCAGGAGTCAGGAATTGGAGAAATTCGTATGGTAAAAGCCTTCAAGTATCATGGAAAATTATATGTATTTTATAAAGATGGGAAACCTATTTCTGCAATAATTGGATCTGCAAATTTAGGAGTGATTAAACTTGAGGCAAATAACAGAAGGCAGTATGAAATTTCTGCTATTACAGAAGAAAAGACAGAAATTGAAGAAATAGTAAATCATATTGAGGAGTTAAAGAGACCAAATATATCTGTTAATATTGCATCTATTGAAGGGATGCCTCTTATTCATGAAACTAATACTGCATTGTCTGGAATCGAGCTTGTCACGGAGGTTCCAAAATCAAATGTAGAATTTTACAGTAGATGTTCAGCCTATGCGTCTTTCTTACTCCCACTTAAAGTCCCGGCATATGATGAGAGACATATGGATGATGGAAAGCATTTTACAAAGTCAAATGTAAATGTGTGTTATGCAGCACCACGAAGCAAGAGAAAATCAAGAGATTGGTATGAGACACAGTTAACGGTTGCAAAGGAAATAACTCATTTGGAAGGTTATCCTGAAAAGAATGTTCCTTTTTACATTGTTACAGATGATGGATATTGGTTTAAGGCTCATACTACAAGCGATGGAAACAAACAGTTTAGTGCTGTTGGTGATGAGCTTATTATGGGAAGATGGCTCAAAGGGCGTCTTGCAGCGGCAGGACTGGTAAATCCTGTTAATGATACTCAGGCAGATACTGAGCGAGAGGGTATGATCACAAAAGAAATGTTGGAAGAGTATGGATGTGAAAATCTGTATCTCAAAAAAACTGGACAGACAGCAATGGATGAAGATGGTACACCATTGGATGTCTGGATGCTTTCATTTAAGCCGACAGATGAGGAAGGGGATGAAGAATAGTGCAGTACTTAAAGAATTATCTTAACAAAATAATTGCACGGGGAAATGAAAAACTTGCGGAATCTATTTCTCATACTGCAGAAGAAGTTGGGAATAAATATATTAAGAATTTTTCATTTACAAGCCATGAAATAGGACTGCTTTTTGGAAATGTTCAATCTGGAAAAACCGGTCAGATGTTTGGAATAATTTCAAAAGCAACAGATCTTGGATTTCCAGTTTTTGTATTATTAACAACAGATAATGTTGTATTGCAACAGCAAACATTGGACAGAGTAAAGGCAGATCTTGATGGATATTGCATATGTGGAGAAAATGATGCAAGGATTTTTACCGATAACTGTTTGCTTCAACCAACCATTATTGTATTGAAAAAGAATGCCCGCATTTTAAAACTATGGGCTAATATTTTTAATTCCACAGGCTTTATGAGAGGAAATCCATTATTTATTGTAGATGATGAGGCGGATGCAGCTTCCTTAAATACACTTGTAAATAAGGATCGTCAATCGTCAATCAATAAGTATCTTGATATGATAAAAAATGGTTCTTCAAGCAGCATATATCTTCAAGTAACAGGTACTCCACAAGCAATATTTTTACAGACTTTAGAATCAGGATGGCATCCATATTTTACATATTATTTTCAGCCGGGAGCAAGTTATTTAGGGGGAGATTTTTTCTTCCCATCAATTGGAAAGCCAGACTGTGTTAATTTTCTGGAAGAAATTGAGGAACCTACAAAAGCTGTAGTAATTAGACATATTGCTGTTGCTTCTCAGATTTTGGCATCAGGAGGAAAGGTGGCAAACTGTCTATTTCATCCAAGTGTAAGGCAGGTGGCACATAAAAAATATGCAGATGAAATTATTAAAGAGATTGCCTGGTGTGTAGAGAATAGAGATGGTGAATTTAAAGATGAAATAGAAAGAGAATACCATAATTTGGCACCAACAAAAAAAGATAAGGTTTCTTATGACCAATATCTTCAAAAGGCATTTGAGTTAATTGATGGAAAAGCAATTCAAGTGCTCATAATGAACGGGAAAACAGATATTGATAGTGAGCAGTATGAAACCGGATGTAATTTTGTGATTGGCGGAAATACATTGGGAAGAGGAGTCACATTTCCAGGACTTCAAACAATATATTATACGAGAACAAGTAAGAAGCCACAGGCTGATACAATGTGGCAGCATAGCCGAATGTTTGGTTATGATAGAGATCCTGGATTGATGAGGGTATACATCGATGAAAATTTGTATAAGTTATTCTCTGATATCAATGCTACAAACAATTCTATAATTGCTCAGATTGAAAGAGGAATTGAGGATATAAAGGTATATTATCCAAATGGATTGAACCCTACAAGAAAAAATGTACTTGATACAGATCATGTGGAAATGCTTTCAGGCGGAACAAACTACTATCCATATTATCCAGATAATGATTCGATAGAAGAGATATCAAAACTCCTTGAACCATTTAATTCTGATGAACCATATTATCAGGTAAGTCTGAGAATTGTAAAAGAAGTGTTGAGTCATATTATTCCAAGTCCAGACTTTAAGCTGAAAGCCTTTGTGTCGGTTATTGACACAATATTATCTGAACAGCCAGCAGGACAGGGCATCTTGATAGTGCGTAGAAACAGGGATGTTGCACAGGGAACAGGTGCATTGCTTTCTCCAAATGATTGGAAATTAGGAAGTGAGTTTTCCTCAAAGGTGGTATTAACAATGTATCAAGTAACTGGAAATAAGGGATGGGGTGGAAGACCATTATGGATACCGAATATCAAACTTCCGGGAGATATTATTTATTATGATGTTATAGAGGAAAATTAAAATACAGCGTAAGTACGTAATCATCCGTATCTGTCCGCAACTATATTTTTCTGATACACTCTT
>ERZ1035032.1995-NODE-1995-length-11814-cov-7.870142_pt1 | contig 11814 bp, 12 predicted proteins | sample MGYA00520693_ERZ1035032 | MGnify/ENA primary metagenome ERZ1035032 (study PRJEB33766, sample SAMN09781740) | gut metagenome | biome: gut microbiome | host: Homo sapiens | place: Madagascar | study: EMG produced TPA metagenomics assembly of the PRJNA485056 data...
TTTAATATATTTAATTCGTAAAAATTCTTATTTGATATATGGTCTAACAATGAAATGATAGTAACATATAAATAAGGAACATAATTGTTACTACAGCCAAAAACTATAGGAATAAAATTCTTTTTAAACAGCATATTTGGATACCTCTACACTTTCATTCCGCTTTCGAAAGCTTGGTGGCTCCAGAGATAATCCCATTCGCCAAAGCGTCCGATTGTTTTGATGCCTTGCGCTTGCAACCATTCACGCACAACTTTACGGCTTTCGTAAATTTCCGGCGTAAAAATGATATTGGCGTATGGTTCAAAACGAATGTCTTTCACCACAACATCACTATCATTAAACTGACAAATTTCTTTCAGCTTTTCAACTGTTTTTTGCAAAATTATATTTTTATCCACAACTTTTGCACCATTTGCAAAAAATATTTCAGCTTGCAAAGATGAACACCCATCCGGCGCGTTGTCCGGCGACTTCAAGTTAGGAGAATAAACACGAGCCGGCGGCACATCCTCGTCATAAATATAAAACCACAGATATTTTGCCACATCCGGACGATTGAAGCCCAAAGACACCTGATAACCGCAAGTCCAGCGCAGCTGCTTGGCAGCATTTTGCACGTTTTCCGGCACATCGGAAATCATCTTTATAATTTCCGGCAGCGGCAGCGATGAAATCAAATTGTCATAATTTTCAACCGTTCCATCGGCAAATTCAACCTGTTTTGCCGCGGTATCAATGCGCACGGCTTTTTTGTTCAGCCGAATATCCAAACCCTTGCGGCATTCGTTCATAATGCTGCGGAAGCCGCCTTTTTTAGGATAGTTCATAAACTTGGTGTAATAAAAGTTTTCTTGCTGTTCGGCAAAAGCTCCGCGCAAAACTTCCGGCAGCGGCGAAACATGGAGTCGATTGCCAACCCACTTGGTTTCCAGCTGCTTGGCCTCCACGCCCCAATATTTGCGAGTATACGCAAACGGAAAGTTTTCGGCAAAATAATCGCCGTACTGCACGCGCAGCCATTCGGCATAATCGGAAATTTCCGCTACATCTTTGCGCGGACGGTTGACAAAGCTGTCTATAATCTTCACTTTTTCTTCAATCGGCAGCGGCGCCAAGTTGTTTTGCGCCGGATGCTTGAGCCAGCAGCCGCGCCAATAGTTATACGAAACAGGCGGATGCGCGTATAAAGGCGATGACTTGGCAAAAAGCTCGGCAATTTTTTCGTCTTTGGCAAAAGTAAAATGCACGAATCGGTCAAAACGGAATCCGTCTATTTCAAAGAATCCGCACAAGCCGCCCCAGTCATTATCTTTTTCAAAAATAACGCTGTTTTCGCCTTTTTGTTTTAAGTGGTAGGCGGCCGATATCCCAGCGATACCGGCGCCCAAAATCACATTATTTGACAAGATGTTCTCCGTGTTCTTCAATTTGTTTTACGCAAAAATCATACATATCATTAGAATGCAGAGCTTCTTTGTACCAATCCACAGTCTTTTGAACCGCGTCGGTCAAACCCCATTTGGCCTCCCATTGCAGCATAACATAAGCTTTGGTAACATCCAAGTTCAGCAAGGTGTTTTCATGTACGGCGTTAGGGTCGGAAGCGTCAACAACTTCGCCTTTGCCGTAATATTCAACCAAACGGCGCACCACTTCCAGCACGGTTTTGTTGGCGGAAATATGCGGACCAAAGTTGAAGTTGGTAGAATATTTAACCGGCTCTTCCAACAATTTTTCACCGACACGCAGATAGCCTGACAGCGGCTCCAAAACATGCTCCCAAGGGCGAGTCGCAATCGGGTTGCGGATTTCAATCGGCTTGCCGGCTTCAATAAAGCGGATGCAGTCCGGAATAAGTCTGTTGTCAGACCAATCGCCGCCGCCGATTACGTTTCCGGCGCGGACAATCGCCACAGCTTTGCCGTGAACATTGAATTTTTCCGGATTAAAATAAGACTGGCGATAAGCATGCAACATCAGTTCAGTACAGCCTTTAGAAGCCGAATACGGGTCTTCGCCGCCCATGCGGTCGGTTTCTTTATAACCCCAGATTTGTTCAACGTTTTCATAGCATTTGTCTGAAGTAATCATAATGGCTGTTTTCAAACAATCATTATTACGCATGCATTCCATGATGTTCAAGCTACCCATAATGTTGGTTTCAAACGTTTCTTTCGGCTGTTCGTAGGAAGTGCGAACCAGCGCCTGAGCCGCCAAATGGAAAACGATTTCCGGCTGATATTTTTTCACGACAGCGTCTAAATGCTCCAAATCTCTGGTATCGCCACGAACATCGGCAAACAATTTGTCATGCAGATGACAAGCTTCAAAGTTGCCTTTGTCCGAAGTCGGATCAAGCGAATAGCCCACAACTCTTGCGCCCATCATGGTCAGCCAAATAGAAAGCCAAGAACCCTTAAAGCCGGTGTGTCCGGTTACTAAAACAGTTTTACCTTTATAAACATTATTGTACATTTTGATTTTCCTTATTATAATTTTTCCACCAATCTATCGTGGCTTTTAAGCCTTCGTCCAAAGTATATTTCGGAGTCCAACCGATAGACTTTAATTTTTCATTATTGCCGACAACCAAATCGTCACCAAACGCTGCCGGAACCGCGCCCCAAAGGATTTTCCCCTTAAAATCGGTAAGTTCGGCAATTTTATTGACAATGTAACGCAGCTGCACCGGTTTGCCGGAACAAATGTTCACTGCGCCCTGCACATCGCTTTCAAACACGTCAACAATACCGCGCGCCGTGTCTTCTACATGCAGATAGTCTTGAAACTTTAAGCAATCGCTGACTTTAACATCTTCGCCATTCAGGCAGGAATTTATGACAGACGGCATCAAGCGTTGCGGCTTTTCATTCGGCCCGTACAAATTGAAAATTCTCGGCCACTTGAAATCTATATCATTCTGCTGACAGAAAATTTTTGCCAATTCATAAACCGCGTGCTTGCCGTTACCGTATAAAGTCCCCGGATTGGTCGGAGTAACGTCTTCAGTCAAATAGCCGTATTTATATTCATATTCCGAACAAGTTCCGGCTCCGACAAACTTTTTACCGCCGTATTTTTGAAAGCTTTTCAACAAATTGAGAGATGCCGCCACCCAATCCAAATTCAAATCCGACACATGGCATTTTTTGCCGACAAACCATGCTAAATGTATCAGATTTTCAAAATGATTTTCCGCTAAAAAAGCATCTACCGCCGCCGCGTCCAAAACATTCATTTTATGCTGAATCAGACCGGTGTTATCCGCATGAACTTCCGGCCAAACCAAGGCATGCACTTCATAGCCTCGTTCCAGCAGCTCGGCCGTAACTTTAGAGCCAATAAAACCTGTTGCGCCCGTTAATAAAACTTTTTTCATTTATTTTTTCCACACTTTCCACGGAGCAGTATTATTTGCCCACATTTTGTTTAAGTCTTCCTTATCTTTCAGCATATCCATCGGATGCCAGAATCCGGTGTGCTTATAGGCATTCAGCTGACCGTCGCGGGCAATAGCTTTCAATGGTTCTTGCTCCCACATAATATCAGTTGCATCTTCCGGTATATATTTCAAAACTTCCGGCTGGCAGACAAAGAAACCGGCGTTAATCCAAGCTCCGCTTTCTTTCGGTTTTTCTTGGAATTTAGAAATCGTGCCGTCTTCGTCAATACCCAAAGCACCAAAACGACCTTCCGGCTGATACGCTGTCAAAGTGCAAAGCTTGCCGGATTTTTTGTGATTTTCTATCAAAGCTTTGATATCCACATCGCCCACGCCGTCGCCGTATGTCAGCATAAACGGCTCGTTGCCGATATATTCTTTCGCGCGCTGAATGCGTCCGGCCGTCATGGTATTGCGTCCGGTGTACAAAAGCGTAACTTTCCAAGGCTCGCAGCTGTTTTGATGCACGGTCACGTCATTGGTTGCCAAATCAACCGTAACATCAGAATTGTTCATATAGTAGTTTACAAAATAGTCTTTGATAACTTCTTGCTTATATCCGGTCAAAACAACAAATTCATTAAATCCGTAATGAGAATAGATTTTCATAATATGCCACAAAATCGGAAAACCTCCGATACCGACCATCGGTTTCGGTTTAACATTTGTTTCTTCCCCAAGTCTGGTGCCTAAACCGCCAGCTAAAATTAAAACTTTCATATTACCTCCTTTTACATGAAATTTTAAATTTAAATCCTAACAAATACAAAGTCTTACCCTTAGGATTTTTGACAATCGAAAAAATCCGTCCGATAAAATCAGGAACATATTTTTTCTTTTCAGCCTTTACCCTTAAAAGTAAATCTTTATCTTTAATATCAGCAATTAACCTGTTGTATAAGCAGCGTTTTTTTAAAATACTCTTCCACGGAAAACTTCTGTCAAAAAAGTTTACAATATTCTGTTTTTCTTCAGAATTGTAGTTTTGTTTTTCCGTAAAATTCAGTAAATTTTTTATAACATCAACGCAATAGCTATTCATTTCATCATAATGCTGAACATCGTGAACAACCGAAGTCTCACGTTGCCAATAGTGATAATTTGTAGTATTGATTAAAACGATTTTATTGGCGCGCATTGCTGCCGGAAACAATAATACATTGTCTTCAAAATACGATTTTGAATGTTCCGGAAACCTTATGTTATTGTCATTCAGCAAGCTTCTTTTAAAAATTTTATCCCAGATTGCCCCATCTTTCAGAACATTTACTTTTTCTGATACACTTTCGGCAATCTGCAGATTTGTAATGTGTTCTGATTTCTTTTGCTTGTCCGGATATTCCAGCAAATATTCCGTAAAAGCCATATCGGCGTTGTTTTGCGCGGCGGCATTATATAATTTTTCAAAATAATCCGTATCTACCCAATCATCAGAATCACAAAAACCTATATAATCACCTGTTGCAACATCTAAACCGGCGTTCATAGCTCCGCCATAACCTTTATTTTGCGGCAAATGCACAACTTTTATATGCGGACGTTTATCGACGTATTTAGCAATAATCGCCCTACACTCATCACTTGCTCCGTTATCAATCCATAAAAATTCAATATCAGGCAAAGTCTGATTAACCAATGACGTCAGGCATTTATCCAAATATTGCTCGGTTTTATAAATCGGAGTAATTACAGAAAGCTTCAACGTCATTTCAAAACCTCTTTAGTTTTGACCGTATACAGCGGAATGCTGCCGAAAAGATATCCTTTGCAAACTTTGCCGCAGCGCACGATTTTCATTATCGGCAACCCTAAAAACTTCACACGGCTGACCAAACTGATACGTGGCAGCACTTTTTCCCATAGCAACGGATTGTCTCGACGCACAAAGTTTTGAATTTGGATGGTTTTAGCTGCCATTTTTTGTTTTTGCAAATGTGAAGTATTGCCGGCATAATTGCGGTAATGAAACAGAACTTCCTGTAAATTATGAAATTCGGTTTTATCGACCAAACGGCAATACATGGCATAATCTTCAGCCGGAGAATATTCTTCTTCATAGCGGATTTTATAGTCATCCAACACCGATTTGCGCACCATAGAGGCCGAATGCACTACACAGCAGGCCACAAACAGCTGAGCGATTATATCTTGATTGTTTTCAGGATAAACTCCTACTTTGCCGCCGATAAGATTTTTTGAGGCACAGCTCACAATGCCGCATTCGGGATGAGAATCTAAATAAGCTGCCTCTTTAGCCAATCTTTCCGGCAAAGAAATATCGTCATGGTCAAAAATAGCCAGATACTTTCCTTTTGCCATATCAATCAGCTTGTTGCGGCTGGCGGAAATTCCCATATTCTGCGTATTTTTACTATATTTTATGCGCTTATCGGCGTATAACTTTACAATTTTTTCCCTGTCATCTTCGGGGCAATCGTCTAAAATCAAAAATTCAAAATCATTATAAGTCTGAGCCAAAATGCTTTCTATCGCAGCACGCAAATATGCTTCCGGAGTTTTATAAACTGCCATCAAAACCGATACCTTAGGCATTGCAGTGTCTCCTAAAATTTTGCGCCGATAATCTATCACTCAAATGAATGCTCATTGTCCCATACCAATTCAAGTTAGTTAATAGGGCTATCTTATTATTGATAATATGACATTGTCAATGATAAATTATCGTTATAGTGTATAAATATAAAAACATCTATTTAACAAAAAAAGCCCGCCAAAAGACGGGCTTTCCAATCCGCTGAAAACCGGATTATCTTGAGTAGTATTCGATAACCAGATTTGGTTCCATCATAGCAGCGTACGGAACATCATCAAACTTAGGCACAAATGTATATTTTGCAGTAAGTTTTTTAGAATCTACTTCCAAATAACCAGGAAAATCACGGGATTGAGATTCGATAGCGGCAGCTACCAAAGCCAAACCTTTAGATTTTTCACGAACTTCAATAACATCACCAGCTTTAACCTGATAAGAAGGAATGTTTACTTTTTTGCCGTTTACAGTAACATGGCCGTGGTTTACAAACTGACGGGCAGCAAATACGGTTGGAACAAATTTAGCTTTATAAACCAAATTATCCAAACGAGATTCCAACAAACCGATTAAGTTTTCGGCAGCATCGCCTGAACGGCGGATAGCTTCGGCATAGTATTTGCCAAACTGTTTTTCAGAAATATTACCGTAGTAAACTTTCAATTTTTGTTTAGCATTTAATTGTTCGCCGTAGTCGGTAACTTTTTTCTTTCTCTGACCATGCTGACCAGGGCCGTAAGAACGTTTGTTGAACGGGCTGTTTGCATCACCCCAAAGGTTTTCGCCATAGCGGCGGCTGTTTTTCTTTTTAGCAGCAACAATACTTTTCATAAATTTAAATCCTTTATTTTTGTTTACATTATTGTCCCGATAGTTTCACGCCAAAATACGGAAACGAGGTTGCGCCTTTGCACAATCTACATTCTCGGAAGTGGTGTTAAATTAACGCAAAAAATCTGATTTTTCAAGTAAAAAATATAAATAGCACTGGATTTTTTGCAAAATTATTCTAAAATCGACGCTAAGGAGAAAAAAATGTCATACGAATTGATGTTTCAAAAGGCTGTGAAACTGCAACAAAACGGAGCTTTAAACGAAGCGGAGCAACTTTACCGCCAAATTTTGGAAACCGCGCCGCAAAACGCCGATGTTTTGAATATGTTGGGTTTGATAGCTCAAGCCAAAGGTCTGCACGATGAAGCTGTCAATTATTTTTACCGCGCTGCCGATTTTGCGCCACAGCATTTTCCGATTTTTTTTAATTTAGGCATCTCGCTTGCCGCCTCCGGCTACCTACTGGAAGCCGCCGAAGCATATAAAAAAGCCCTAAAACTAAAACCTGACTTAAAAGAGGCTTTTTTCGGTTTGGGCAATGTTTATTGGCAGATTAACCAAAAAGATGCAGCAACCGAAGCTTTTCAGAACGCTCTAAAGTTGGACGCCGGCTATTTGGACGCCGCCGCCAATCTGGCCGAACTGCAAGACGATGAAGATACCTTAAAAAAAATAGCGGCTGAGAATCATTCGGATGCCCGCCCTTTTTATTATTTAGGACGCCGTATGTTTGCCAAAGCCGATTATCAAAACGCAGCACATTACCTGCAAAAAGCCGAGGAATTACTAGAATCTGATGAAATAAAAACGCTGCTTGGCGAAACTTTTTATGCCTCAAAACGTTATCAAGAGGCGCTGCCTTTGTTTTATCAGGCTTATAAACTCAACCCGCATAATGCAACGGCCGCTTTGCATATTGCAGACTTAGAAACCGAAAACGGCAATTTTGCCGAAGCTGAAAAATTTTATCGCAAAGCCCTAGAAAATGACATACACAATGTGCAAGCACATGCTAATTTGGCCAATTTGCTGTGCAAGCGCAAACGCACGCTTGAAGCATTGGAAGAATACCGTGCGGCAGTGCGTTTGGCACCGGAAATGCCTGAACTCAGCTATAATTTAGCCATTATATTAAAAACGCTGGAAGAATATGAACAGGCATTAGCCTTGATGTTTAATGCTTTTTATTTGGCACCGCAGCATATTGATTGGAGTTTGAATATTGCCGAAACCATAACTCTATTTTATGGCAATGCGCCTGAAAAAGCTTTGAAAATTGCCGAAAATTGGTATAACAAAATGCCGGAAAACATTGTAGCAAAACATTTATGGGCGGCCCTGAACGGTAAAAACGCCGATGATGAAACAGAATATAATCGCCTGCTGTTTGACAGCTTTGCCGAAAATTATGAGAATGTTCTGCACAATATAAATTATGCCGTTGTTGATAAAATAGCTGAAATTGCACCGGATTTGAACGGTAAAATTTTAGATTTGGGCTGCGGAACAGGCTTGATCGGCTTAAAGCTGAAAAATCCCGACAACACCTTTTACGGCGTTGATTTATCCAAAGCCATGCTACAAAAAGCCAATCAAAAAAACGTGTATAAAGTCTTGGAACAAGCCGACGCCGTTGCTTATCTACAGCAGCATAAAAATGAGTTTTCGGCCATTGTCGCCGCCGATGTTTTTTGCTATTTCGGAAATTTAGAAAAACTTCTGAAAGAAGCGGCTCCTACAAAAATTATTTTTTCAATCGAATCTGATTTGCAAACGGAAAACTATAAAATTCAGCCGAACGGGCGCTATAAACATAATCTGTTGTATGTAGAAAATATACTGAAATCAGTAGGATACACCAATATAAAAAGCTATCCGCTGGTTTTGCGCAAAGAAAACAATAAAAATGTTGACGGATTGATTTTTACAGCAGCCGTTTAGTTCAACACAATCTGCCGAATGCTTTTGGCCAAGCCGGTTTTGTCATCGGTTTCGACTAAAATTCCGTATAACACGCCCTCGCCTGCAGCCGGAGCAAGCTTGTCGCCGGCCGCATAGCAGCGACGCAAACGGCTAATCGGAGCAGCCGGATCAAAACCCAAAACCGAATTATAGCAGCCGCACATACCAACATCGGTAATATATGCCGTCCCCTGCGGAAGCACGCGACAATCGGCTGTCGGTACATGAGTATGTGTGCCTGCGACAGCGCTGACACTCCCGTCCAGATAGTAGCCGAGCGCCAGTTTTTCGGAGGTTGCTTCGGCGTGTATATCCACAAAAATTGCCTGAATATTTTTGCCGAGCGTATAATTTTTCAAAATATTATCAATAGCCTGCACCGGACAGTCTACCGCTTCCATATACAAACGCCCCAACAGCTGAATAACCAAAATTCTGCGGCCGTCTGCCAGTTCGTACACCAAAAATCCGCGTCCCGGATTTCCGGCCGGAATATTTGCCGGACGGATAATCATTTTGCAATCGTCTAAAAACGGCACAATATCGCGTTGATTTAAGAAATGGTTTCCGGTTACTAAAACATCGGCGCCTTTTTCCAAAAATTCACGGCCGATTCCAGCCGTCACGCCAAAGCCGTGGGCAGAATTTTCGACGTTGGCAATAATCACATCAGCCTTGTACTCCGTTCGGATTTTAGCTAAATTTTTGAAAACCACTTCGCGTCCCGGACGAGCCACAATATCTCCGCAATAAAATATCCGCATATTATCTCCTTTTTGCAATGGTTATAGCAAAAACACCAATTTATGCAAGATTTATTTTATACTGGGCAAAATCGGCTTTTTTAGAGGAAACGCCGCCAAAATAATACCGACAATCACAAGCATGGCTCCATAGATTTGAGATGAATAAATTTCTTCATGCAAGGCGACATAAGCCGATATACAGCCAAATACAGGCAACAGATAATAAATCAATCCTGTCTGCACCAGTCCGATTATTTTTATGGCTTCATTCCACCACAAATACGCCAATCCGGAATTTAAAAAGCCAATAACCAATAAAATTACGGTTTCTTTTTCACTGAGTTTCGGCAATGGTTCGTAAATTTGCTGCAATACAAAATCCGGAGTGCAAAATAAAACAGCGACTATGGTGGACGCGCTTAAAACCGTGAGAGCCGGTAATTTTGGCGATAAATGACGCTGACAAAGCGAATATGTTGCAAACATAACGGCGGATCCCAACATCCATAAATCTCCGCTGACAAAATCAAAGCTGCACAGATTATCAAAATTACCGTGCAAAATTACCAAAAGAACACCTATAAACGCCAAAACAATACCGCTAATGATACGAAAAGAGGGAATTTTATGCCGAAACAGGCTGTTAAGTATGATAATCAGCAGCGGTCCCAAAGTGGCAATCAGCGACATATCTATGACATTTGCCGTGTGTCCGGCATAATATACACAAATATTTACCAAAGCCATACCGCTTAGCCCCATAAGCACAATATATTCCAAATTCTGCCAAAGTAATTTTCGGTATATCCACAGACTTTTTAAGGTAAACGGCAAAAAGAAAATCATTGCCAAAAACCAGCGGATAAAAGAAATCTGCATCGGTGTCAAATTTAGCAGCAACTTGGCATATATATAATTCAGGCTCCATAAAAACACCGCGACCACAGCCAACGTATATCCCATAACACGTGTTGACATATTTTTCTCCTTTCCGCTTGGATATAATCATTAAATGCATATTTTCAAAAAATATGAATAATTTAGTAAGGATTTGTTGTTATTATCGGGCTAAAAGGCGCTGATATAATGAAAAAATATATTTTACTATTGATTGCGGTATCGGGAATAATGCTTGCCGATTCAGCTTTGGCTAAAAAACGGGCTGAGTTTTCGGATAATCGGATAAATTGGAGCAAAGAGCTGGATTTGAATAAAGCTCAGCAGGCCAAAGTTAAGGAAATTTACGCCCAAAGCCATGAAAAAATTAAATCATTGATGCAGCAAATAGATACTCTGCACCGTGAAATTGCCAACATCCGCCAAAATGACGACGAACAGATACGTACATTATTAAACGAAAAACAGCAAGTCAAGTTTGATAAGGTTCAGGCGCGTCTGAATAAAGGAAATCCGGAATTTGAAAAAGATAAAAACGGTAAAAAACCTTCTCGTAAAAGAATGCGCAACTATGGAGGTATTTAAGACTTGCTAATTAAATAAAATCATATTACTATGCCATAAAAAATAGCAAAGGAAAGCGTTATGAATATAAAATTTTTGACTATAATTTTAAGTTTAGCCCTGCTGGCACAAAACGCCAAAGCTGACGAACAAGAGGAATTGGCGGTTTTTGGTTTGGATGAACCGGCAGTTGAAACTATGGAAGACATTGAAATTGAAACAGTCGATGAAACTCCGGCTGCGGAAAATTTAACTGCAGAGTCTGAAAATGCTTCGGAAGAAATTCCGAATATAGAAGAAGAAACTCCTGCCGCTTCAGAAAACAAAGATGCCGACACAGCTGAAATTGCACACAATATCAATGATATGCAAAAGCAATTAGAGAAAAATCAGGAAGAGTTGAGCTATTACATTAAGAATCTTAATTTACAGGCTTCTCAGCTTGACGCAGCTAAAGAAATCAGTGAAGAAGGCAGACTGCGTCAGATGCAGTTGATGCAAAACATTGAACAGCTGCAGCAACAGGTAAATGATTTGGAACAAAAGAATCTGGCTAAATTTAAAGGCATTTTATCTACGGAACAGCAAGAACTGTTCAATAAATTGCAAGAAGTATATGCTAAAAATCTGCAAACTAAAGAAGAATTGCAGAAATTGATACACGAGCAAGAAAAAACAGCTGCAGAATAACAGCGTGTATAATACTATAACTATTTAGAAGTGCGTAGTTTTTTATAACTTTCGCACTTTTTTTGTAAAAAACTGAAAATTTTTGTTGCAATAAAAAATAATTGTATTAAAAGAGAGTTGTACTT
>ERZ1035032.2000-NODE-2000-length-11789-cov-4.482615_pt1 | contig 11789 bp, 3 predicted proteins | sample MGYA00520693_ERZ1035032 | MGnify/ENA primary metagenome ERZ1035032 (study PRJEB33766, sample SAMN09781740) | gut metagenome | biome: gut microbiome | host: Homo sapiens | place: Madagascar | study: EMG produced TPA metagenomics assembly of the PRJNA485056 data...
GAGCGGTTTTTGCGGTACACGCCCGCGAAAACCGCATTTTTAAGTCAGAGGGGGATTCCCCTCTGACAACTCCCCAAGTTGGATGGTAATATAATTTTTCGACAGTCTGAAACCACGCGATAGCCGCGTGGTTTAACGAAGATTAAAATTGCGATGATTCTCACTGTTTCTTAACTAAAACAGCATTCAAATAGACATTTTCTATTGATCTTAGCGAAATTTCATTTTTGCCCCTGGTCAAATAGAAGCTTCCCAATACAGGTTGTGTTGTCTGCTGCGCATTAAGGGTATTCCCCATTGATGCGGTTGCTTGCTCACTGCCGTTGACAGAAGGAATCAACGCAGCCTCAAGTTTAAAGCTGACGCCGATTGCAGATACGGAGTAATATCCGGCTTCGGGTACATCAAACTCGAATGTAACCGTTCCGCTCGGTATCATATTGGCTGCATATCCCACGTCATCAACCCCGTTAAGGTAGGCTTTTTTATACGGAATATAATTTTCTATACCGTCTGATGTAATACTTGCCGCATTGCGTATCAGCTTAAGGTTATCAAATGCGAATCCGCCCTGAACGTTCAGTAATCTGATTGTGTTAATGCCTTTTTTAAGCTTTACGGTACCCACTGTGGCAGAGGGATATGAGCACCAAGGCGTAACCGTAGGCTGAATCATCTTATTTCTTAACTGATACGATGAATTAACCATGATGCTGACCTTCGCACCCGTATCGGTATTCGCAGGCCCTGTTGTACAGCGAAGATCTGCCGAATACAGTCCGGCTTCTTTGACACTGACTGCAAACTGGTACCAGTGACCCTGCTGAAAATTAGCCGTGACATTTCTGCCGTTTCCCTGCGTATAAATTAATACGTTTGATACGTTGGTACTTGTATATGTGTCGTTTTCTAAGATATAGTCACCCTCTCTGCACGCTTCTTCTCTGGGAACATAATCATATACCGTGCCAAGATAAGACGGCCTGTCCGCAATTGTTATCTTGCCCTCGGCCTCGTCCGAAAGTCCGGCTGCTTCTGCATATTGAAGGGCTTTGCCTGTCCAATTGCCGTTTTCATATACAACTGTGCCGGTCATGGTACTTTCCTTGCCGGATGTCGTATTTTCTTCAAAGCTGTAATTGTCTTTGTCTACATAGTTGTCTTTAACCGTTACATTATCTCTTTTACCCGTAAAAAGCCACCTATTGGTATTTTTAATAACATTGTTTTGAACAGTCACTGAGGCGCTTCCGCTGTCTAAGTAAATCGAACCGAAATCAGGCGAATCAATCAGATAATTTTCTGCTATGATTGTGTTATTCAAATATCCCAATGTGTATATGGCACCGCCGTCTTTTTCCTCGCGTGAATTGGATTCTATCTTATTGCCTATAACCTTATGATGACCGCAATTAAGCGTTGCAGGCACCGATGAACCCCAGCCCCAGCCAAGCGTAATCCCGGTGTACGGAACATCCTTCAGTTCGTTATGCAAAATATCTACATGTTTTGCATAATAAACGCCCACTGCCGGCGAACCCATAAATTCCTGTCCTGTTCTTGCAATCAGATTGTCCTTAACCGTAATATTGTTGCAAAGCGTATTGGGGTCCGTACTGCCGCTATACCGCCAATTTCCTATTATAATTGATGTTGCGGATATATCATGAATTGTATTTCGCTCGACAGAGCAGTCCGAAACATTGTCTATCATGCCTATCGCAGCCGAACCAAGCTCTGAAAAATTGCACCCTGTTATATCAATATGTTCGGCATTTTCCATATAGATTTGCGAAAACATACTGCTGCCTGCCGAAGCCGGATTTTGCGCATGCGAATTATACCGCGCAAGGCAGTCTGACTGGAAGGTAACAACACCCTTACCGGAGGCGCTGTTAAATGCACCGTGACGAAAATCCAGATTTTCAAATTTAATATTCGAAACCTTATTCGTCCCCGTTCCGACCAAGCTTAACAGACCTTCGCTTTTCGGTAAATATATTTCGGCATTTGCTAAATTCTCACCGTTATGCGGTTTGTAATACAAGATTTTCGTTCTTTTATCAAAATAAAATTCGCCTTCTTCATCAAGAAACTCCAATGCATTCTCTAAATAAAACCGCGAACCAACCACGGGCTGGATGCCCCCTTCACAAATCATACTGATGTACGAATCGTAATGAGGCTGTTTCATTTCAAAGGTTGTTTCATCGTTCACCCTATCATATAAAACTTTGGCAACCGGCAATCTTTGCATGGCCCACAGAATATGAGTGACAACCTCTAAATCTTCCGGATGAGAAAATTTAGGGAACGAATAGCCCTTGCATGTAAAGCCGTCTTCATCGTATAGGCCTCCCTTGCTGTACCTCTTGCTGTCGGCCGTATATAATACGTCACTTTTGGCTCTTTCTCCGGCAAAACCGTTAACATACATTTGCCTTGCCTCTGTTACATTCGGAACAGATATTTCATAAATACCGTCTCCGTTTGTATCCGTCCAGCCGCTGCCGACCTTAACACCGCCGCTTATAAGCGGTTTTTCTTCTCCTGCACCCCTGTATATAACGCTGTAACCGTTTGTACCGCTGTCTTCATTTGTAAAGGTAAGCTTTTCATCAATATAATACTCGCCCGGAAGGATATTGACGATAATATTTCCCTCCATATTCTTATTGAGAGTTTTTACCTTTTCTTTGGCCTTTTGTATCGTTTTTAAGGGCTTTTCAACTGTTCCCGAAAACGAATCATCGCCATACGGAGCAACAAACAATCTGTGCTGTCCCGATGCATACACCTCCGAAAAATCCAAAGGACTCATATGTTCCAAATCGTTCCAAAAGAACACCTTGCACACCGCATCATTTGTTGTGAGTTCGTTATGAAAGGAAATCTCCCGATCATTATCCGCCGTGACGGCCGATACCATGTCGACAAGGCGATTTTCCCGATAAACAGCCGCAATGACTCTAACATTCGGAAGGAGCTTAGAACTTAAGCGAAGCTTGTTAAGACCCGTCATCGGTTTGTTTACATAACTTCCTTCGTTGACTAAGGTAACGTCCGGCGCTTCGCTGACGGCTTGCAGCGCCTGATTCCATGCCGCAGTCAATTCCTTCACACCCGTAATTGAGTCCTCCTGCATCAGCCGAATATACAGCGAGTCCGGATAAAATAAGGCTTCTGCCCCTTTTTTAAAATATACGTTTTGATGAAATGCATTTTTAACCTCGCGGACACTTGCCGCGGTTTTAATTTTTTGAACAAGCTCATTCCCTTGCGCTGCCGAAACAATAGGGTCAATTCGTATATCGGATAATTGATTGATACCGCCTTTATTAACCAGTATAACGGTACTTTCTCCGGCCGGAAGCTCCATCATAACAGGCGCTGTCTCTGCATATACATTCCACCCGTTATTTAAAATGGGGATGTTCTCTGCAAGCGATACCGAAAAACTGTTTAAATCAACCTCAAAATATGTCCCTTCCGTAGCGGTAGCCGCTCTGGCCTTTAAAGAATATAACCCTGCTTCCGGCGCATCAAAGGTAAACCAAACCGCAGCGCCGACTTCCATGCCGCCGGTGCTGCTTCCGTCAGAATCTCCCGTGATGGAAACACGTTCCGTATTACTTGTGCTTATGGTAAATATATCCTCAAATTCGGTATCTCTCTCCCTCATCAGAAATACTTTTCTCAAATAAATATTTCCCTCTGCATTAAACGTAATTGTGTTTATTCCCTTAACCAGTGTAATATTGCCGACATGAATCGTTTTCCATAAGGGCACGCCGCTGCCCGGCGCATTGGGATTTTCCATGCTGACATCGGCATACAGTTCAAATTGATTGACGTCTACCGACATATAGGCTGCATTGTCAAAGCCTGTCCCGTAAAATGTAAGCTTATATACCCCATCTGCCGGGGCGCTGACCCTATACGTTACGGAACCACTGTCCATATTGATGCTGGAGCCGGCGTATACGCAGTTTGTCATGGATGCTTGCGTTTGCGCGTCAAATTCCGTCGTGACGGATAAATCATGCGTACTGCCGGCTGCCGAAACCTGAAACAAAAACACGTGTATCAGGCAGAGCCACATAACAAAAACAGAAATGATCCTTTTCATATGCAATATCACACCTCTTTTTTATCAGTATTATGTCCTGAATTTTTAAGCATGCATCCGCAAACGGCAAGCATACTGCGCGCACGCTCGGTACGCTTGCCGATTGGATGTAATATACGGTTACTGTTCAATCAGTAAAACAATCATCTCCCACGGGCCGACGGAAGGAAGCTTAACAATCCATTCATTTTCTTTCTGTTCGGCATCTGCCTTCATCACCGTGCCCTTGGCCGTTATATAACTGAATTGATTGCCTATGGGGTTGCGAACCTTCAAAATGAGTTCTTCCGACTCACCGATGCAGCAGCTCATAAGCGCCACGCTGACGGTTTTGCCGTTTTTGTCGGCTCTCGGAATCACAACCATTTGGTCGTTATTTTCCAGTATGGCAGGTAAAGAATGATTCGACACCGCGTCAATTGCATGAAGAATCTGATAGCGCTTACCCGAGCTTATCACATCTTTCCAAACGCAATAGCCGAAAACAGCCCATTTAGACAAGGGATTGCCGTCAGCATCAAACGTTTGGCATATAGAGCCTGTTTGGCCGCATTTTTCTTGTGTTATGTTATCCGCAAATTCGCCCAGCGGTTCTCCGCCGGTAACGGTACAGGGCTTCATGGATACGCCCGAAAAAAAGCTTTCCTCCCAGTGATCCCCGGCATATTTTCCGCAAACGGCATGAGATGAAAAATGTTCTGCAACATTATCGCTCTTGACGTCTCCGATTGTTAAAGGAATCCTGTTTTCGTAGCCCCTGTCCAGCAGCTTTTGCACGGCATGGCCGTCTGTTACAACAGGATGCGCAAGCAAAAATTCTATATCCTCGTCACTCAAATAATCTGCCATTTCAGAATCAATCATGTATACACGGGCATTTTGCGCATCATGAGATATAGGTATACCGCACGTTGCCAATTCCTTGCCTCTGTACGGAAAGGCCGTGCACCAGGAAAATGCCTCTTGACCCTTTGACAGCGGTTTTTTATGGCCGTCCTTTGTCGGATACACGCATACGCCGGAACAGGAGGTGTTTCTGTTATGCGCCGCAATCTTTTCCCAAAAAGGGCGATACAGCGAAAGCCATTTAAAAATCCGCTCGTATTCGGACAGATGCTCGTACGGTGACATAATGGCAGCATATGTAAGGCCTGTGCAGCCATATGCCAGGTATAGGGACGATTCCTTACACATACCCTCCATGCTTTTGCCGAACATGACGTCGGGCGTGTTTTCCACCTCGGCCCATTTTTCAACAACGTAATCCGGGGCATAATTGTTTGTATAATTTAACAGCAGGGCCTTTTTAATCATGCCGCGCGGCTCCTTGTCGCAATAAAATCCGCCGCCGGGACGGATACGCGGCGCATAAGAGGTAATCTCCTTCATTTTGTCGAATACATGATTCATATCGCTGCCTGTATAGCTTGTATCCCTTGCCGTCTGATAAGCCATAACGGTTTCCGGCGATACGGAATGTACCGCCTTTGTTACGACCGCTGCCACCTCTGCCATGCCCTGACGGATTTGCTCTATATACCGCTCACGCCATATAACATCTCCGTAGTTAATCTCGTTAACAAGCTCCTCACGGCTGAAATTGCTTCCGTATTTAGTGTTAAACCTGGCGATACAGTCATCACAATAACACCCGTATTCTACCGGCGCATGATTGCCGCCCCTTAAGTCGTCATCTATCCATACGCTTTCCGGCTTCACCTCGGCATACATTTGAACAGATTCATAAATATATTGTCTGAACTGTTCCCCAAACCAGCAAAAACAATAGGGGGACACCGCAGCATCCGGGCCGACCATATATTGAACCTTGCTGCCGGGGTATTTAAGACCGGCAAACGATCTGGATTTCATATATTCTCCGTGCCCTATGGTATTGCTGACCTGAAACGAAACCTCTATACCGGCATCACGAAAGATTTTTGCAGCCTTTTTAAAGTTATCCGCAGCTTTTTTGTGTTCCTCCATCGTCGGATAGCCGTACAGCGTTTGAAACCACACATTATCACAAGCGCCGTCAAACTTTTTAAGGGACTCCGCAAGCGCCGCTGCTTCGTTTTCCTCCGTATGCCTTGCGCCCAGTCTAAGTGTTATCATATCAAGCGTTCCTCCTTTAACAAACGAAAATCCGGGTGTCGGATTACGCGGCCTCCGCGGCCTTTTTACGAGATATAGTGATCACTGTCATCCAGCCAATCCACATATCCTTCATCAAGAATTTCCTGCTCCAGTTCTTCAATTTGACTGATTGTGCCTGCAAGATAGTCTTTAATTCTGCTCTGTGCAAACTTAAGTCTTGCAATGATGCCTGCATATTGAATTTGCAGTCTTTCTACACCAAAGGGCTTTGTCCCCATCATCCAAAGCGATGTCCTATATTCGCTCAGTTTTTCATACAGCGGTATAAGCGCCGGTATATATTCATCCGCTGTTTTTTGCATAAAGTCCGTATCGCCGGACTTGTAGGATTTTCTGAGTCCGCCCAACACATCACACTTTATAATTGCAATTTCAAACAGAACCTGCGCATATGCCTTCGGGCAAATATAATTTCCCTTTTCTTCATTAATAATATCCAATGCCTTTTGCAGCCTTTCCTTTGCCCGGGCATAATCAAGGTTAAAGCGCATCAGTTCAAATAACACATCACACCAAATGAGCCTTGAGCCAAGTTTAAGAGAATTTTTGTAGCCCAGATGAAATTCTGAAATGGCTTCAATATATCTTCGTGACAAGCCGGTTGCAAATTCCGACACTTTATATATATCATCCTTTGTACACTGTTTACCCATATAACAATACTCGCTGAATATCGCAAGCCCCGGCAGGCTCTGTTCAAGATTGGTATTGCCCGCATTGCCCCATATTGTGGCGTTAACATCCCGGATATGATTGTCAATGCACGCCTCCAGTGCGGGAATGGTGGCTCTTAAAGTATGCGGCATATTCATAATGTGGTTATCCAGCACCCACGAAGCGCCCGAAAAAATGATGTCCGAATCGGGAAACAGTTCCAAATGTCTTTTAAGGGTTTTATCATACGGCTCATATTCCACATTATAATAATCCCAAAAGCACATACCGACATTGGCCGTTGCCTCAGAAACTCTCGGCGGAATCACACTCTTGGCATCGTATTCATCCGAATAGCCGTCTCCGCCCAGGCGGAAGGGCATGTCACTCCACATAAGGGGGCTAAGATTATATTTTTCGCAAATTGCCTTAACTCTGTCAAGATGTCTGCAAAACAGCTCGGTTCTGTCGGGATAATCATGATTGATTAAATACCTTCCGAGTCCCATGCCGCGCGTTTCGTCAAAGCCTATATGTATTCTGCGGCTTTTGAATATGCTGCTGACTGTCGAAATCATCGCCTCGATAAATGTATAGGTTTCCTCACAGTCGGCAAGAAGACACTCCGCATTGTCTTTAACTGCCGTGGCCGCAGGCCAGCGCAGATAATCCGTCATATGTCCGAAGGTTTGAATACAAGGAATGACCTCTATGCCGAGTTTTGCACCCTCGTTGTCAATATATTTCAATTCTTCCGGCGTGTATCTGCCGCGCATATAACCAAAGAACGGATAAGCTTTAACCTCGTAGCTTGTTTCCATATACATAAGCAAATAGTTATATCCCAGCGCTGCCATAATCTCCATATAATTGACAACCGCCTCCGGCTTCATGGGATATTGCACCGAAAGCATAACACCAAGCCTGTCAAAAACAGGTTTTTGAACAATGTCAATATTGCTTTTTCCCGCAGCTTTTTCCATTGCAAACAAAAAGAATGCTCTGGCAAGCTCATTCGGTGACGAAGCGCCGAGCGTTACGCAGTCGCCGTTTGCCGTAACCTTGACTCCGTTAAAATCAACAACCTCAATCGTTCCGTCATATACAAAGTGAACCAGGTTAAATATCCTGTTTCTTATTTCCCGGACTTTTTCATCGTTAAACATAGTTTGACTCCTTTTTGAGATACCGTTTTACATTGTTTTATCCGTAATATGTTTTTTAGAAAAAGAGCGAAGCTGTCTTCGCTCTTTTTCAGCCGATACGCAGGCATGCCGGATGAATCACAGCCTGCGTATGATTATGTTTTATTTTTCAAATACCTTAACTGCACCAACGGGCTTCATATCCCGGAAGCTGTTCAAAACAAAGAGCTTTGCAACGGTAAAGGCTCTATCCTCGGTTGTTGCTACCGTTACGGCCTTAGTATTGCTGACCTCAGCCGTTTTAAAGGAAACCAGCTTCGCTCCGTTATAAAGCGCCAGAACAGCCGTTCCGCTGACAGCCTGCTCATATGCGCCCGTAACGGCAACACTGCTGCCGGAAACCGTCATACCCTCGGCAGGTGTTAATGCAAAGTAATCCAAATTGTATCTTCTGACCGGGGGTGTTCCCATGCTGTTCAGGTGTGTGGAAATGATATGAACACCCTTATCCAGCCAGATAGGCTGATTGTATGAGAATCGCCACATGCCTAAAACATCCGCGCTATAGTTTCCGTAATTGGTGTATTGTGATGATAAATCTTCGGCATTTGCGTATGAATTGTTATAGGCAAGATATGTCTCACCGTCAAGCATTAAATAGTTCAGGGGGTAAGACTGTGGAGCAGTTGTCCGTCCCATAACAACCTCAAAGGTGTAATATCCCGCATCCTCTACCATTATTTTGTTTTCTGCGGACTGGTTACTGTAGCTGTATCCGTTTGTTACGAATTTTCCGCCCGAAGCGGCAGCGTCATCTTTTACATCGCTGTTGGATACCGCATAATCTTCATATTCTACAACCAAAGCCCCTTTAGCGTTCAGCTTTGGCATAGCCTTGGGCGTAAACTTCATATAGTCCGCAACAAAGGTGCAATGGTTGCCGGCGCCGTTGTTCATTTTGTCCACGTCAAAAACAAGAATGTAGTTGCCTTTTTCCAGCCATACACCGTTTTCGCGGAACTTAGACAGCGGATTGGCCGCATACGCTTCGGTTGTGTAAGAGCCTCTGTCTATGGTGTCCGAATCGGAAGAGGAACCGATGACCCAATCCCCGATTTTTAAAGTCCAGGCGCTGTGGTCATTGCTTGTTTTTTTGCCAAGCACATATTCAATGTCAAAATATCCGCTCTGTTCAACCGTAATCGGAATATTATATGTGGCCGTGCTGATCCAGCCGTTATAAATATAACCGCCGCCGGAAGCGCCGCTGTCTTCCATGAAAGTGGTTTGCCCTTCAATCGGGATAAATTTTTCAAACTCAAAGGTTGTGGGTGCACCGGAAGATATCGTCACTCTTGTATCCGCAACCGGCGTAAACTTAAAGTAGTCAAGGTTAAATTTACTGTGGTTAATCGAGCCGTCACCGTAGGTAAATACCAAAACATCCACATTAACGTATACAAGCCCTTCATCCAGCCACAATTTAGAGTATTTGTTCCGAATCATCGGCATAGAATCATAGCTGTTTTCATATACCTTTTCCGTAAATGTATTATCATTGCCCGAAAGGTTATTGCCAAGCGAATGAAGCGTTGTGGTTTTGTTACTGTCCAAAATTGCAACATTAAGCTGATTGTATGAAGCAGGCGTCGTTGTTTTGCCAACCACATACTCTACATCATAGTAACCCGCATCGCTGATTTTAACGGGAATATACAAGTCCGGATCGGCATTCGTCCAACTTGAGCTCATAATTTTGCCGCCGCTCGCATCTTTAGAGTCCTTGACCCAGGATTGATTCGGCGAGAAGTCCTCCAGCTCCAGCGTAAGCGGTTCGTTTGCCGTAAGTGTCTGCCCCTCGGGAAATGCTACCTGAAAATAATCTATAAAATATTTTCTTGCGTTATACGAGGCCGAAACGCCCGCAATTTCAAATGTAACCGTATGGTCGCCGGCCGCCAGAACACAGTTTTTGTTTTCATACAGCCGCATCGGCGTATAGTTCCACGGATACGTTTCCAGGTTAGAGATGTTTTGGGCATAAGAACTGCCGTTTGTACCAATCGTGCTGCCATCGAGCTTAACGGTAATGGCGCTGACATTGCTGCTGGTTTGTTCTCCCATGGCATAGGTTAAATTGTAAATACCGTCAGCTTCTATTGTAATCGGAACGGTAATGGTTAAGTTGCTTCTGCCTACCCATGTGCTGCCGGCAAGCTTGCCGCCGCTGGCTTTAACATTGGATGTCACGTCATCGGGATAGTCGGAGCCGACATAATTTTCAACCTCATAGCGCGTTGCACCTGCCGGAACCGTATCCGCTTCTGTTTTGATTGACTTTGAAATCGGCGTTCCCAAAAGACCCAGACCGCTCATGGGATATACGTTGACAACATATTCCGTATCATAAGAAAGCCCAAAAGTGGATTCATAATTTGAAACCCTGCTTTCCGTATAGTAAAAATCGGCCTGACGTATCTTTGAGGTGATGACCGTACCGGCGCTGTCGCAAATTTCCACCTTGTAGCCTCTGACAAAATTGTCCTGCTGATTCGGCGTTTCGGCGCCCGGAACAGCATTGTGAGGCCATTTCACTCTTACAGAGCAGCCGTTTATTTCCACACTCGGCGCTGTATCGGCCGGGAAGGAGGGCACATTGCCGTTTTCTCTTTTATCGGGAGAATAGAGGTAATGGTCGTTATCGTTCTCTGCATTTGAGTCTGTTTTATCGGCAACAATCGCAGGAATATCAATCACCCACGGACGACCGATAAATTCATTTGTCACTGTGTTAAACTTATAAATACTGACAACGTTGTCTTTCACTTCCAGCATAGCGCCCTGATGTACGTCGGAAGGCCCTATTTCATTGCTCATATCCGGAAGCTCCAGATTTCCGCCGGAGGAATGCGGCACCTGAAATGCGCTGAACCCGTCCTGCCACATGGTTGCGGGCAGCTCGGCAGGCATATGCATATGCCCCGTCAGCAAAATAACCTGCGGTCTGGATTTTAAATAATTCACAAACCCTTGGGTATAATTTGTATCATCTAAGTCAAAAATTGTATGGCTGACAGGATGATGCAGCGTAAGGAACACCGGTTTGGCGCTGTTGGGTACAACCCCTTCTTCAAATGCACCGTTTACGGCGTTACTGCTGTCTGCCGCAATAGATGCTTCAATTTCGTCTTTAAGCCATGCTTCTGTTTCAGCCGATACCTTTCCGTAATAATCATCTGCCGCAGCAGCAATAAAGCTGATGCCGTTCATTTTAACATGCTGCCGAACATCATGACCTGTTTTTTGCGTAAACAGCGTTCTGCTTTTTGCAAGAAGTGTTTCATCCTTAGAAAGCAGCGGATATTCATGATTGCCCATTGCCCATACAAACGGCTTATTTAAAAGACCTGCCTGATTTAAAACGCCCAAAACGGCGTCATAGTTATTTTCATCATAGCTTGCAGGCTGATAAATAATATCGCCCGAAAGGACAAGGCCATCCAGCTGATTTTCGCCCAAAGCAACAAGGTCATTCACATTATCCTGAAAAAACGGATATGCTGCGGCGCTTGTACTGCCTACGTGAGTATCGCCTAAAATACCCACCCTAAGATCGACCGCATTGGTCTGAGGCGTAAACTCTGCCGCTGCAAACACAGAAACCGGCAAACAACCCAAAAGCAACAGACCGGACAAAACAATAC
>ERZ1035032.2005-NODE-2005-length-11773-cov-4.551630_pt1 | contig 11773 bp, 6 predicted proteins | sample MGYA00520693_ERZ1035032 | MGnify/ENA primary metagenome ERZ1035032 (study PRJEB33766, sample SAMN09781740) | gut metagenome | biome: gut microbiome | host: Homo sapiens | place: Madagascar | study: EMG produced TPA metagenomics assembly of the PRJNA485056 data...
CTTTATAACTTATTATATATCAATTTATTATAATTGCACACATGGACTGACGACACGCAGCGGCGCGATTTGTCTTTAGAATAATTCCAAATTAGAAATAGGCTATCCTTACTATCCGGAACAGCCTATTAATGAGGGTTTTCTATGCTGATATCCACCCGTATTTTCTACAGGAGTCTCAGCCTTATATACTTCTTGGGATTTTCTTCAATTTTCTTCACCAGGCTGTCAATGTCTTTCAAGACGCTGTCCAATGATTCATAAACACGGCCGTCTTTCGTAAGTTTTCCGATGGTTCCGTCAGGATCATTTAGACTGGAAACCAAGGTGTGGAAAGAATTGACCAGTCCCTCGATATCCGCCTTGTCCAGCCGGGCGGCGACACCGCTGATGTCGGTCATCGCCGAATCGGCCTTCCCGCTGATTACGGCCAGCTTCATCGACACGTTCTTCAGATTCATCACGAGAGAATCAATGTCCTCCGAATGTTCAGCCAGCGAGCCTGTAAGTTTTTCGGCATTGGCCAATGTCTTGTCGATGTGATTCACGACAGAACGGACTTTGTTCTCGTCAATCCCGCTCAAGACTCTGTCCAGGGCCGCACTTGCAGCCGCCAGGCTATCCAGCGCAGATGAAGCCTTGACAATGAGCGGTCCGATGAGGTTGGTCAATGAACTTACCATATCCGGAGCGTAAGAAGGCATCAATTCATCGCCGTCCTTTACCATTACGTCAGACGAACCCAGATCCAACCTGATTCCCTTGCCGCCCATGAGGTCCACGCTGTAAATCGTCATTTTGGTGTCGACAGGCACCGGAATCTTCTTCAGGATGGAGCACGTCACGTCGAATACTCCCGTCCCGGTGTTGTATTTGACTTCCGTGACCGCGCCGGTCTTATATCCGTTCACATATACCGGATTGGAGGCCATGAGTCCTTCAACATTGGCATAATGAGATACTATATTGATTTCCTTGCCGAATATATCCTCGCCGCGGAGATAATTGATGACACTGAACGCAGCTATCAGTACTGATGCCACGAATATGCCTATCTTGGTTTCCCTGCCTATTCTCATGATTTCCTAATTTATCCGTTTGACATTATCGCCTTCCACAGCCACAAGAAATGAGCCAGTGAAGGACTTTTTGATTTTGGAATAATGCTCCCTGGCCTTGTCGGCAGAAGAAGCCGTACCTATAATATATTTATATATATTGCCGGATTTGACACGTACCGGAGTGTAACCCTTGAAAAAAGGGTCATTGTCCTTCATCAATTTTCCGGAAGCGAGCACCTGCGTGCCGTATACGGCCGTCGATTTCTTGGTTTCAACAGCCGGTTTGGCAGCATCCGGTGCTTTCGGCGCTGCTTTTTCCGCAGCACCGGCATTGACACTGCCGTCATACCTTTTCTTGAATACGCCGAAAGCCTTGAAAAGTGCCTCCGCAATCTGTTCGCGGCCGTTTTCGGATTTGAGGACGGTCAGGTCCGTCGGATTGGACATGAAACCGATTTCTACCAGGACGGACGGCATTGCGGTCTTCCAGAGGACGAAAAACGGATCCTGCCATATTCCGCGGCTCTTGCGCATCGGTCCGGCAGACAAGGCCTTTTCCACATCTTCCGCGAAGAGCAGACTTTGTTCGAGATGGGCGTTCTGCATGAGGTTGAAAAATATGAACGATTCCGGATCGGAAGGGTCAAAGCCCTGATATTTGGTGGAATAGTCATCCTCAAGCATCATCACCGAGTTCTCACGCTTGCAGACATTCATGTTATAAGCGAACAGGTCACGGTCCTTTTTGGAGGACTGCCCCAGGACATGGATGGAATATCCGTTGGGAGAGGATGAAGAAACCGTGTTCACATGTATTGAAATGAACAGGTCCGCATTGTTCTTATTGGCTTTATCCGCCCTGTCTCCAAGACTGATGAATGTGTCCGTGGTACGCGTCATCACGACTTTCACGTCCGGATAAGCAGCTTTTATCTTCTCCGACAGGCGTTTTGCGACATCAAGTGCGACGCGGCTTTCGTAAGTTTTTTTATCTTTGCTTAGACAGCCCGGGTCCTTGCCGCCATGCCCTGCGTCGATGCAGACCGTTTTAAGTCCCAGTTTTCCATCATTGGCAGAGTAACCGTCATGAGAAAAAAACAGCAGGCAGGCAAGTGCCGTCAACAATGTAAATGCGATATGAGTTTGCGTATATTTCAAAATGGCGTTATATTTGTATTCTGCAAAAATAAGAAATTTTGCGATAAAACTTATAAATTCAGACAATTGATACGTTCTGACAATAAACGTAAGCATCTTCCGGATCAGGTTTGGCTGGCTGCCATTCTCCTGATTATATTCATATCAGTCTGTTTTCCTGGCATATCCCAAGATGGCAGGAGACAGCGTCGTACACCGAAGCAGACCTTCAGCCAGGCAGTCGCATACAACAAGGACAGCGTTCCTCCGATGACGGATTCGCTCCGTGCAGTATTGGACTCCATCCACAGGGCGGATTCATTGTTCAAGATAGACTCGGCGGCATTGCAGCAGAAAAGTTCATTGTCCCGTCCGGCTTTCTCTACGGCGAAGGACTCCGTAATCGAGGTGTTTACTGACGGACAGCGCAAGATCTACTACTACGGTGACGTTACCGTGAAGTATGACAATATGGAGCTGAGCGCGGATTATATGGAATATGACCTGAATACAGGTACCGTCTATGCACGGGGAACTTTGGATACGCTGACAGGTGAGGTCAAGGGACAGCCTGCCATGAAAGAAGGCAATTCCACATACACCATGGAGGAGCTTCGGTATAACTTCAACACCCGTAAGGCCCGCATTACCAATATGATAACGCAGCAGGAAGAAGGACTCCTGCATGGAAAGAACATAAAGATGCTGCCGGACAGGTCCATCAATATAACCAAAGGACAATATTCCGTCTGCGATCTCGAACACCCACATTATTATCTGGCATTGACGGCGGCCAAGGTCATCACGAAGCCTTCCCAGAAGACAGTGTTCGGCCCTGCATACCCGGTAATCGAGGACGTGCCGCTGCCTATCGGTCTTCCGTTCGGATTCATTCCGAAGCGACCTAGCAGGGCGACCGGACTGCTGATGCCTACTTTCGGAGAGGAAAATTCGCGAGGATTTTATCTGAGGGATCTCGGAATGTACTTCGTTTTCGGTAATTATCTGGACCTCTCCATTACAGGTGACATTTATACTTTGGGCTCTTGGGCAGTGAACGTAAACTCCAGATACAAGGTCAATTACAAATGCAACGGCAACTTCGCCATGAACATTTCGAATGACCAGACCGGCGAGCGCGGAAGTACTGACTTTTTCCAGACCAGGAACTTCGGTCTCAAATGGTCGCATTCACAGGATTCCAAGGCGCATCCGGGAACCACGTTCAGTGCTTCGGTGAATTTCTCCAGCCCTTCGAACAGCAGGTACAACTCCACATCTGTGCAGGACGCTCTGCAGAACCAGGCTTCTTCTTCCATTTCCTATTCGAAGAACTGGAACGGAAAGTTTAACCTGTCAGTCAATGCGTTGCATAACCAGAACTCGCGTGACAGCTCGTATTCCTTCACCCTTCCTAACCTGACTTTCTCCGTAACGAGATTTTATCCGTTCAAGAAAAAGAACCGCGTGGGAAAGGAAAAGTTCTATGAGAAATTCTCTCTCGGATACAGTACGACCTTGCAGAACAGAATCAATTTCAAGGCGTCGGAATTCATGAAGGAGGGATTTATGGACAAGTTCCAGAACGGAATGACTCACAACTTCCAGATAGGTCTGCCGAACTTTACGCTTGCAAAGTATCTGAACTTCACGCCTAGTGTAAGCTATGGCCAGAACTGGTTCTTCAGGAAGACCGATTATGAATACAATCCGGAGACGGACAGGGTGGAATCGCATGATGCCGGACAATTCAGCACATTCGGCATAAGCCAGAACTACTCCGGAAGCCTGTCCATGAGCACAAGACTTTACGGTATGTTCAATTTCGGAAAGGCGCATAAGATCCAGGCCATCAGGCATGTGGTCTCCCCTTCCATGTCATTCTCGTTCAGCCCTGAGAAAGGAACATACGCGAACGGTTACAGGACATTGGTATATACGGACAAGGCCGGCGTGGAGAAGTCGTACGACTATAATATCTACAGCGGACAGCTTTACTCCCCTCCCGGAAAGGGCAAATCCGCGACAATGAGCCTTTCCATCGGCAACAACCTTGAAGCCAAGGTGCGAGACTTGCGCGATACGACAGGCGCGGGCGTGAAAAAAGTTAAGCTTATAGACCAGCTCAGCATCAGCACGGGATATAACTTCCTCGCGGATTCATTGAAACTCAATAATATAGGAATTTCAATGTCAACTTCCGTATTCGAGAAGGTCGGCATCAGCGGAAACGTGAACTTCGACCCTTATGCAATCGACGAGCGCGGACGCAAGATCAACAAGTTCAATGTCCAGACGATGGGCTGGAACAAGCCGCTGCGGCTGACCAATGCCAGTGCATCATTGTCCTACTCGCTTTCAGGAAAAGGCGCCATCAACGGCAATGACGGATCGAAGACTGAAGGTGGCGACGGCGGCGCACAGCAGAACAGTGCGGATTATTACAGAAGAATATACTATCATCCTATAACCGGAGAATATATCCCTGGAGGTTGGCTGTATTATACGAATCCGAACATTCCATGGTCGGTCAATTTCAACTATTCGTTCTCTTACAGCAAGTCGTACCAATACACTAACGGCCAGCTGATTACGAACAACAGGTACACGCAGACCCTGGGAGTTTCAGGCAATGTCAAACTGACACCGAAATTATCATTGAACGCGACTACCGGATTCGACCTCATGGCAATGAAAATGACCACTACGCAGCTGAGCGCATCATACGACCTGCATTGCTTCAACATTCAGGTTTCATGGGTGCCGACGGGTACATGGCAGTCCTGGAGCTTCAGGATTGCAGCCAATGCCGCAGCTCTCTCCGACCTGCTTAAATTCAAGAAGAGCACCAGTTATTGGGACAGATAGTGTTTGGTTTTTAAATATTATTTCGTATATTTGTCAAATCAATAGGGAAACTCAAACGTTTCCCATCTGTTATTTGGCTGTTATTCGGATAGTCAATTCCGGAAACGGCGATTTCATCAAACTAGATTTTTTATCATTGTACAGTAGTACACAAATACATTTTATTATATGCCACACACTCTTATAGAGTTGAGTTCAATGACTGAAGAGCAGCTCAGAGCCCTTGGTAACGAACTTAAAATCAAGAAGGCTAAGGATATGGACCTTATGGAACTCGGTTATGCGATTTTGGATGAAGAAGCTAAAATTGCATCTAAAGTTCCTGATCCGGAGCCGTCCCAGAAGAAGAAAAGGGGCCGCCCTCGTAAAGAGGAGACAGCGAAGAAGCCGGCAGAGACTCCAAAACCGGCAGCTGAACCTGCTGTAGAGGCCAAACCTAAGGCAAAGCAAGGACGCCCGGCGAAAAAAACAACTGAAACCAAGCCGACGACACAGAAACAAGCAGGTGAAGTGCCTGCCAAGGAAGTAAAAAAGGCTCAGGAGACACCTGCAGAGCAGCCTGCACAGAAGAAACGTGGCAGAAAGCCGAAAGATCAGGAGAAAGCTGCCGCTCAGGAGCTGGTCAAACCTGTTGCTGAGGTAAAACCTGAGGCCGTTCCTGCCAAGCCACAGGTCAAGCCGGAGGAAAATGCACCTAAGGCACAGCCTGCACAGCAGCCTAAGGAAGAAATCGTATATGCTGACAGGCATAAGATCGTGCTTCCTCCTCTTCCTCCGAAAAAGAAGAAATTCAACAACAATAATCCTAACGGAAACAACAGTCAGGTTCCGGCGCAGAACGGCAACAACGGCAATAATGTCAATGCTCAGCAGCCGAAGCCTCTGAACAATGCAAATCCGGAGCAGCAGCGCCCGGCACCGAAGCCGAAGATCGAGTTCGAGGGAACCGTAAGGGCTACGGGTGTTCTGGAAATCATGCCTGACGGTTATGGATTCCTCAGGTCGTCTGATTACAACTATCTGAACTCTCCTGATGACATCTACGTGTCCCAGAGCCAGATAAAGAACAATGCCCTGAAGAACGGCGACACCGTTACGGGAGAAATCCGTCCTCCGAAGGAAGGTGACAAGTACTTCCCTCTCGTGAAGATTGATTTCATCAACGGACGTACTCCGGAATTTATCCGTGACAGGGTTCCGTTCGATTTCCTGACTCCGCTTTTCCCGGATGAGAAGTTCAATCTTCTCGGACATGGCCACGAACATGATCTTTCATGTCGTATTGTGGATATGTTCACCCCTATCGGAAAGGGACAGCGCGGACTTATCGTGGCACAGCCGAAAACAGGTAAAACCGTGTTGCTCAAGTCTATAGCAAATGCCATCGCGGACAATCATCCGGAGGTATATGAGATTGTGCTCCTGATCGACGAGCGCCCTGAGGAGGTTACCGACATGAGCCGCAGCGTAAAAGCCGAGGTCGTGGCTTCCACATTTGACGAGCCGGCAGAAAGACACGTGAAGGTGGCCAACATGGTACTTGAGAAAGCTCGCCGTCTGGTAGAATGCGGTCATGACGTGGTAATCCTCCTGGATTCCATCACCCGTCTTGCTCGTGCTTACAATACTGTACAGCCGGCATCCGGAAAAGTTCTTACCGGAGGTGTGGATGCCAATGCATTGCAGAAACCTAAGAGATTCTTCGGTGCGGCACGTAACATCGAGGGCGGCGGTTCACTGACAATCCTTGCCACGGCATTGACAGATACCGGTTCCAAGATGGACGATGTGATTTTCGAGGAGTTCAAGGGTACCGGCAACATGGAGCTTCAGCTGGACAGGACCCTTGCCAACAGGCGTATTTTCCCTGCTGTCAATGTGGTTCTTTCAAGTACCCGTCGTGATGACCTTCTCTACTCGCCTGACCAGGCTCAGCGCATCTGGATTCTCAGGAAGCTGCTTGCAGAGATGAATGCTACGGAGGCCATGAATTTCATGATTCAGCTCATGGACCAGTATCAGACCAATGAGGATCTTCTGGACAACATGAACAAGGTCTCTCCGATGGACGCCAAGAACTACGATTATTAGTCGCAGAATGACAATAAAAAAACCGCCGATAGCAATACCGGCGGTTTTTTTATTGTGTTTTGTCTATTAATACTCGTCCCAGGACTTGATCTGGATGTCATCCATTGACATTGAACAGAACGCTCTGATGAACGCCGTCGCCAGACGGGCATTGGTAAAGAGCGGAATATTGCTGTCGATGGAGTTTCGCCTGATCTGGTAACCGTTATAAAGCTCTTCTTCGCTGAAGTTCTTTGGGATATTGATTACCATGTCAGCCTCCTTGTTCCGGATCATGTCGAGTGCCGACGGGAACAGATTGGCCATTGCCGGATTCTTGGCTTCTGCCGGCCAAAGTACACGTTGGCAAGGTATGCTGTTCTCGATGAAATACTTGTATGTGCCGCCTGTTGCATAAAGCTCATAACCTTTCTCTGCAAGCATCTTGCATGCTGTAAGCATATCCGCCTTCTGCAAGGCATCACCGGTAGAGAGCAAGATACGTTTCGCAGGAATCGTATTGCCGACAGAGAGGATGGACTTGAGAAGGGCCTCATCCAGGTTATCTCCGATACATCCCACCTCGCCGGTAGATGACATGTCCACGCCAAGCATAGGGTCTGCTTCCTCCAGACGTGCGAATGAGAACTGCGAGGACTTCACACCCACGTAATCCAGGTCAAATGCACTCTTCTGCGGTGCGGCTGGATGTTTCTCCAGCATTACCTTGGTAGCAAGCTCGATGAAATTGATTTTCAGCACCTTGGAAACGAACGGGAAGCTTCGTGATGCACGCAGGTTGCACTCGATGACCTTGATCTTGTTCTCTTTGGCGAGGAACTGGATATTGAAAGGACCGGAAATCTGAAGCGCACCTGCAATCTTGCGCGCAATCTTCTTGATTCTGCGGACTGTCTCCACGTAAAGTTTCTGAGGAGGGAACTGGATCGTGGCATCACCGGAGTGCACGCCGGCATACTCGATATGTTCGGAAATTGCGTAAGCGAGGATTTCACCGCCATCCGCAACGGCGTCGAACTCGATTTCCTTGCAGCGGTCCATGAACTTGCTGATGACTACAGGATGCTCCTGAGACACGTCGGATGCCAGAGAGAGGAAATGCCTGAGCTGCTCCTCATCATAGCAGACGTTCATGGCAGCGCCTGAAAGCACATAAGACGGACGCACAAGCACAGGGAAGCCTACCTTGTCGATGAACTTGTCCACGTCATCCATTGTCGTAAGCTCGCTCCATTCAGGCTGGTCCACACCGAGGGAATCCACGATGCTGGAGAACTTGTTCCTGTCCTCAGCCTTGTCAATGTCCTTCGCCTTGGTTCCGAGGATAGGAACGCCGTTCTTGTCTAGCCTGAGCGCCAGGTTGTTAGGAATCTGTCCGCCCACGGAAACCACGACGCCATGAGGAGTTTCCAGCTCAATGATGTCCATCACACGTTCGAAGGTAAGCTCATCGAAATAGAGCCTGTCGCACATGTCATAGTCCGTGGAAACGGTCTCAGGGTTATAATTGATAAGAACTCCCCTGTAGCCTTCCTTGCGGATTGTTTCAATGCAGTTCACGGAGCACCAGTCGAATTCTACCGAGCTTCCGATACGGTATGCACCTGAACCGAGAACAACCACGGATTTGCCGTCATTTTCGAACTTGATGTCATTGAAAGAGCCGTTATAAGTAAGGTACAGGTAGTTTGTCGCTGCCGGGAACTCTGCCGCGAGAGTGTCGATCTGCTTGACTACAGGCACGATGCCATGTGATTTTCTCCATGCACGGACAATGTCCTGGTTGGCGCGGAAATCACCGTTGTCCTTGAACAATGCCCTCTGGATCTGGAAGTCCGAGAATCCCTGGCATTTCGCCTGGCGCAGGAGTTCAAGAGGCATTGACTCGACATTGTCGTAGGTATTCATCTCGTTGTAGGTGGAGACGATGTTCTCGAGTTTTTCGAGGAACCACTTGTCAATCTTGGTGAGCTCGTGGATCTGGTCGACGGTGTAGCCGGCGCGCATTGCCTTGGAAATCACAAAGATACGTCTGTCGGTAGGCTCTTTCAATGCTTCATCGACATTGGCCACCTGAAGTTCCTTGTTGCCCACGAATCCATGCGCGCCCTGTCCGATCATGCGGAGGCCCTTCTGGATTGCCTCTTCGAATGAACGTCCGATTGCCATGACCTCGCCGACACTCTTCATGCTGGAACCGATCTTCCTGGACACGCCGTGGAATTTGGAAAGGTCCCAACGCGGGATTTTGCAGACGATATAGTCAAGCGCAGGTTCGAAGAATGCAGGAGTCGTCTTGGTAACGGAGTTCTTCAAGTCGAAGAGACCGTAGCCGAGACCGAGTTTCGCAGCCACGAATGCCAGCGGATAACCGGTAGCCTTGGATGCCAATGCGGATGATCTGGAAAGACGTGCATTGACCTCTATCACCCTGTAATCCATAGCATTAGGGTCGTATGCATACTGTACGTTACACTCTCCGACAATGCCGATGTGGCGCACGATCCTGATGGAGAGTTCACGCAGGAAGTAATAGTCTTTGTTCGAAAGTGTCTGGGAAGGAGCTACAACGATACTCTCTCCTGTATGGATTCCGAGAGGGTCGAAGTTCTCCATGTTGCATACCGTTATACAGTTGTCGTATTTGTCCCTGACTACCTCATACTCAATCTCTTTCCAGCCCTTGAGAGATTTCTCCACAAGTACCTGCGGAGAGAACGAGAATGCCTTGGTACACAATTCCTCAAGCTGCTCGTCGTTGTCGCAGAATCCTGAACCGAGTCCTCCGAGAGCATAAGCGGCTCTTACGATAAGAGGATAGCCCAATTCATGTGCGGCCTTGCGGGCCTCTTCCATGTTTTCTGCAGGATGCGACTTGATGGTCTTGACATTGATTTCATCAAGCTTGTTCACGAAAAGTTCCCTGTCTTCCGTGTCCATGATAGCCTGGACAGGAGTACCCAGAACCTGAACGTCATATTTCTCAAGTATATGATTTTCATATAGTTCCACGCCGCAGTTCAATGCCGTCTGACCGCCGAAAGAGAGCAGGATTCCCTGCGGACGCTCCTTGGCAATGACTTTTTCCACAAAGAAAGGCGTCACCGGAAGGAGGTAGATCTTGTCTGCGACTCCTTCAGATGTCTGGACCGTGGCAATGTTCGGGTTGATCAGGACTGTCTCAATGCCTTCTTCGCGCAAAGCCTTGAGCGCCTGTGAACCGGAATAATCGAATTCTCCTGCCTGTCCGATTTTCAATGCACCGGAACCGAGGATGAGGACTTTTCTTATATTAGGATTTTTCATGTTTCTCAGTGGATTTATTTGATTTTGCTGATGAACTCGTCGAACAGGAATTCCGTATCTGTAGGACCGCTTGAGGCTTCAGGATGGAACTGTACGGAACAGAACGGTTTGGACTTGTGGCGGATGCCCTCATTGGTGCCGTCGTTCATGTTGACGAACCATGGCTCCCAATCGCTTCCGAGTGCGGAGTCGTCAACTGCATATCCATGGTTCTGCGATGTGATGAAACATCTGTTCGTGCCGATCATACGTACAGGCTGGTTATGGCTCCTGTGACCGTATTTCAGCTTATATGTCGTAGCTCCGGCTGCCCTTGCCATCAGCTGGTTTCCCATGCAGATACCGAAAATCGGCTTGTCCTGCTGCATTGCGATACGCAGATTGTCTACTGTCTTCTGGCAGAATTCAGGGTTTCCCGGGCCGTTGGAAATGAAAAGACCGTCATAGTCGAGTGATAGAAAATCATAGTCCCATGGCACGCGGATAAGTTCCACTCCCCTGTCCACGAAGCAGCGGAGAATGTTGTGCTTCACGCCGCAGTCCACCAATACGACTTTCTTGTCGCCTGAACCATAGTGAATTACTTCTTTGCAACTTACGATGTCTATCTGGTTCTCCTTGTTCGGATCAGGAATCTCCGGAGCGGCAGACTCGCCTTCAGGAACAATCTGTCCGAGCATGGAGCCGTTGTCCCTCAGCATCTTGGTGATTTCTCTGGTGTCCACGCCATAGATTCCCGGAATTTTCTGCTCTTTCATCCACTCGTCAAGGCTCTTTACAGCATCCCAATGGCTGTATTTCAATGAGTACTCAGATATGACAAGGCCACGGACCCAGATCTTTTCTGATTCGAGGTTCCTGGAAATGCCATACTGGTCAACTCCCTCGTCCGGAACACCGTAGTTTCCTATAAGAGGATATGTGACACAGAGAATCTGACCTGAATAGGACGGGTCAGTCAAACTTTCCGGATAGCCGACCATTGCCGTGGAGAACACCACTTCTCCGTTGCATGGTTTGTCATATCCGAATGACCATCCTTCCAGTTCCATTCCGTTCTGCAGACGGAGTGTTGCGCGAAGTTTTTTTTCCATTTCGTATTTCAATTATTCAAGTTTCAAAAATCCCCTTGTACAAACTCAAGTTTCGCAAACTGTCAAACTTGTTGAACATCAGCACAAATATGAGGGTTATCACTTATTCGAAGGTTGTAAGCCCAACGCACTTATTTTGCGTTCACGTTACCCCCTCCCTAAATCCCTCCCCTCAGGGTAGGGACTTACCCTCGCCCTCGCGGGCTCTATAAGCGG
>ERZ1035032.2013-NODE-2013-length-11735-cov-16.911901_pt1 | contig 11735 bp, 7 predicted proteins | sample MGYA00520693_ERZ1035032 | MGnify/ENA primary metagenome ERZ1035032 (study PRJEB33766, sample SAMN09781740) | gut metagenome | biome: gut microbiome | host: Homo sapiens | place: Madagascar | study: EMG produced TPA metagenomics assembly of the PRJNA485056 data...
TTTTAGAATTAGACGTTTACTACGTTTCGCTTCTGATTAATTGAAACTTCGGAACTTTCAAAATAGGAGATCGGAAAAGAGATGGCGGTGGACGCCTACATAATGTGTATATATACACGGCACAAGTGCGCCCTTTCGTATAGGAAGGGTGTGCTATGTGCTACATACATATATACTTTATTGGTGTAGGTGCGTCCTCTTGCTTCTTAATGCTGCTTGTCTCCTAAGGTTCCGAAGACCGCAATTAACAAGTAGTTGCAAGGAGTAAGAGCCCCTGCGCCAATTCTTTTAGATAAATTTGTGCCTATTTAGAAAGCAACAACTAACTTGTAATTTGTTGGTACAAAGACTAATGTAATCGGATTATATTTATCTGCTTTGGGGGTGAGCAAAGGGATGTAACGTTGTTATACTTATGAACAAATACGAACTCGCAAAGAAGATAAATGAATTGGAGGGTCTTACGAATGATGAGAAGTCGGAGTTAATCAAACTACTTCGTTCGCAAAAGAAGTATGGTTTGGTTTGGGAAGATAAGCCTGAGGATGCTGAGCAAAGAATGGTCAACGAACAGCCTGGGCTTGTTGAAGTGCCTGAACGTGCCATCCTCAGCGATGACGCTGAGGCTCCAAACCATATACTTATTGAAGGCGATAACCTCGAAGCCCTTACAGCTCTTAGTTATACCCATGCAGGAAAGATTGATGTCATTTATATCGATCCTCCTTACAATACTCGTAAAAAAGATTTCAAATATAATGATACATATGTTGACCCAGAGGATGATTATAGTCATAGTACTTGGTTATCCTTTATGGAAAAGCGTTTGAAAATTGCTAAAAAACTTTTGGCAGCAACGGGTGTGATATATATACAGATAGATGATAGAGAATATGCACCTTTAAAATTATTATGTGATAGTATCTTTATGGAGTCAAATTGTATAGGGCCATTTATCCAAAATAAACTAAATGCTAAAAATGACACATTGAATGTACAGAGAAATCATGAGTATATTCTTTGTTATAGAAAGATGGTTAAGTACATCGATGATAGTCAAACCAAGGTTGCTCCTAATATACTTATTAGTAACAAAATATATAAACCTTTAATTAAGGAAGATGAAAAGTTCTTTTATTTAAATGATAGTATAACAACACGAGGTGAAGGTGGAACATTAAATGCTCGACCTAATTTGGGCTATTCTTTTTATTATCATCCATCTACAAAAGAGTTGTTGCCAATTGTTGATTATGATGTGAATATGGCAAAAACATCTAATGATGAATCTGCTATATACACTTCAAAAGAAGAATTGCTTATGAAGGGATTTGTCGTGATTCGTCCTCCTAAGGTAAGGGGAAAACTTGGGTGTTGGACTTGGGATTTTAAGAAGGCAACAAAAGATAAGAATCTTCTTTATGTAAAAAAGACAAAAAGTCGCTATAATATACATAAAAGAACTTTTGTTCCAAAAGATAAAGTAGAGCAAATTGCTGATGAAACTTATGTCTATGAGGAAGATGTTTATTCGAATTCAAAGAGTATTTTGGAATATTCAACTAATGAAGGAACAGATTCTTTTGTAGAAGTTATGGGGTATGATACAGGATTTAATAATCCAAAGAATGTTAGAATGATTGAATACTTGATGTCTATTATTCCAAATAAAGACTCTATTGTACTAGATTTCTTTGCAGGAACAGGTACAACTCTTCATGCATTAATGCTTTTAAATGAAGAAGATGGTGGACACCGACGTTGTATTTTGTCAAATAACAACGAAAATGGCATTTGTGAAAAAGTAACTTACGAACGAAACCGCAAAGTTATCCAAGGCTATACCACTCCTAAGGGAGAGGAGGTTCCTGGATTAAAGGCCAATAATCTTCGTTATTACAAAACTCATCTCCTTCCTCGTGAACAAACCATCAGGAACAAGAGAGCCTTGGTGGCTGCATCTACCGATTTGCTTTGCATTAAGAATGATGTCTATAAGGAGCAAACGTATTTTGCTGGCAAAAAGTTGAAACCTTCTTGTGCACGCTATTTCGACAATGGTAAAACAAAGATGTTGGTTATTTATAATGAGTTAACGGTGAATGCCTTTGCTGAGACCATTTATCATATGGAGGTGGATGGAAAGATACTCATCTATGTATTCTCTAATACCCGTTACGCTTATGATGATAACTTTGAGGATGTGCTTGATAAGGTAGAACTGTGTGCTTTGCCTGCTGCAATCTACGATGCATATAGAAATATCTTGCCTGAGCAGGAAATGAAGTTTGAAGATCCAATGACTGAGAGCGAGAATGATACCGATAACGAAGTTACATCAGATGATTCTTCTGAGCAGATAGCATCTTCGGAACATGATACTCAGTTGTCTTTTGATTTTAAATAGAGAAGAAGGAGGTATGAAATTATGATACAAGAAAAGAAATATCAGATAGAGGCTGTTGAGGCTTTGGTTAAGAAAACCATCAAACTGTTGGAGGCACCAGAAGATAGAAAAAAGCTGGTGTTCAAGGCTCCTACGGGATCGGGCAAGACCGTGATGGCTAGCAAGATGTTGGATGACCTTACCTCGCAACTGGCAGAAGAGGGTAAAGAAGTGGCCGTTATTTGGATTGCTCCTAATAAATTACATCAGCAGAGTTATATGAGTATGAAGAACTTCTTTTCCGAAACTCATGTCTTGACTCCTGTGATGTATGATGAGTTAGATCATTCTGTGGACGGTTACATCAAATCGGGTGAGGTGTTCTTTGTTAATTGGGAAAGTATCAATAAAGATCGAAATATCCTGGTGCGAGATACTGAGAACTCTTCATCTATTTATGATATAGTTCAGCGAACCAAGGAAGATCATCATTTGCCTCTCATAGTGGTTGTAGATGAAGAGCATATGTTTGGTAGTCGCAATGCCAGGCAATCGGAAAAGGTGTTGAAGAATCTCAATCCGAAGGTCGAGATTCGTATTTCAGCAACACCTTTGCCTTCTTCGTTGAGTTCTGCCGATGATATATATAATGTTCCTCGTGAAGAAGTTATCAAGGAGGAAATGATTAAGGACGGCATTACTATCAACGCTAATGTGAAAGAGGGCGATGAAATGGTGGGCGAGAATGCTTACCTGCTGGATTTAGCTTTAGCCAAACGGAAGGAACTCAAAGAGGCATACGAGAAAGAAGGAGTTAGAATCAATCCGTTGTTGCTTATTCAGTTGCCAAATGATAACTCTGAAACCTTGAATGAAGGAGAACGTGCTATTGTGGATATGGTAAAGAATAGACTGGAAACTGAATATGACATCACAACGGATAATGCTAAGTTGGCAATATGGCTATCTACGGAAAAGAAGAATCTTGCGGGATTAGAAAGAAACTATAATCTGACCGATGTCTTGCTCTTCAAGCAAGCCATCGCCTTGGGATGGGATTGTCCTCGTGCTGCTGTTCTCCTGATTTTCCGAGACATCAAAAGTACGGAGTTTGGTACACAAACGGTAGGACGAATTATGAGAATGCCAGAACAACATTATTATACGGATGGTATCTTGAATCATGGTTGGGTATATACCAATTTAAGTCGTGATCGCATAGAGATTGTAGCTGAGGATATGAGCTATATCACCAAAGCATTGTTGTCTTATCGTCGTGAACATCTGAACAATGTGGCTTTAACTTCTACTTATAGTCAGTATCTCAGTGCTGACCGCAATCGTTTAGGTCCTGATTTTTATCCTTTGTTGGTGGAGACGTTCAATAATGCTTGGTTTAAACAACCTATCCAGTTGAGCTTCTTTGATTCAGATCCATTTGCTGATGATGATAATGAAGATAAAGCAGGTTCTGATAATGGTGGCTTTATGATAGATGTTGATAAAAACAGGAAGCAAGCTGAGCGTATCGACAGTATCTGTTTTGATAAACATACTATTAAGGTGAATATACTCCGTGATGTTGAGATTACTGGTGAAATGGGAACTACTATGGTTGATGAAAACAAGCGTATTTCTTTCACCAGAAATCAGTATGAGCTGAGTGTGGCATTAGATAAATTCTATAAAGATTTGCTAGCTGGTTATGAAAAGGGAGCCGTCAAAGTTCTTCATGGTAACATGGATGAATTGATGGGCGAATACTTAGGCATCTTCGAAACAGACGTGCCAAGTATAATCTTGTATAACAGAAACAAAGGCAAGTTTGCTGCCATCATCAGTCGTGCAGTTGCCAAATATACCAAGATTATCAGCGAGCGCAAAAAGAAACGCAAGGAACGTTCTTTCAAGCAATATACTTGGAATGTGCCAGAGATACGAGAGTATAATGAAACCACTTATACCGAGAACGATGCAAGAATGAATCATGCCATGCTGCCATATATGCAGTTCAATGAGGATTCGTTCCAGGAGCGTGATTTCGAGGCGTTCTTGGAAGAATACGCTGATTGCATTGATTGGTGGTATAAGAATGGTGATGAGGGAAGACAGCATTATGCGATTCCTTATACCAAAAAGACGGGCGAGAAATCTCTCTTTTATGTTGATTATGTGATTCGTATGAAGAATGGTCAAATTTTTCTTTTTGATACAAAGGGAGTTGGAAGTGATGAGAATGGTCAAGAAAAGCATAATGCCCTCATCGACTATATGGCGAGTGAAGAGAATAAAGATAAGCATCTGAAAGGTGGTATTATTATACATCAGCAATCGGATGATAACTGGTATTATTCTTCGTTGCCAATAGAGAATACAACAGATTTAACAAGTTGGGATGCTTTCTTCCCTGATAAATATAAATAGGGCATAAACGTTACATATATAATAAGGTGTAATAACGATGGCAAAGGGACTAGATGGAAAATTCTTGCACTATGGCATCCGAAAGGAAGACCTCGACCTGATCAGGACGCTATGCGAGAAGCATGAGATTGACTTCGACTGGATGAGCGAGGAAATCCTGCGCAAATATCATGCAGCCAAGGTAGATAAGATAGAAATGAATGACGAGGAGACTGAGAAGATTATCGCCGAAGCGATTTCTCAGATCAAGTAAAGAACCAAGAATGAAGAACGAAGAGTGAAGAATAGATTATGATTATCAAAAGAATCAAAATCAAGAACTATAAGACTTATCTGAGTCTTGACTTGGATTTGTCGGTGAACCCCGATCAGCCCATCATCCTGATAGGTGGTATGAACGGTGGTGGTAAGACCACGCTGTTCGAGGCTATCTGTGGGGCTCTCTATGGACTGAAGATTCAGAACAAGGCGCATTTTCAGGAACTCCTGAACAATGGTGCCTTGGGAAAGGTGGAGCCTACCATCGTGCTCGAACTCTCCTTCGAAGGTATGGTGCTCGGACGCAAGCAGCAGTATCTGCTGCGTCGCACTTATAAGCTTAATCCTGCCAACAAGCCTGTGGAGAATGTACTGCTCAATATGGATGGCACGCCTTTCTCCTATGGCACGGCTACGCTTCCGCAGCAGCGTGCCATCAACGAGCAGCAGGTGAACAAAATCATCAAGGCAAACCTGCCGCAGGAGCTCAGTAAGTATTTCCTCTTTGATGCCATGCAGTCGAGCGAGCTCTTGAAGGAGAATGTCTTTGCCCAAATCATCAAGGATAATATCCAGAATGTGATGGGATTCAACAAGTATCTGCAATTAAAGAATGCTGCCGAGCATCAGCAGCAGGAATGGGCGGCAAGGAGACTGGAGGCGCAGAAGGAGGCAGAAGAATATAATGGGCTTTGCGAACAGCGCAACCAACTGGTGGCTTTGCAGGAGGAGAATACCAAGCATCAGGATGATAAGTACAAATATCTGGTTTCCATTCAGGCTGAATATGATGCCGCCAAGGAAGGTGCCAAGGATTCTGCCGAGACTGCACGAAAGATTCATGATCTGGAGGCCAGCGTGAAGGATACGCAGGAGTTGTCAAAGCGATATAATGCCCAATTGAAGCAGGTGGTGGAGACCTTGGAAATCAACGTGTTCTTTCCGAAACTTGCACAGGGAATCACAAACGAGGTGAATGACATTATCCGACAGAAAGAAGCCTTGAAGCAGGAACGTGAAGGGGTGCTCTCTCTGGAGCAGATGCGTGAGGTAACTACCAAGATTCTTGGTTATCTGAAATCAAAGTGCCTCTGTCCGGATTCCGTGGAGGATGACGATGTGGTGGCTTACCTGAAGAGTCAGCAGGAAGCTTTGCAGCGCAAGGACGACTATGCTTTCCTGGATGAAAGCGAGTTTGATGCGCTCAAGAATCTGCTGGGTGCCAATGCTGTGAATGAGTTTATCGCCCTTAATGACAGTCGTTATGATTTAGAAAAGCGGTTGGAGAACTATGATAATCAGCAGAGTCAGATTGCTCTGCTCCGTCGTAGCATGGTAAGCGGCAATACCGAAATCATCAAGGCATACGAGGAGGCTAGCCGTGAACTCGAAATCTTGAAGAAGGAGGCGGATGACAGAAAGATGAGCATTGAGAAACTGGAGCGGAAGATTCACCAGTTTGATGTGCAGATACAGCAGGAACCTGATGTGAAATATGACATGCTGGTGAAACTGAAGCCTTTCTTTGAGGATGTTGCCGACACTCTGCTCAAACGCAAGAAGGAGAAGATTGAGGAGGATATGAAGGAGCAACTCAACAAACTCCTCATTTCCTACAAGGGCTGCATCGCCAAGGTGGAGCTATCAGACAGTATGGAGAATTTCACCATCCGTCTCTATCACAAGGCAGGAAATGAAATCTCGCTCAACCAACTGAATGCAGCATCCAAGCAAATCTTTATCCAGGTGTTGCTGAAGGTGCTTCGAAATCTGGGCGACTATAATCCACCTGTGATGATAGACACCGTGATGGGTGTATTGGATGAGGAGAGCCGTGATGTGCTGATGGAAGAATACTTCCCGGGACTTGCCGAGCAAACCATCCTGCTCTGCACCACTTCGGAAATCAGAAAGGATAAGGATTACATGAAGCTGGAATCATTTCTCTCCCGTTCTTATACACTGGTAAGAGATGTGGAAAGTCAGAGCACCCACGTGGAGGAAGGATATTTTGGAGTAATGTGTAATGAATAATGTTTCATATTGACGGAGCAATATAAATATGGAAGTAGCATTAGAGAATATACGACAGGCAGAAGGTATGGTAGAAGCCATCATGCCTTTGAAGGAGAAACTGGAGAAGCGTTTGAACCTTTCGCGGCAAGTGGAAGGGGAGAGGGATGCCATGCTAACCCTGAATAAGGTGATGCGAATCTGCCTGATAGCCAGTTTGAGCTTAACGGAGAAGAGAAGCGTGGATGGTTTGGGAGATATCGGATTATCGAAATCTTCTCAGCGCATCATGCCTAGTTTCTTTACCAAGGACAATAAGAAGTCGCTTTTTTCGGCTTTGTTGAAGTTGAGATATAGAGATTGTGAGGTGGATTGGCAGAATGCCAGTATCGTGGGTCGCATCGTGGCGAAGGAAATCTATCGGGGTATCGCTTATCTTTCGGAAGATGAGAATCTGAATGCTTTCCTCTTTGCTGCAAGCGACAGGCGACATGGCGGAAGTGGCATTCCTGCCCTGGAGTTGCTGATAGGCGAGTATGCAGAGGATATGGAAGCGAAACTGAATATCAACGGACGTTCGGTATCGAATGCACAGATTCTGGTGGCTGGTACCACGGGTTCGGGTAAGACCAATCTGCTGGCTGTGTTGATTCAGCAGTTTCGTAATCTCTCCACGGAAACGCCTTATCCCGTCAATTTCCTTTTGTTCGATTATAAGGGTGAATTCTCAGACCCGTCGAATGCCAGCTGGCTTGTTCACTTCGATGTAGATAGGAGTTGCATTCTCGACCCTGTGGTTGCGCCATTGCCTTTCACGCCGTTCAAGGATTTTACGGGTAGGACCATCAACGAAATCAATCTCTATTCCACGGAGATGGCTGGTGCTCTCTGTGCTGTAGATCGTGCAACAGTCAGCGCATCCATGAGTAATCGACTGAGTGAAGCCATTGTTGAGGCTTATAAGCAGACGGCAGGCAAGCCTATCACTTTTGAGTTGATGCTGATGAAATATCAGCAGAGAATGCAGAATCCGGATAAGGATGATAGCATCACTTCGGTTTTGAAGCAGTTGATTCGCAATCATCTGTTTGCATCGGAAGATAAGGTGAATCTGGTAGATGAGTGTTTTATCGTGAAGATGGATGCTTTCCCGAAAGATGGTCCGATAGCCAGGGCTATCGTGTATTTCATCATTTCTAAACTCAACAATATCTATGAGCAGTTGCCGAAGCAGGCTGTGAATGAGGATTATGTACAGATTCGCCACTTCACGATTATCGATGAGGCTCACTATATGCTGGACTTCGATAATCAGCCGCTTCGCAATCTGATAGCTGTTGGTAGAAATAAGGGGTTGAGCATTATCTTTGCCACTCAAAACATGGATAGCTATAAGAGTAGGTTCTTTGATTTCTATGCCAATGCGCAGTATCCGCTCATCATGAAGCAGCAGACGATTTCGGACAGTATCATCAAGGATCTCTTTGGTGTGTCGGGTAAAGACTTCCAGGAAATCAAGTCGGCGATAGCTGGTTTGCAGAAAGGCGAGTTGATTATCAAGGATCATACGATGGCTGCCCTTGGTTTGGGCGGTAAGTCTTATAAGAAAATAAAGGTGACGCATCTTATTTGATGCGCCACTTTTTTATGATATGCCTTGTTGCCGCTGATTTACAACAAACTTTAACACTATTGCCGCTGATTTGCGACAAAAAAGTGGTAACTTTGCCCCTGATTTGAAACAAATGCGTATGTTTAGACGAAATATCATCAGTAAATTGGAGGCTTGGAAGCAAGACAAAAAGCATAAGCCTCTTATCTTGAGAGGAGCTCGACAGGTTGGCAAGACAACTGTGGTCAATGAGTTTGGCTCCCAGTTTGATAATTATCTATATTTCAATCTGGAAAGAAATGAGAATGCCAAGTTGTTTGAAATGGAGATTCCTTTAGACGACCTGGTGAATATGCTGTATGCCAGTGTCGGTAAGGTTAAGAAAGAAGGAACTACACTTGTTTTTATCGACGAGATACAGAATTCTCCTAAAACCATAGCACTACTCAGGTATTTCTATGAACAGAGACCAGATTTGTATGTTATTGCAGCTGGCAGTCTGTTGGAGAATCTGGTGGATGTTAAAGTCAGTTTTCCTGTGGGAAGAGTACAATATCTGGCTTTGCGACCTTGTTCGTTTTCGGAATTCCTGGGAGCTATCGGTAAGAATAATCTGCTTGCCGTACTCTCGCAGAAGGCGGAATATACGGTTGCCTTCCATGAACAATTGATGCATCTTTTCAATCAATATACCATTGTGGGAGGTATGCCTGAAGCTGTGCAGCAGTATGCTGAAAACCAAGATGTCATTGGTATCGAAGATGTTTATGAAACTCTGGTGCAAGCCTATAAGGATGATTCTGAAAAATACGTCAGAGGTAATAAGTTGACAGACGTAGTGAGATTCATCCTCTCCTATGGTTGGGCTTTTTCGGGTGAGACCATTACGTTAGGTAACTTTGCCAATTCTGGCTATAAGTCAAGAGAGGTGGGCGAGGCATTTAGATTGCTGGAGAAGGCTATGCTCCTGGAGTTGGTTTACCCTGTGTCTTCTACCCAGTTGCCGATTATCCCTGAGACCAAGCGAATGCCAAAACTCATCTGGTTTGATACGGGATTGGTGAACTATCAGGCGGGAATCAGAAAGGAAATCATTGGCTCTACCGATATGGTGGACAGTTGGCGTGGGCATATTGCAGAACAAATTACGGCTCAGGAATTATTGGCTTTGGAAGATAGGGTGGGACAGCATCGCTCATTTTGGGCAAAGCCTAATAATGGTGCAGAGGTTGATTTCATTTTTGCTCATAACTCCAAGCTTTATCCGATAGAGGTAAAGAGCGGAACGAATGCCCATCTCCGTTCACTTCAGGTGTTTATGGATAGTTCTGCTGTAAATATTGCCATCCGTATCTGGTCAAAGCCTTATTCTATAGATAAGGTCAAGACCATTCATGGCAAGGAGTTTACGTTGATCAATCTTCCGTTCTATCTGATAGGTAATTTGCGGAACGTATTGGATGCTGTTGTAGATGAATGAGTGATAATTAGATTACAGGAGAAATGCAATAATAATGATACAATGCTTGGAAAGAATTGTTTCAAAAAAATGAAGGTGGAACATCGGATTCGATGCTCCACCTTTTATATATATACCTTATACTATATACATCTAAAAAAGCTTTATTCTGCCAATCGGATGCTCATCGGGCTTACGGTGATGAGGCGCTTCTTGTAGAGGTCGCCAATGGCACGCTTGTAAACCTTCTTGCTCACGTGGAAACGCTCGTAGATGTCGTCGGCCTCGCTCTTGTCGCCAAGGTTGCACTCGCCGTCATTGTCCAGAAGATACTGGTAGAGGGTTTCGGCGAAGTCGGCTGTCTGCTGGATGCCGGTCTTCTGCAGGGTGACGTCTATCTTTCCATCAGGACGAACTCTTCCGATGTAGCCCTTCATCTTGTCCCCCGTGTGGATGTACTGGAAAATCTGATCCTGATAGAGCAGACCCGGATACTGGTTGTCGATGATAACCTTGAAGCCGAGGTCGGTCTTCTGCCAGATGAGGAGATCCACCTCTTCGCCATGCTTGTAGTGAGGATGGTCTTCGTTGAGATAGCGCTCAATCTTGGCAGAGGCAACGATGCGATAGCTCTCCTCGTCGATGTGGATATGCACGATGTAGGAGTTGCCGAGCACCATGCGCTTCTTCTGCTCGCGGAATGGGCAGAAGATGTCCTTCATCAGCCCCCAGCCCAGGAAGGCTCCGTATTCGTTGACCCATTTCACTTCGAGATAGGCGAAGTCGCCCACCTTTGCCAAAGGGTTTTCGGTGGTAGCAATGAGGCGCTCTTCCTGGTCGAGATAGATGAAGACATCCAGCTCGTCGCCGATGCCTGCGTCTTCAGGTACGTAGCGGGATGGAAGGAGGATTTCTCCCTCGTCACCACCATCGAGATACAGACCGAAATCAACTTTCTTTACGATGCGAAGGCGATTGTAATCGCCGAGTTTTATCTTTTTTGCCATATAATATTATTTTCGAGAATATAAAATGCTTTTAGATGCAATCTGCGGATGATTCTGGTTCTTCTGCAGCAGACTCTTCCTTGTTGTCAGCAGTTTCTTCCTTGTTATCAGCAGCTCCTGCCTCCACCGTCTTCTCTATCATTCCATCCTTGAGATGGATGGTGCGGTCGGTGATGGACGCAAGACCCTCATCGTGGGTGACGATGACGAAAGTCTGACCGAACTTGTCTCTCAGGTCGAAGAAGAGTTGGTGAAGCTCTGCCTTGTTCTTGGTGTCGAGACTTCCTGATGGCTCATCGGCAAGGATGACGGCAGGGTTATTGACCAAGGCTCTAGCCACGGCTACACGCTGCTTCTCACCACCGGATAACTCGGCAGGCTTGTGGTTCGCTCTGTCGCTCAATCCCATGAACGCCAGTAACTCCTCGGCACGCTCCTTGGCTTCTTTTTTCCCCTTTCCGGCGATGAAGGCAGGAATCATGATGTTCTCCAGGGCGGTGAACTCAGGGAGAAGCTGATGGAACTGGAAGACGAAACCGAGATGCTGGTTGCGGAAATCGCTCAGCTTCTTGGTGC
>ERZ1035032.2014-NODE-2014-length-11726-cov-10.970954_pt1 | contig 11726 bp, 8 predicted proteins | sample MGYA00520693_ERZ1035032 | MGnify/ENA primary metagenome ERZ1035032 (study PRJEB33766, sample SAMN09781740) | gut metagenome | biome: gut microbiome | host: Homo sapiens | place: Madagascar | study: EMG produced TPA metagenomics assembly of the PRJNA485056 data...
CATGTAAATGAATAAGATAAATATAACGAAAGAAGGAAGTTATAAATGAAAGAACAAAATAACACCAATATTGGATTTGAAAAACAAATATGGGACGCGGCTTGTGTTCTTTGGGGACACATTCCTGCAGCCGAGTACAGAAAGGTAATAGTCGGTCTTATATTCCTTAGATATATTTCAAGTGCCTTTAAGAAACGTTATGAAGAATTGGTTGCGGAGGGCGATGGATTCGAGGACGATAGGGATGCCTATGTAGAGGATAATATTTTCTATGTGCCTGAGGAGGCACGGTGGGATAAGATTGCAGCATGTGCGCATACTCCCGAAATTGGAACGGTTATTGACGAGGCAATGAGAGCAATAGAGAAAGAAAATATTTCCCTTAAAAATGTGTTGCCAAAAAATTATGCAAGCCCTGACTTGGATAAGAGGGTATTGGGCGATGTCGTCGACTTGTTCACTAATATGGATATGGGAAATACCAAGGAAAGCAAAGACTTACTGGGAAAAACATACCAGTACTGTATCAAAGAATTTGCTGCGTATGAGGGTGTTAAGGGCGGAGAGTTCTATACTCCTGAAAGTATTGTTAAAACAATAGTAGCTATACTTAAACCTTATGATAATTGCCGTGTATATGATCCTTGCTGTGGATCAGGTGGTATGTTTGTTCAATCGGCAGATTTTATTGAGGCACACAGAGGAAATAGAGATTCTATCTCTGTATACGGTCAGGAGTCAAATGCTGATACTTGGAAAATGGCCAAGATGAACATGGCTATCCGAGGAATCGACGCCAACTTCGGGTCTTATCAGGCTGACACTTTCTTTAATGATTTGCATCCTACATTAAAGGCAGATTTCATCATGGCAAATCCCCCTTTTAACCTTTCTAACTGGGGACAGGACAAATTAAAAGATGATAAGCGTTGGAAATATGGAACACCACCGGCAGGAAATGCCAATTATGCATGGATTCAGCACATGATATACCATCTTGCACCAAATGGGAAAATAGGATTGGTGCTTGCAAATGGTGCGTTGTCATCTCAGTCATCAGGTGAAGGAGAAATTAGAAAAAATATTATTCAAGACGATCTTGTAGAGGGCATTGTGGCATTACCGACGCAGCTGTTTTACAGTGTGACAATTCCGGTTACACTTTGGTTTATCAGTAAGAATAAAAAGCAAAAAGGAAAAACTCTTTTTATAGATGCCCGCAAAATGGGTTATATGGTTGACCGTAAACATAGGGATTTTACATACGAAGACATTCAGAAACTTGCAGATACATTTGAAGCGTTTCAGAATGGGACATTAGAAGATGTAAAAGGTTTCTGTCGTGTTGCGGATCTGCAAGAGATTGAAAAGCAAGACTTTATCTTGACCCCGGGCAGATATGTTGGTATTGAGGAAGTTGAAGAGGACGGCGAGCCATTTGAAGAGAAAATGAGTCGATTGACTTCAGAACTTTCAGATATGTTTGCTAAGTCTCACAAACTTGAAGAAGAAATTCGTGAAAAATTGGGGGCGATAGGGTATGAAATATAATTTATCATCGCTGTGCGAATATAGAAAAGGAAAAGTTGATGTCGATATGTTGGACAGAGATACATATATATCTACAGAGAATATGTTGCCAAACAAAGGCGGTGTAGTTCAAGCTGTATCTTTGCCAGCTATATCACAGACTCAAGAATATAAAAAGGGTGACGTATTAGTTTCAAATATTAGACCATATTTTAAAAAGATTTGGCAGGCAGAATATGATGGTGGGTGTTCAAATGACGTACTTGTCTTTAAGGCGAACGAAAGTACAGATAAAGACTTTTTGTATTATGTTTTGGCTGCTGATGCTTTTTTCAATTATTCTATGGCTACTTCAAAAGGTACGAAAATGCCTCGAGGAGACAAAACGTCTATAATGCAATATGGGGTACCTTATTATGATATTGTTCGGCAGAAAAAAATTGCGTGTGTACTGCGCATGCTTGATAAAAAAATTGAACTTAATAATAAGATAAACAAGAATTTAGAGCAGCAAGCTCAGGCTATATTTGCAAATGAGTTTTTATCTCTTGAGACGTTACCCGAAGGCTGGAAACAAGCCGGTTTGATAGACATTGCAGACTATCTAAATGGTCTTGCTATGCAAAAATATCGTCCAACCGCTGACGAAAGCGGCATTCCGGTTCTTAAAATCAAGGAACTTCGTCAAGGGTGTTGTGATGATAATAGCGAGTTATGCTCTCCAAATATTAAATCCAATTATATCATTCACGATGGTGATGTTATTTTTTCTTGGTCGGGCAGCTTATTGGTTGACCTTTGGTGTGGCGGTATCTGTGGTTTGAATCAGCATTTATTCAAGGTCACATCAAGCAAATATGACAAATGGTTTTATTATGCTTGGACAAAGCACCACCTTGACCGCTTTGTAGCTGTTGCCGCCGATAAAGCTACAACCATGGGGCATATTAAACGAGCTGAACTTGCAAAAGCAGAAGTTCTTATTCCTAATAAAAAAGACTATGACCGCATAGGTGCTTTACTCCAGCCCATCTATGAAATGATCATATCAAATCGAATAGAGAATAAAAAACTTGCCGCAACAAGAGATACTTTGCTTCCTAAGCTGATGAATGGTGAAATTGATATATCGGAGGTGGATTATGAATAAGAAAGACCTCTCAATACCGTTTAATGCACCGCTTAATCCACAAGATACCGAACAACAGACCTATGGTTGCAGAGCCAACAATCCAGACATATGCGGAAATAATGGCTTACCTAACATCTGTGCTTTTTCTTCTACGGATTGTATATGCAAAAAACCGTCAAGAGCTTGGAAAAAGCAATACAACAAACTCAAGGATTAAGCCGCTAAATTCTTGTTTATAGCATTTATGACATTATAATTAAGAAAGGATGATCCATTATGAAACAGCCGATTTTAGCAATTTGTTATGATTTTGATAAAACATTATCTCCAGATGACATGCAGGCACAGGGGTATATACAATCTATAGATTATGAAATAGCAGAATTTTGGAAACAATCAAACCAATTAGCAACTGATAATGATATGGATCAGAATCTTGCTTATATGTATATGATGTCTAGTAAGTCAAGAGGAAAAGTTTTATTTACGAAAGAGACATTACGTAAAGATGGTAGTAGGGTACAATTGTTCCCAGGTGTGAAAACATGGTTTGATAGAATTAATGAGTATGGTAAAAACAAGGGCGTTATAGTAGAACACTATATTATTTCATCTGGGCTAAAAGAGATGATTGAGGGAACTGAAGTAGCAGATAAGTTTAAAAAAATTTATGCAAGTTCGTTTTATTTTGACAAAGATGGGGTGGCGGTATGGCCAGCGCAGGTAGTTAATTATACTAATAAAACACAGTTCCTATTTAGAATAGAAAAAGGAGTACTTGATATAAATGATCAGGCTGTCAATTCATATTTTGAGCCTAATCAGTATCGTGTACCATTTAGAAATATGGTATACATAGGCGATAGTGATACAGATATTCCGTGTATGAAACTTGTAAATATTAATGGCGGTCATTCTATAGGAGTATATAATTCTGAAACTAAAGATAAGTCAAAGGTATTTAGAATGCTTGATGAAAATAGAATAAAATACTTTGCACCAGCGGACTATACGCAGGGGGCGGATTTAGAATGCTTAGTAAAAAAAATAATTGACAGAACAGTAGTTAATGAGACATTGGAAGATATTCACTTTGATTGCATAGAAAAGAAAATAAGCGAAACAAAAGACCAAAGTGAGGAAGATATTAAGAAAGAAGAACTAATAGATAAACTGGAAGATAGTTCGAGTTTTTCCAATACACATGCGATTATTGAACAGATGTCAGTAATTAAAGAATGGACAGAAGACCAAAAATATAAATTGTCTAAAATTGCACTTGAAAACAATCAGGTGACATACATCTTGAAAGATGCTGATGTTAAAGATTTTTATTGCATGATATGTGAGAATAATAATAGTAAAGAGGCTGAACGTATAAAAGAAATTATATACGAAACAGAGTAGGGGTGATACATATGTCTATGATATTCACAGAAGCTAATTATGAAAATTCAGTTATAGAGTTATTTAGAAATGAATTAGGCTATGAATACGCTTATGGTCCGAATATTGAAAGGGATTTTCATAGTCCGTTATATGAAGAAGTATTAGAGGAGTCTCTGTATCGTTTGAACAAGGGGCTTCCTTCGGATGCTATTCAGGATGCCATGTTTAAGTTGAAGAACTTTGAAAATGGCGAACTAGTACAGAAGAACGCAGTCTTTATGGATTATTTGCAGAATGGTATCCCAGTAAGATTTTTTGTTAAAGGAGAAGAACGTTCTTCGATAGTGTATCTTGTTGACTATAAAAATCCAGACAATAACTCCTTTATTGTGGCTAATCAATGGACATTTATTGAAAATAGCAATAAACGCCCTGATGTTATTTTGTTTTTAAATGGGCTTCCTGTTGTTTTAGTTGAACTTAAATCTCCATCTCGTGAAGAAACAGACGCTTCTGAAGCATACAGACAGCTTCGTAATTATATGCAGGAAATCCCATCTATGTTTATTTATAATGCTATCTGCGTTATGAGCGACCAGTTGACATCTAAAGCAGGTACAATCACTTCAGGTGAAGACCGCTTTATGGAATGGAAAACTAAAGACGGAAGTTATGAAAATACTCAATATGCGCAGTTTGATACCTTCTTTGAGGGAATGTTTGAAAAGAAAAGATTGCTTGATATTATAAAAAACTTCATTTGCTTTTCAAATGAAGGGATAAATAGTTTTAAGATACTTGCAGGGTATCATCAATATTTTGCTGTTCGTAAAGCTATTGTATCAACGCAGAAGGCTACTGTTACTGATGGTAAAGGTGGTGTTTTTTGGCATACTCAGGGTAGTGGAAAGTCTTTATCCATGGTTTTCTATGCCCATTTATTGCAAGAAGCTTTAGATAGTCCGACTATTGTTGTGCTTACGGATAGAAATGATCTTGATGACCAGTTGTATGGTCAGTTTGCTAAATGTAAAGATTTCTTGAGACAAGAACCGGTGCATGCCGAGAGTAGAGAACACTTGAGGACTTGGCTGGCTGGAAGACAGGCAAATGGCATTATCTTTACAACAATGCAGAAATTTGAAGAGTCCTTTGATGAACTTTCAGATAGACGAAATATAGTCGTTATGGCGGATGAAGCCCATCGAGGACAGTATGGATTGGCAGAAAAGATTAAGATAACAAAGAATGAAGATGGAGAAGAAGTCGCAAAAAGAGTAGTAGGTACAGCACGTATTATTCGTAACAGTTTACCGAATGCAACCTATATTGGATTTACTGGCACTCCTATATCATCAGCAGATAGAAGCACTCGTGAGGTCTTTGGAAATTATATTGATATATATGATATGACACAGGCTGTTGAGGATGGAGCAACGAGACCTGTTTATTATGAGAGCCGAGTTATCAAGTTGAATCTTGATGAGGATACGTTGAAATTGATGGACGCGGAATATGATGTAATGGCTGCAAATGCTGACGCGGAAGTTATTGAAAAGAGTAAGCGCCAACTTGGACAGATGGAAGCTATTCTTGGTAATGATCAGACTGTTAATTCTCTGGTATGTGATATTCTTGACCATTACGAAAACAATCGTGAGAATTTGCTTACCGGTAAAGCGATGATTGTTGCTTATTCAAGACCGATAGCAATGAAGATTTACAAAAAAATATTAGAACTTCGTCCGGCATGGACGGAAAAAGTCGGAGTTGTTATGACATCTGGTAATAATGATCCTGAGGAATGGAGAGAAATTATCGGCAACAAACAGCACAAAGACGAATTGGCAAAAAAGTTTAAGGACAACAATAGCCCTATGAAAATAGCCATAGTTGTTGATATGTGGCTCACGGGATTTGACGTTCCTTCATTGGCTACAATGTATGTTTATAAACCGATGGCTGGACATAATCTTATGCAGGCTATTGCTCGTGTAAATCGAGTATTCAAGGATAAGGAAGGTGGGCTTGTCGTTGACTATGTAGGTATAGCGTCTGCCTTGAAACAGGCAATGAATGATTATACAACCCGTGATAAAAAGAATTATGGAGATACGGATGTTGCGAAGGTGGCATATCCTAAATTTCTTGAAAAATTATCTGTCTGCAGAGATTTGTTTTATGGATATGATTATTCAATGTTTAAAACTGGTTCTGATCTTGAACGTGCAAAAACAATTAGTGGAGCCGTAAACTTTATAATAGCAAGGGACAAGGAAGAAGAAAAAACTTCTTTTATTAAAGAGTCTCTGATGCTTCACCAGGCACTTTCACTTTGTTCTTCTCTTGTTGATGAAGAAATGCGATTTGAAGCGGCATTTTTTGAATCTGTCAGAGTTCTTGTGGGAAGATTAATGAATGCCGGAACCGGCAAGAAGATTTCGTTGCCTGAAATAAATGCAAGAATTAATCAACTTTTAAAGCAAAGTATAAAGAGTGACGGTGTAATTAATTTGTTCTCAGACGTTAAGGAGGAATTTTCACTTTTTGATCCGAAGTTTCTTGAAGAAATTTCGAAGATGAAAGAGAAAAATCTTGCAGTAGAGCTCCTTAAAAAGCTGATTGCTGAGCAGGTACATATTTACAAAAGGACTAATGTTGTCAAATCTGAAAAGTTTAGTGAACTCATTCATGAGGCAATGAACAGGTACCTTAATGGTATGCTTACGAATGAGCAGGTTATCGAAGAACTTCTTAACCTTGCAAAACAGATTGCAGCAGCACAAAAAGAGGGCGAACAGTTAGGACTTACAGCCGACGAATTGGCTTTCTATGATGCACTTACGAAGCCACAGGCCATTAAGGACTTCTATGAAAATGAAGAATTGATCGCCATAACGAAAGAGCTTGCCGAAACCCTCAGAAAAAATAAAACCATCGACTGGCAAAAGAGGGAGTCAGCAAGAGCAAAAATGCGCATGCTTATAAAGAAACTGCTGAAAAAACATAAATATCCACCTGAAGGCATGGAAGATGCGGTTCAGACAGTTATGACACAGTGTGAACTTTGGACAGATAATAATGATATGGAGGAGGAAAAGGTTATCAACTTTCGAGATAAATCCATATCGTATACTGAATCAAATTATTCGTCAAAAATGGTTGCTGAGGGTGCAGCAACTTATAAAATAAGGAAATAAAAGAAAGAAGGATATAATGAAAAGTTATTCTTTGGCAGAGGAATGTAATAAGATATTTAATTTTTGGAAATTAGAAGAGTATTTTACACCATCGGATTATCCGGAATTGGTTTTAACAATAAAAGAGGAGAAACAAGATATTCCGTTTGATGCATATTACAATGATTACAGTATCAGAAGTTTGCCATTAAAAAGATACAAGGCTCATAATGAGTATTTGAGTCAGAAAAATAAATCTGATGAGAGGTTATATAATCGAGCAAATATTTATTGTGGCTGTTATAGAACTAAAGATTTTGTTGAAAAAATGGCTGAAAAGTGCAAATTAGATATGGAGAAATATGCGGAGATAAATGAATTAACAGGACGGTTTTATGCTTTTTCTGTTCAGATAGATTTAGATGGAAAAATTACAGAAGAAGGCGTGCGAGTCAGTCCGTTCTTTTATGCTGTACTTTGTATGATAAAAGCCGAGGGCATAAATGTTAATATTATGCAAGAAAATATATGGAAGCTAAATGAAGAAGTAAATGAGATACTTAAACAAAATAATGTACAAATATTGGAGTTTACAGATGTAACCATAGTAAAAAATATTATATTTGATAAACTGAGAATAGAGTCTGAAAGTGAAGTTGGGCTAAAAAGTGCTTCGGATAAAGTATATGCATGTAAAGGTTTAAAAAAAGAAGATGAAACAAGTGACTTTACCAGTTTTTATTTGGACGAAATAGAAAATATTCAAAAGAACTATAAGAATAATGAGAATTTGATAAAATATACCACCTCATTATTGGCAGGAAATCAAAAAAAGATAATGATAGACAGTGATGTTTGTTCCATGAAAAAATGGTTAGAAGTAGATAGATTTCCAATGGGAAAATATCCATCAAAGTTTTCTCCGACATTAATGCAGCAAATAGCTATAAACATAGCTATATCAGAAAACGATAGAAAGAAAAAAATATTTTCAGTAAATGGACCACCAGGAACGGGAAAAACAACTCTTTTGAAAGAAATCATTGCTTCAAATGTTGTCCAATTAGCAGAAGTTTTAATTAAATATGGAATTAGTGGTAGTAATTTTGTTTCTAGGAAAGTTGAATCCGCATCAAATGCTAGTTATACAGAAAAATATTATGAAATACCAGAAGAAATTTCTAAATATGGAATTCTTGTGGTATCAAATAATAATGGAGCTGTAGAAAATATCACGCTCGATTTACCGAAATCTGGCGATATGGAAAAAGATAAAACTAGGACAGATTACTTTGACAGAAAGATAAATAAAGAAGTGTATTTTTCAGCGGTAGCAGATAATCTTTTGGGAAAAGAAGGAGGGGCGTGGGGATTAATATCAGCTCGTATGGGAAGAAAATCCTATGTTACTGAAGTTTTAGAATCTTGTGTATTCGCTAAAAAAAATGATGCTTCGGATAAAGTGACATTAGATCTGGCAAGAGAAGATAGTATTTCGTGGGATGAAGCTATTGATAAGTTTAATGTAGCTAAAAGAAAGGTTTTGTTATTAAGAGAAGGCATTAAAAAAGACAAAAAATTTTTGGATGATTTTTATAAAGAAGGAGAGGGTTTAGCGAAGAGTAAATTGGATTTAAAACAGTTGCTCATAGAAAAGGAGCAATTAAATATAAAGTTAAATGAGGCAAGAACGGAATTAGAAAGTAATGAACAGGAGATTTTAGAGCAGGAAGGGGAAATTAAATATATTAAGGAACATAGCTCTATTTTTAAGAAACTACTTATCCTTTTGGGAATAGGGAAAATAGGTAGGCATGTTGCTGAAAAACAAAAATATGTCGATGAGTTAATAATTAAGCACGAAGATATTAAACGTAGATATAGTTTGGCTGTGAGAAATACAGAAGAAGTATGTACAAAAATTGAAAAGCAATATAGTATAATCGCTGCTTTAGCAAAGAAAGTACAGATACTTGAAGAAAAAATATATGGAAATAATGGGTCTTTGAAAAACAAATACAAAAATAATTTTGCAGATAAAAATTTTTATATAAATATTAAAGAATCTGAGGACTCGCAGAATGCGTGTCCATGGACATTTGAGGAATATGATATGGCTAGGGAGGCATTGTTTTATGCTTCATTACAAGTGCGAAAAGCGTTTATTTTGGAATCACCATATATAAAAAGAAATCTGTTTGTATATGAAGCATATAACAATGGAAAATATACAATAGCAGAAAAACAACAGATGTTTCCACATTTGTTTAATTCATTGTCAGTAGTGATACCTGTGTTGTCTTCTACTTTTGCTTCGGTGGGAAGATTTTTAAAACATGCTGGGAATATGAGCTTAGGTATGCTTATCATTGACGAATCTGGACAAGCAGTTCCACAGTCTGCTTTAGGAGCAATTTATAGAACAAGGCGAGCAGTTGTTGTGGGAGATCCATTGCAAATAGAACCTGTTGTAATAATTCCTAAAGTGCTAATTGACATACTGGCTGATAGTACTTGTGTAGCAAATGAATATAAGGTGATTGAAAATTCAGCTCAGACTTTTGCTGATAATATAAATGAGTTTAACGGTATGATCGGGGAACGCCAGGTTGGTTGTCCGTTGGTTGTTCACAGAAGGTGCATAGAACCAATGTTTTCTATTTCAAATTTGATTTCATATGACAATAGAATGTTTAATAAAACAAATAAGAAGGAAGAATATTTGAAACCAGAAAATCCATTTTTGATAAAAAAATCTGGATGGATTAATGTTGAAGGAGTAGAAAATGGTGGCAAGGATCATTTTGTGAAAAATCAAGCTGAGAGAGTATGCCAATTAATGGAAGATGCAGTACATATATATTCAGCTTTGTTTGAGACAGATGATAAGATTTTTATAATTACACCTTTTAGAACAGTTGCAGAATCAATGCGTAAGTTTATCATTAGATACTTTTCAGCAAAAGGATATGATAAGGAAATCTTGTCAAAGTGGACGAAAAATTGTGTTGGTACAGTGCATACTTTTCAAGGTAAAGACGCGAATGAGGTACTTTTGGTATTAGGTTGTTCAAATAAAAGTGCAGGTGCAATGAATTGGGTAGTAAAGAAAGCAAATATACTTAATGTTGCATGCACCAGAGCAAAATATAGAATAGCATTTATTGGTAATATAAATGATTGGAAAAATAGAAGGTACTTTAGAGAGTTTATTCCGAATTTAATTGATATAGCACATGTGTAAAATATAAACAATATGGAGTTAAAGAAAGGAGATAAATTGTTTGGGCTTATATTTGATTTGATAACTGAGCCATTAGGATTACCAATTGAATGGTACTATGAATGGATTATTCTATTAGCTATTGGCGAGATAGCATATCGGGTGGCATACGATAAGGTGGGTATCATATATCATAGTGGAGCTATATCTGGAAAGATAGCGGGTTCATTTGTTCATTGGATAATTCGGATTGGCATATTCGGAGCAATGTGGGCGATAGCATATATGGGGATTTTGATTAGTAAATTTGTTATGGTACACAAAACACAATCCATTATAGGCATATGCAGTATTGTGGGCGGCGTGATAACTGTGAAATTAATTGCCTGGACTAAAAAAAGAAATAAATTAGTTACAGCGTCAGTGAAAATTGAAGATAATGATAAATAGTAAAATGTCGTATGAATAGAGAAAGTTGGTGAATATATGAAAGAAAAGGAGCATCAATCCGTAGAGTGGAAGGAATCATGGCAGGATGAATACCTAAAATGGATTTGCGGATATGCCAATGCTTATGGCGGAACAATATATATAGGTATGGATGACGATGGGAAGGTTGTAGGTATTGATAATGCAAGAGATTTATTAGATCGAATCCCCAATAAGATTACTGATACAATGGGAATTATTGCAGATGTAAATTTGTTATATAAAGGCAAACTTGAGTATTTGCAGATAATAGTTGATAAGTATCCATCTTTAATAAGTTTTCGTGGAAAATATTATTATCGCTCCGGTAGTACCATGCGCGAGGTTACTGGAAAGGAATTAGAAAGAGCTTTGTTAAAAGCATAGGGAAGAACATGGGATGGTGTGCCATTGCCAAAGCTATCGGTGAGGGATTTAAAACATGATGCAATACAGTTGTTTAAGGACAAAGCTGTAAAACGTGGCAGACTAACGAAAGAGGAAGTAAGTGTGCCAGATGATATATTATTGGATAACTTACATCTGATTGATGAGGATGGATACTTAGTAAGGGCGGCAATGCTGGCTTTTTATAATGATCCAGAGAAGTGGGCAACAGGTTCTTATATTAAAATCGGCTATTTTGGAAAATCGGATTCGGATTTGGTGTACCAGGATGAGGTGCACGGTCCTTTGATAGAGCAGGCAGATAAGACCGTTGATTTAGTTTATACAAAATATATGAAGGCCTTGATTGATTATGAGGGAGTCCAGAGAATTGAGCAGTTTATGTTCCACAAGGACG
>ERZ1035032.2026-NODE-2026-length-11653-cov-14.293844_pt1 | contig 11653 bp, 10 predicted proteins | sample MGYA00520693_ERZ1035032 | MGnify/ENA primary metagenome ERZ1035032 (study PRJEB33766, sample SAMN09781740) | gut metagenome | biome: gut microbiome | host: Homo sapiens | place: Madagascar | study: EMG produced TPA metagenomics assembly of the PRJNA485056 data...
AGTCTCGGTAAGAGGCTTGGTGCTTGTGGAACCTAAGGTTGAGGTGAAAAGCGATGGACTGGCCGACACTGAGTAGGTTTGGGAAGCGGTGTCGAAACGGACCGTAAAGTGCTCCGGATTAGCGAGTTTCCTGGCGGAAGCGAAACCGGAGTTGATGTAGGTCTTCAGCGAACTGCGGTGCTGGAGGATGCTCTGGATATATTCAAGGAAATTCTTCTTCTGGCAGTCCTTGGTCGAAAGCGTGCGGTAGATTGTGATCGTGTCGAGGATGATCCGGGCATATTCATCAGCCTTGCCGGCGAGATATTCATTGAAACGTGGAAAGTCGAAATCGCCGGATGAGGTGAGATATTCATTGATGTCCAGTGCTTTGAGAAATGAGACGGCTTTGTTGAAGTCGGTTTGGGAGATTCCTTTGTGGCCGCGGCTCAGAAGAAGCACGTAGAGGGTTTTCGCCTGAGGGGCGGATTTGAACCTGATGATCTCGCCCGAGCCGAGGATGAAGTCGCCTTTTGAGTTGATGCTGATGGGGTTGGTGATTTTCGCCTCTGAACTGAGATAGTCGTACAGGAACTTGTAGTAGCCTTTGTAGGAGAGGAGGTCGCGGCGCTCGTCGAAGCGGGAGACGAATGCCAGGATTCGTTTTTTGACCTCGGATGAGATGTCTATGCAGAGGAAATCCACCGTGCGGCGCATCGTGTCGCTGTCGTCAAGAATATGGCTGTCCCTGATTTTGACGAGCAGGAACGCTTGGTACGGAATCCGCTCAGGGTCAATGTTGAACCTTGAAAGGATGAGGTGGTAGAAGGTTCTGGTGTCGAGGGTCGCCAGTGATTCCTTCAGATTGTTCAGTTTGATTTTGTCTCCGGCCGGCACGAGGTATTCCATCGAACGCTGGAGAAGCCCGAATTTGTCATCGTCCTCAAGATGTTGCCCGAACTCTCGAATAATGTCCGGAAGGTAGAAAAACTCGATTCCGATGTCGCCGAATGCCTTTGAAATGAGTAAGTTGTCGTATTTGTCATCGAGAACCAGATGCGCCGCTTCCGAAGTTTGGCCTTCAAGAAAGACGATTTGCTTTTCAGGCGCTTCGGATTCGGCTGCGTCCGCGGACAGAATCCTGCACCAGTCTCTGGATCCGCTGTCGCAAGACATTGAGATTGAGGACAACAGAAGATTCTCCTCGAAGTCGATGTCGTTGTCCGAGCACATTATCTCGTTGAAAAGGTTGATGATGCGCCTTGTCGGCTCTTCCTCAAGATTCTTGAGACAATCCACTGCACTCTCCAAAGACAGGTAGTGTGTAAGATCCAGCTCCTCCTGATCAAGCCCAAGCCCGGACTGCAATTTGTCCAGCACCGCGACCTCTTTCGAGTGGATCCGGTCGTCCGCTTTCACCAACTCAACCGCAAGTTTCATTACCGCCCGCCGCTGAGTCGCGCTGAGGTCTATGGAATCAAGGTTCTGCATCTGTCTTTTACGTGTTTCCTCGTTTCAAACTTAACGTTTTTCTTACGGAAATCCAAATGTCGGTTTCCGCTCTTTATTTTTCTTGCGCCTTGAGCATCCCGAGGGTGCGCCCGTCCCTTTTGCCGTCAAAGAAGGTGTCAAGAATCTCTCCAAAGACCTTGCATCCATCGTCATCGCCAGCGGCGGATTCAAACAGCGTCATCGAGGAGCGCAGCTTCTGTGCGTCAATTCCTCCCATAATGCTATGAATATCCTCTTCCTTGTGCTCCATCAGCGCCTTTGAAATCTCCAGCAGCCGTCCCCTCAGCACCGCGTCTCCAAGATATTCCTTAGCCTCCTCCAACGATGCGATCCCATAATATTCAGAGTTGTAACTTCTTCCCAACCCCTTGAGTTGCGGGAATATATACCAGATCCAGTGAGATCTCTTCCGTCCCTGCCGGATCTCCTCCAGCGCCGTCTCATACTCCCCGAAGCGCTCCTGCGCCTCCTTGAATCTTGTTATGCTCATATTCTGTCAAAAATGATGGTTGTGAATATAGCCAATATAGTCTTTGCCCGATTTTATTGATTTATAGGATAGCCCATAACCGCAAGCAACGCAAGTGTGAATACTATCTTTTTCCCTTCCGACAAATTTATGAATATCTCTTCGTAAAACCAATATACCTTGCGGGAACTGCATTCTTTGTCATTATTGGATACGATGGGGCGTGTTCCTGGGCAACGTTTTTGCCAGAAAGTGTCGCCGGGGGACACCTCGTTGCCCTCTACGGGAGCGAAATCGGCTTGAAGTGCTGCCCGGGAGCGTTCCTCTGTAGGTCACGGTGGCATTTCTGTCGTATTATGCTGCCGTCATACGTTAATTTGCCATCGATGGGAGCGATATTGCCTGTTTTTGCTCCTCTGGAGGGGACCCGTAAACGGTTCGCGTGACCAATAGTCGTGGAGGGCTTTCTTTATCAAGTTAATTTTATTACATTTGCAAGGCCGGTGTCTTGTGGCTCGGGGGGAATGAATGATGTTGACGAAAGGCGGAAGGAAGCATCTGCCGGAGGCTCACTTGGGGATGGATGATGGACTCAGGGCGGCGAAGGCACGGAAGGGAACACAAAAGGTAATATTAATATTCATTGATTATGGAACTTAAAGGATCGAAAACCGAGGAGAACCTGCGGACGGCGTTCGCGGGGGAGAGCCAGGCTCACACAAAGTATTTGTATTATGCGTCGAAGGCCGCCAAGGATGGCTATGTGCAGATAGGCAAGCTGTTCGAGGATACGGCGAAGAACGAGAAGGAACACGCCAAGATCTGGTTCAAGCTTCTGCACAACGGCGGGGTGCCTTCTACGGAGGAGAACCTTGCGGACGCCGCGGCAGGGGAGAACTACGAGTGGACCGACATGTACGCCGGATTCGCCAAGACCGCGAAGGAGGAAGGGTTTGACGAGATCGCGTTCCTGTTCGAGAAGGTCGGGGCGATCGAGAAGACCCACGAGGAGCGCTACAGGAAGCTGCTGAAGAATGTGCAGGATGCGGTGGTGTTCTCCAAGGACGAGGATATGATCTGGGAGTGTTCTAACTGCGGCCACATCGTGATCGGCAAGAAGGCACCGGAGGTCTGCCCTGTCTGCAAGCACCCGAGAAGTTATTTCCAAATAAAGGCTGAGAACTATTAAAATTATCGAATATGAAGAAAATCATCATTGCCGCGGCGGTGGCGCTTGTCTCTATTTCTGCAAACGCGCAGCCAAAGCCGGCTCAGCCTGAGGCCGAGTACCAGTTCACCGTTGTGAAGGAGAACCCTATCACATCTGTCAAGAACCAGTACCGTTCCAGTACCTGCTGGTGCTTTTCGGCACTCGGATTCCTTGAGTCAGAGGCCATAAGAATCAAGAACATCAAGGACACGACACTCTACCCGGATTTCTCGGAGATGTTCGTTGTCTCGCATTCCTACAAGGACAGGGCTGTGAAATATGTCCGCACGGACGGCCACATAAACTTCGCCGCCGGTTCAGAGGCCGATGATGTTCTACATGTCATTGAGGACTACGGCCTTGTGCCTCAGGACGCGATGCCTGGACTCCAGCCTCTCCCGATTCACGGAGAACTCGACGCCACCACGAAGGCTTATGTGGAGGCCATCGCCAAGAATCCTAACAGAACCCTTTCCACGAACTGGAAGAAAGGCTTTGACGCCATCGTGGACAGTTTCCTCGGCGAGACCCCAGAGACATTTGAATATAACGGCAAGAACTATACCCCAGCCTCCTACAGGGACGAGATGGGAATCGTTCCGTCTGACTATGTGACCCTCACTTCGTTCACCCACCACCCGTTCTACACTTCGTTCATCATTGAGATCTCCGACAACTGGAGGTGGGACTCCGCCTACAACATTCCTCTGGACGAGTTCATGGAGGTGATCTACAACGCTATCGACAAGGGTTATACCCTCGCTTGGGGATCAGACGTGAGTGAGAAGGGCTTCACCAGAAATGGAATCGGTGTGCTTCTCGATGATGTTAAGGCGACCACGGGCTCTGATCAGGAGCGTTGGATCGGCAAGGCCGGCGAGAAGAAGGAAGTTGTCGCCGAGTTGCCAAAGGAGGCTTCCGTGACCCAGGAGTCCCGTCAGGAAGGCTTTGAAAACAAGACCACCACTGATGACCACGGAATGCAGATCTTCGGAGTGGCCAAGGATCAGAACGGTACCAACTATTTCATGGTCAAGAACTCTTGGGGAACCGCAAGCAAGTACGGCGGAATCTGGTACTGCTCCGATTCATTCGTCCGCGCGAAGTCGATGGATGTTCTCGTCCACAAGGATGCCCTCTCTAAGGATCTGAAGAAGAAACTTGGAATAAAGTAAATGAACAACATTATCGTAAAACATATTCCCAACACGATTACCTCTATGAATCTCCTTTGCGGAGTTCTGGGGGTAATCGCTTCTTTGAACGGCAGGCTGGAACTCGGATTCGAACTGATGATCCTTGCCGCTGTCTTTGATTTCTGCGACGGACTGGCCGCAAGGCTTCTGAAGGCATATTCGGAAATAGGAAAGGAACTGGACTCGCTGGCGGATGATGTCAGTTTCGGAGTGCTCCCGGCCGTGATGCTTTACCAGATCAGCGGGACGGACATCCTGATCCTGAAATATTTACCGCTTGTCCTCGCCGCATTCTCGGCATTGAGACTTGCGAAGTTCAACCTTGACGAGCGTCAGCACGACAGCTTCATCGGGCTGCCTACCCCGGCGGCGGCTATGATCTGCGGATCACTTGCGACCCTTGTGACCGTGAGGCCGGACTGTTTTCTTGCGCATTGGTGCCAGGGACCGGTTTTCATTCCGGTTCTGACACTTATTCTGTGCTACCTTCTGATCTGCGAGATCCCGATGTTCTCGATGAAGTTCGGTGGCGGAAAGAAAGCCTCTAAACTGGAGGTGGCGAAGCGAATCGCCTTTCTGGTCATCGTTGGACTGGCGGTCATCATCGCGCTTGTCGAACGTTCCCACTGGTCGTTCATATTCCTGACCAGTTTCCTGGGGTATATACTTATCAATCTGGCGATGAGCGACTTGGCTGCCAAAAAATAGCGGATGCGAAAATACGTTATACTTTATGTCCACGGAATGGGCGGGGGCGGTGACAGCCGCATCCCGTCCATTTTGAAGGATAATCTGGGACCTGATTTCGAGGTCATCATCAGGACTTACGATTTTGATCCGGAAATCGCTCAAGGCCAGCTGGCCGCTTGGGCGGAGGAGGTCCGGCCGGAGCTTGTGATAGGGGAGAGTATGGGTGCCACGCACGCCATCGCGCTGAGGGGTTATCCGCATCTTTTCGTTTCCCCGTCACTGAACGCTCCGCGATATTTCATTGCCTTGGCCTGGCTGACTTTGATCCCTGGCGTCACGGCTCTGTTCGACAGGATTTACAGGCCAAAACCGGGTGACCGCCAGAAACTGCATTTCACCTATAAGCCTTTGAAAAAGTGGAGGCGGGTTCTCGGCGACGCTTTGCAAAACACCCCACGCAACGGTGGCAAGGACTATTTCTATGCCTTTTTCGGCACCCGTGACCATTACCGGCGCAGCGGCGTTGTCTCCATCCGCACCTGGAAAAAATACTTCGGCGACGGCACCTGGACCATCTACGACGGCACTCACTTTATGGAGTATGAATATATTCTCTCGTTCCTCATTCCTAAGATCTATGAGGTTTTAGGAATATCGGGTGAATAGTGACCGGTTTTTCACCCGAAAGTAGTCTTGAATGGATTGTGGGGTGAGAAATACTTTACTTTTCACCCGAGCATCTTTGCTGGAGATAGGACTGCATTGATTGCGTGATGTTGGCTGAGGCCGTGACTGGATCAAGGGCCTCGGAGAGAGGCATCCCTTCCGGTGTGATTTGGAGCACGGCATCGAATCCGGCATTGAGAATCTGCTGTCGGTCAGAGACTTGGCCGGCGATCAGGATGACCTTGGGACGATGAACCGGAACAGTATGCGCTCTGACATATTCAAGAACCCCGACAGGTACTTTGCCACGGAGGGTCTGTGCGTCCGCCCGACCTTCGCCGGTGATGACAATGTCGCAGGACTCCAGCTTGCTGTCCAAACCTGAAATGTCCAGAACCTTTTGAATCCCTTGAACCATTGACGCTCCGAGCGCTCCGCCAAGCGCCCCTCCGATTCCTCCGGCTGCCCCCGCTCCCGGAATATTCAAGACATCTTTTCCTGAATATTTTGAATAGACTTCGCAAAGCATTGTGAGCCAGACATCCAACGATTCGACCATTTCGGGATCCGCTCCTTTCTGCGGCGCGAACATCCTTGCCGCCCCACCCGTACCACAGAATGGTGCGGAGACATCGTAGAATCCGGTTATCTTGCAGGAATCCAACAACTTGTTTCGTTCCGGGATGTCTATCCCGTGAATGTCTTTGAGAATGACATTGGGGATATTCCTTGAAACGGACTCTTCTCTTGGAGCGGCTCGCTGGATATCCCCGGAAACGAATGAGCCGCTATCGTCCGGCAGAAATCTGTAGCCCAACGCTTGCAGCATTCCGGTCCCGCCGTCGCAGGTGGCGCTGCCGCCAAGACCCAGCCAAATCTCCTCACAGTCATATTCAAGAGCGTCCGAGATCAATTCGCCTGTGCCGTAGGAGGTGGCCAGAAGGGGATTGAGCTCATCCTTGCGAAGGAGGCCAAGTCCGCTGGCCGCGGCGGTTTCGATGATAGCGGTCCTTCCGATGATTCCGTATCTCGCTTTGATGGAACGCCCGAGCGGATCGTGGCAGGAAACCGTCCTGAATGATCCGCCCAGACTCTCCGTCAGAATTGTCGAAAATCCTTCACCGCCATCAGAAACCGGAATGACTTCGGCCTCTCCATCGGCGAATGCTTTAAGAGCCGCCTTCCCGGCCTCGGCCGAGGTCAGGCATCCCTTGAAAGAATCTATGGCGATGATCGCTTTCATAAAACCTTTGGATTACTTGGCTGGACTGTTTTTGTCAGACAGTTCTCCCGGGATATTCCTTTAGCCCGGCCTCCAGCGCGTCGAACGCTTTTTCAAGTTCCGGAACTCCAAGGACGTAGGCCAACCTGATCTGGTCGGCTCCGAATCCAGGAGTCTTGTAGAAGGACTTCGCCGGAGTCACCATCGTGGTCTGGCCGTCAAGTCTGAAATCCGTCAGCATCCATTTCGCAAACTTCTCGGCATCGTCCACCGGAATGCGGGCGATTGTGTAGAACGCACCCATCGGGGTAGGGGAATATACCCCCTCCATCGCATTGAGCCTGGAGATCGCATAGTCACGTCTGGCGACATATTCATTCCTCACTTCCGTGAAATAGGATTGCGGGGTGTCGAGCGCTCCGATCGAGGCGAGCTGGCCGTAAACCGGCGGGCAGAGGCGGGACTGGGCATATTTCATCGCCGCTTCCATCACCTCCTTGTTGTGGGAGACGATGCAGCCGACGCGGCAGCCGCAGAGGTTGTAACGCTTTGAGACTGAATCGACAAGAATGACATTGTCGGCGAGACCGGGTATATTCATCGCCGAGAAACGAGGTTCGTCGGTGTAGCTGAACTCGCGATAGACCTCGTCTGAAATCAGGAAAAGGTTGTGCTTTCTGGCTACTTCTCCGAGCGCGAGCATATCCTCTTTCGAGTACAATGTTCCGGTCGGGTTGCCGGGGTTGCTGATGAGGATGGCTTTTGTGCGTGGTGTCACGAGTTTCTCGAACTCTTCGATCGGAGGGACCTTGAAGCCGCTTTCGATGTCGGTGTGGACCGCTTTGAGAATGATCCCGCTTTCAAAACAGAACGTGTTGTAGTTCGTGTAGAAAGGTTCGATCACGATGAGCTCGTCGCCTTCGTCGCAGGCTATCTGAAGCGCGAGGTTGACCGCCTCGCTTCCGGCCACTGTGATGATGATCTCGGGGACGGAGACCTCGATGCCGATGCTTCGGTAGTATTTCTCTGCCAGTCCCTTGCGCAGTTCCGGCAGGCCCGCCGAATTGGTGTAGGAAACGTGGTCGAGAGTGTTTTTGCGCACCGCCTCAAGGGCGCATTCGGGGGATTTGATGTCAGGTGCGCCGACATTGAGGTGATAGACTTTGATGCCGTCGTTTTGGGCCGCGTCGGCGAACGGCACAAGCTTTCTGATAGCGGAAGCCGGCATCAAGCTCGATTTTTTTGAGACTTTAACCATCTTGTCAAGGAGTTTTATACACAACTAAGTAATCCTTAAAAGATTACTTGATAATCTTTGATTGTCTTTTCGGTCTATATTTCTTTTCTCATCAGTTATGTGCCACCGGCACACTCCTTCTTCCAAAAGAACTATATCCTCTAAAATACTGCCAAATCTTTATCAACTTATTTTTTAAGGCTTACTATCTTCAAAGATAGTGAAGATTTTTTTACCTTTGCAGTCTGAATCAGTTTTAATTTGTCTGAAATGTTTTAAAGGTGAGAAATCTTTAGGCGGACGAATCAAGGCAACGGTTCGGAATTGTACGAATTTAAGAGTGGTCCAGGCGGCTATGCCGTCTGGAAGGTATTTGATAACAGTGAAGAGATTTTTTGCGGTAATATTGTTGGCTCTATCCGTCATTGCGGCTTCCAGCTGTTCAAGGCGGGTTGAAAATGGCTATAGAACAATAGCCTACGTCAATTCCCTCCTGACGGATTCCCTTCCGGAACTGCGGACATTGGCTGAAAGCAACGGCAAATCCTCGGGGACGATAGTTCTGGTCGGCGATCCGTCGGGGTGCCTTCGTCTCAGCGAAAGGATGATGGTCTGTGACGATTTCGACAATATTGACGCGCGGAAAATCAGCGACGGCCTGCCGGACTTTGCGGGGGAGACAATCGTCTCTATCCTGAATTTCGCCGACACCGCCTATATGAACCGGCCTGCCACGAAAGACGGACAGACTGTCTTGCGGGAGTTGACGGTAAACGGCGCGCTCGCCGCTCTCAAAATTCCTTCCCGCTGCAAGATCCTCATCATCTGCAACCCGATTCTTTCTGAATATGGCGGGAGCGATGTCAGCGATCTCTTCGAAAGGATAGGCTGCGATGTCCCGGTAATATGTTCGTCTGACACAACGTTTTCATTCACTGAGGCTTGCTTCCGAAAGATGAGGGAAAGGGACGCTTTCACGCACAACATTGCATACCCTGTCGCAAGGCTTTATATGGCGGTGCGTGATTCCTTGGATTCCAAGGTGTCCGTCCTTCCGTTCATTGACAGTCTTGTCCCGGCTTCGTACCCAGACACGGTCGGGGTTCTTGCTCCAAACACTTATTATTCCTATGACGTACAAAATCAGCATTAGTCCGGAGGAAATGGAACAGCTGGAGCCTTCGAGCTTTCCAGGTAAGATTAAGGTCATTGACAACCAAGGCTTTGAGTTTCTCAAGGCCATCAGTTATCTGAGGCGGCAGAAGGTTATCGGTTTCGACACGGAGTCCCGGCCTTGTTTCTCGGCGAACCAGCCGCACTACGGGGTCTCTCTGTTGCAGCTTTCCGGCAAGGAGAGGGCTTTCCTGTTCAGGGTGAAGCTTATGGGCGGAATCCCTAAGTCCCTTCGCAAGATACTGGGTAACAAAGAAATAATCAAGGTGGGAGCAGCGGTCACTGATGATGTCCGCGGATTGAAGAAGCATCACGATTTCGAGCCGAAATCCTTCGTCGATCTCCAGAAGATGGTCTGGGAATATGGCATCAAGGACAAGAGTGTCAAGAAAATGGCCGCGATAATCCTTGGGGTGCGGATTTCCAAGACCCAGCAGCTTTCCAACTGGGAGGCGGATGTCCTCTCGGATTCGCAGCAGGCCTATGCCGCGACAGACGCTTGGATATGCCGTGAGATGTACTACAAGCTATTGGCCTCGGAGAAGAATCCGTTGACTCCGGAGCAGATGCTTCCAAACCCTCCAAAACACACTGAAAATGACAAAGATAATATTAAAGAAAGGTAGAGAGGACTCTCTTTTGAGATTCCATCCGTGGGTATTCTCTGGTGCCATCGCCCAGATTGTCGGCGAGCCGGCTGAAGGTGACATCGTCGGTGTGTTCTCTCAGGGCGGGGATTTTCTGGCTTACGGGCACTATCAGATAGGATCTATCGCCGTCCGTGTGCTGAGTTTCGCCGGCGAGGATGTCCTTTCGCCAGACTTTTGGAAGAATATGATCGCCCGGGCGCTCCGGGTACGTGTCGCCGTGGGACTGGCCTGCCCGGTTTCTTCGGCCGCCGAGCCAGTTTCTCCGGTCGCTGAGCCTGTCTCTCCGGTCGCCGAGCCTGTCTCTCCGGTCGCTGAGCCGGTTTCTCCGGCCGCTGAGCCTGTCGAAGCGACTGGCCTTGTCAGAGAACCCGCCCTCACCAACTGCTACCGCCTTATCCACGGCGAAGGCGACGGTCTCCCCGGCCTGATCATAGACTATTACGATGGCGTCTGCGTTATGCAGGCCCACTCCGTAGGAATGTTCCGTGCGAAAGGCGCGATCTGCGAGGCCCTGAAATCCGTCTATGGCCCGTCCTTGATGGCAGTCTATGACAAGAGCTCCGGCACCGCCCCGTTCAAGGCCGGCCTCGACCTTGTTGACGGCTACCTTTACCGCTCCGAGAGCTTCTCCGATGACGAGCAGATCGTCCTTGAGAACGGCCATAAATTCTTTGTCAACTGGACCGAAGGCCAGAAGACCGGCTTCTTCCTCGACCAAAGGGAGAACCGGGCCCTTGTCGGGAAATATTCCCGAGGCCGCAACGTCCTGAACCTCTTCTGCTACACCGGAGGCTTCTCCGTCTATGCCCTCGGCGCCGGCGCAGTTCACGTTGATTCCGTGGACAGCTCCCGCAAGGCCATCGATATGGTAGAAAGGAATATGTTCCTGAACGGTTTCGAGCCATCCCGACACACAGGCTATTGCGCCGATGCCATCGAGTTCCTGCGCAACGTCCCAGAGGACAAGTACGATCTGATGATCGTGGATCCTCCGGCATTCGCCAAGCATAGAGGTGCCCTGAACAACGCCCTCCGTGCCTATCAGCGTCTGAACGCCGCCGCGATCTCCAAGGTCGCTCCCGGAGGCTTGGTCTTCACGTTCAGCTGCTCGCAAGTCGTTGACAAGGAGGCCTTTGCCCTCGCCGTGTTCTCCGCCGCCGCCCAGACCGGCCGCAGCGTCCGTATCCTCGATCGTCTGAACCAGCCCGCTGACCACGCCGTCAACATCTACCACCCGGAAGGCGAGTACCTCAAGGGACTCCTTCTCTACGTGGAGTAGCGATGATGTCATCAGATACCGCTGAATGACGTGGCATTTACGCCTTTGACAATCAACTGATTAAATAAACTCCTGGTGCCGAATCCTGTACCAGGAGTTTGTGTTTTCTTTTGATTATCAGCTAGTTATCTGCCACGCTGCCAAAGCGCTGCTTGGCCTTCGGTTGGTACTCTGCTTAAAGTACATTACACTTTAGGCGCTATGTGTCTTCTGTAGATGTTCAGGTTCGCGCTGTCCAGTACTGTGTTGATATGATCCAAACGTTCGCGCTGGCTGATCGCGCTATCCTCAAAATCAATATCCTCTCGTATGCGGATGCTTCCTTGTCCTGTGACGCTTATGTATTCATCCCGATAAACGGGCACTTGAT
>ERZ1035032.2045-NODE-2045-length-11574-cov-11.081778_pt1 | contig 11574 bp, 7 predicted proteins | sample MGYA00520693_ERZ1035032 | MGnify/ENA primary metagenome ERZ1035032 (study PRJEB33766, sample SAMN09781740) | gut metagenome | biome: gut microbiome | host: Homo sapiens | place: Madagascar | study: EMG produced TPA metagenomics assembly of the PRJNA485056 data...
ATGAAAAGAACTTTAATACATTTTTTAAAAGGAATAAACTGTCTATCTGTATTTCTGTTGTTATTAATATGTTTAATACCTATAGTTTATAAAGAGGTATTATCAGAGGAAGGCTTTTCGCTGAGTCGTATTATTTCCTCTGTTTTGTACACACTTCCTGTGTGCTTTCTTTTGGCATGCATCAAGAAGAAAAGGGTGTTTGTTGTTTTGTCGAGCATCCTGATGGTGGTTTCGTTTTTCGAGACCATTATGGTTGTGCTATATAAGAATTTCTTGATAGCGGGTAATATCATTTCGGCACTGAACACCACAGCTGATGAAGGCTCAGGCTTCGTGATGAGTTCGCTCCATGCGTTGCCATGGACATTGCCTTTGTTTTTGGTTTTCGGATTGCTGGTTTGGAAATATAAGAAGCCCCAAAAGCTTGCTCCCAATTTGCTATGCGCAGCTTCGTTTATAGTTTTGTCGATATTATTTCTCGCTTATCAGTTGCGAGTAAGATGGGGGGGCAATATCACAACAAGGTTTTATGTCGAACAGAATGTGTTGAGTCGTCCTCCTTATAATTTCTGGTTTCAGTCCTATAATGCCATAGAGCAGCAATTTCAAAAAGGATATATAAAAGAAGCTGAAAAGATGAAGTTTGGTGCGAAACGACCAAAGATAAATGAAAAAGAATCTTATGTTCTTGCGATAGGTGAGTCTTTGCGATATGATAATTTGTCTATAGCAGGGTATGGACGCAAGACAACCCCTCTGTTGGAAACATTAGACAACCTCACGCTTTTTAGCGATTATTATTCTGCAGCTAATCTTACCATGTATTCTGTTCCCCAAATAGTGACAAGAGCCACAGCTGATAATTTTGTATTGAACTATCAGGAGAAGAGTATCATACAACCTTTCAAAGAGTGTGGCTTCAAAACGTTTGCTATCAGTGCAGATAATCTCATTTGTAATCAGGCTTATAGATATTTGGTAAAAGGATGTGACGGGATATTCAACTATAATGCGGGAGAAGATGCAAGACTTGCAGATATCGTAGATTCTTTATCTAATATCTATCCGAAGACGTTCTTTATCGTACAATTCTTTGGTAATCATAGTCCTTATAGGAATTTTAAAAAGGAACAGAACATCTACAGACCTAATCCTGTTTTTGATAATTTTTCTTGGACTGATCATAAAGCTGTAGTAAATGCATACGATAATACGGTATTGTTTACAGACTATAACGTGTATCATATTATCAAGGCGATAGATAAACCTGGTTATCAATCTGCATTCTTGATGGTTTCTGACCATGGTGCGGATTATGATACTGGAGTCAGTGACCATGGTGGTAATTGTAATCCACGAAAGGCAGAATATCATGTACCGCTTATCGTGTGGAACAGTAAGGTGTGGGGAGATAAATATCCTCAGAAAAAGGCTAACCTGCTTTCAAATAAAAACAAGCCTGTTAATTCTGATAATATTTTTTATTCTGTCTGCGACATGGCAGATATAACGATAGATAAGAAATATTCTAAGCCTGAATGGTCTGTTTTTGCCAAGAACTTGAAGCCTCATGAGCGCAAACTTCTTGTGCCTGATGGCAAGAATTATATAATCGTAAAATAAAAATTTAAATTTAATTGAATCAAGTATTTTCCCCTATTGGGTGGGCTGATGGATAGCTAAACTTCGTATGCTTGCCTCAAAGTTAGCAAAGACGATGCCGCTGTTCAAAGTTACTGCATTAAATAGAGATATGCAATACGGATCTCAGCGGACTAGTTGCAAAATATAAGTTGGAAAAGCGGATGTTGAAGTATAATAAAATTTTAGAAATGAGTAATAATCAATATTTAGAGAATTTAGCTTCTCGTTTGGTACTTTCTGAGGAAGAAAAAGTTTCAATAAAATGTTCTATTACCAATTTGCAAAAGCATTTGCAAAATTGGGAACATCATATTTCGATAAAAAATCATTATTGTTTTGGTTCTTTTAGTAGAGACACGTTGTTGCCACGAGCAGTTGATCCTAATTCTGATATAGATTATATGATTGAGTTTGATGATAATAATCGAACCCAACCACAAACCTATCTTAATTGGTTGAAAGATTTTGCCTATACTTATTATTCTCGTTCTGATATACATCAAGATTTCCCTACTATTGCTTTAGAGCTTAATCACATAAGATTTGAACTTGTGCCTGCAGTAACTCCATGGGGAACATTAGATTTACAAATACCTGCTCCTAAGTCTCTGTTCTTCATAAACTGGATAAGTACTAATCCTGAGCAACTGAGAAAAGATGAGTTGAATTGTAATAGGCAAACGGGGTATAAACTGAAACAAGTTATTCGATTGTTGAAATGTTGGAATGTCCGTCAGGGTAAAGTGATTAGTTCTTACGAGTTGGAACGGTGTTTGACATCTATGTGCTTTTGGGGATGTTTGACCTTGGAAGATTATTTCTATTATGCAGCTTCAAATCTTTATGTTACAGGATTAAGTTCAGATAAGCAAAGAAAATTGGAATATCTTAGAAATTCTATAAAACAAATAAAAAATTATAAGAAACTTGGGTATAATAGTGAAGCAGAGAGACTTTTATGCAATTTAGTAAATTATTAAAAAATAAACAAGATGGTTCTTATGGTAAATACAGCTTTTAAGAAGTTCTGTGATAATACGGTAAATTTGCTGCCCAATCAAACGGAGTTGGCAAGAACAAGTCGGGATTGGTTGTTAACGAATATTGCAAAGTTGGGGACACGGGGTTTGATTCCTGCATTGTATAAAGAGAAAATTTTAAAATATGGTTCTTTTGCAAGAAGGACAAAAATTCGCCCTCTTGATGACATAGACTTACTGCTATGTTATAAGGGGTATGGTGGACTTTATCGTGTAGTGGAAGAAAATAAGACTTATGCAATATATTATGATAATATTCAAGATGAACCTTTAAAGTCTTTATGTGATGGGAAGGTTTTGAATTCACGAAAAGTCATCGAGAATTTAAAAAATCAATTGGCTTGTTTATCTGGGTATAGTAAGGCAGAATTTCATAGAAATCAGGAAGCAGTAACATTGAAAATGTCTTCTTATTCTTGGAATTTTGATATAGTTCCTTGTTTTTATACGACAACAGGTTTTTATCTCATACCAAATGGTAATGGAAATTGGAAAAAAACGGATCCGCGAGTCGATAATAATCGCACTTTAACATTGAATAAACAAAAGGATGGTCAAGTTCTGCCGTGGATAAGAATAATGAAATATTGGAAAAACTTGCCAAATAATCCTTGGAATTCATTATCATCTTATGTCTATGAGCAACTTTTATTAAATTTAGCGGAACAAATGGAATTTGATAGAAGTATAGCGGATTTAGTATCTGCTGCATTGAACTTACAAGCTTTAGCAATTACGAAGCCTATTATGGATCCTAAAGGGATGCAAGGTGACCTTAATCAGTTGACAGATGAGGTTAGATTAAAACTGAAAGAGTTTTCTGAAAAGCATGGCCGTATTGCAGATTTGGCAAGGCTTGATGAGTTGTTTTTTGACAATCCCAAAGATGCAATAATCAATTGGAAAACAATCTTTGGTGAAGATTTTCCAAATTTTGGCTAATTTTAAATGTCTAATTATGAATAATATAGTCAAAAAAGAGAATCTACAAATAAATTTAGATAGACTAGATGCTCAGCGTAATTTATATTCAAGAGTAAAGATATACGCACATTTACTTACATTCTTATGTGTCGTTGTGCCTGTGTTAATAGCGATAACAAAAATTGTTTGGACAGAAACAACGTTAATATTAAGAGGTGCTGTTGTTTATAGTTTCGTGTTGTTATTTTTAAGACCTTGTCTAAAGAGCTACGTGGGAACTTTGCAGAATTTAGCCGCCCGAATCCAACAGCAGTTTGATTGTGATGTTTTTGATTTGGAATGGAATGAGCCTCTTTGTGGAAAGCAGCCAGATTTAGAACAAATTTTTGCAAAGAAGACAGGGAAAAAAATAGATGGGTTGCAAAATTGGTATGAGGTAATTGTTGAAAAGTTGGATAGGTTGGAGGCGATTGTGGTCTGTCAAAGAATAAATGTGACTTATGATAAAAGTTTACGAGAAACATTTTCGTTAATTATTAAAATTGTTGTCGGTATTGCAGGATTGTTTGTTCTTATGATAGGATTTTTGCACAATAGTACTTTGTGGGATTGGTTCTTAAATGCTATTGTTCCTGTATCTCCTGTAATCTCATGGTATATGGATTTGCATAAACAGAACCATAAAAATGTAATGGCTTTGGAGAAATTAAACCAACTTATAGATAGTGCATTACGGAAATTAAGAAATGGAGATAATATCGAAGAGCAAAATGTGATTAGTATTCAAAATTTTATGTTTATTCATCGAAGCTCATCTTATGTAATACCTGACTTTATATATAAGTTACGGCGGAATAAGCATGAAGAAGCAACTCGATACAGTGTGGCTCATATAGTTGAGGAATTAGTTCATGGATAAAGAAATAAAAAAAATCCCGAAATCGGCAACCCAAACAACGTATGTCAAAGTAAGGAAATGGAGAAAATGTTCTTCTTGGTCTTTAATGGCAGTGGCATTGATAATATTGTTCTTAGCTGCATACCAAATGTTACCTAAAAGTTGTAAGGTGATACCAAGCATGGCAATAGAATATTTGGAAAGGTTGCAAGTTCTTTTTATTTTGGTATATCATTTTTGTCTTACTTATTCTAGCATACTTCATTATCAAGCAAGTAAAGTTCATTTCCCTGATTTCTTAGATGAAGCTTTAGGTTCCAACTTGACAACCAATCATTCTAAAGATTATTATTCAGGTGAGAAAATTAAGAAGGGGGTTTATAAAATAGCGTATCAAACAGCGGAGAATTGTTTCTTTACAAAGCGAATTTTTCACTTGATGACTCAGTCGCAGTTTTTTCAACTTTTTGTTGTAGCTTTAGTCGTTTTTTTGTCTTTTTTAGGTGACAATTCAAATATGTTCGTTTTCTTTTGTAAACTTACAATTCCAATCGTTTGGTCGAAGAAAATAGTCGTGTTTTTCTATGCTCAACATGAGTTTGATAGGTTGTATAAGGAGATATATTTTGTACTGACTCATAAAACGTCCAACTCTCAGTTGATGGCGGATAGTATAAATATCCTTCTTCAATACGAAACCTTAAAAGCGTGGCTTAATTTTCCTGCTAGTGAGATGGTGTATAATTCTTACAGAGACTTGATTAATGAAGAATTTGATAAAGAGCAACAAACTTTTGTTGTTTATTGATTCTTTGTTAAGGTAACGGTATTTTTTTGATAACGATAGAAAAATTATGCATTACTTATTCAAAACAATCAATGTTGGAAAGGGTGATTGCATCATGTTTTTTTTGAAAAATGAGGAACATGAAATTCATATTATGGTTGATTGTGGTCGTTTCAATCATGAGGTTAAGGAGTTCGTAGAGGATAAATTCCATGATGTTATAGATTACCTTATTGTCACACATATAGATGATGACCATCTAATAGGAGTGAACGAAATGTTAACTGCAAAGCCCAAGTTGCAGATAAGGCATATTCTATACAATTGTTATCAACGAACTTCTGACGATTTAAAGGAATGGGATAATAATATGAAAACGAATGTAAAACGTATGTTTGCTGAATTGCCAGTTGTAGTTGATATGATTGATTATAAGATAAATGAGAAAACAGCCAAGACCTTGGCTGAAACAATTCTGACCAATAAAGAATGGAAAAATGTTTGGCAACGAGAATATATAACAGAGAATAGCCCTTCAATTAATTTAGGCGAGAACTTTGGAAAAATAGTGTTCTTATTACCGACACAAAATGCTTTGGATAAATTGGATAAAAAATATCGAAAGTTGTTTTGGCAGGTTCTTTACAAAGGGAAAGATGTTGATTATAAGGAAGAAGAAACAATATATGAGTCATTGATGCGTATCATGCAAGAACGTTCTTGGAATGAGCTGGAAACATCTATAGCTAATATCGTCTTAGATGAAAGTAGCTTGCTTAAATATAGTGCCATGCCAGTAATAAACATGACGGATAGTAATATTGCATCCATCGCTTTTGTTTGGGAACATCAGAATCATCGAATTTTGTTCTTGAGTGATGCGGAACCTTCTCAGATTTGTAACAGTATTGAGAAGTTGTATGCAGATGAAACTAAACCGGTACGATTTGACTTGATTAAGGTGTCGCATCATGGCAGTGCACATAGTACAACTTTAGATTTGATGAACTATGTTGATAGTGAGAGATTTTTTCTTACAGGAGGAACTGCTAAAGCTCCAAGTTTAGAGGCTCTTTCTCGTATCTTGTTAGCACCATTAAGTAACGGCATAACCCAACGTGAAATCCGATATAACCGCGAAAATCTTAATATTCTGAGTCTTGCTTCTATTGATGATGAAATTAAGCAAAAGTATAACTTTACAATAAACGATAACAATGAGTATGAATTTTCCTATTGATTTGAGAAAATTGATATTTTCTACAGTTGTCCCTGTCATGTGTGGCACTTGTCGAGGAACAGCATTCTTTGTGTCTCCTGATACCTTGATTACAGCAAGGCATGTCTTGGTTGATTACATTATTGATGGAAATCCAATTATTGTCAAAGTGGGTGACAAGGAGGTCTTGTGCAGGATGGAAGCTATAGGTCAAGATGACGAGGATGTGGATGTCGTGTTACTGAAATGTATTGATTATACGCAGAAAGAGTATTTGAAGTTGTTGTCTGCAAAGTTCAATGAAAGTGCCAAGCTAACAATCACAGGTTATCCAAGTGAATTCGGTAATTGCTCAGAGTTGATTTCTATAGAAGTGCATGATAGACTTAATACTCATCAGCATGATTATGACACGATGGTTGTCAGAACAGACACTTTAGCATTTACGTCTTATAAAGGTTTCTCTGGGGCACCTGTGTTAAATGAGAAAGGTTCAGTCATAGGTGTAGCCACGAATCAGTATGATTGTAGCTTAGGATATATCTCAATAAAGAGTATAACTTCAAAAATAGAATACAAAGGAGTTGAAGTAAATAAGGATTGGCAGAATGAAGATTTTACGGCGTTAGGAAGAGGAAAATGTCATCAGCAAGTTGAAAAAGCCATTGGTTATGCCTCTCTAAGATATAAAGAAGAATTGCATATTACCAATGATGACTTGGATAAAGCCATTGACTTGTTTGCTTTGAGGTCACTTTATGACAATTGTGTGGAAAAGTTAAAGCCGATAGAGGATTTTGTCATAAACTACCAAAGATGCTTTGGTAATGCCTTTGATAACTATGTTAAGGGTAATTATCTTGAATTAAAAGATAGATTGTGGTCATGGCGAATAAATGAGCAGGATGAAAGGGGGAAAAATAAAGCAGAAGAAAAGAAAGATAAAGGTAAACAAGCAGAAGAAACAGAGATAGTTGATTTTAAGCCCCAAATTGAACAATTCTTTAAAGAACAATATTCTCAGCTGAGTCAATTAGAAGACAAATACAAAAAGACAACTAACAAGATTATGGTTCTTCGTGGTATGGCAGGAATGGGCAAGACTCATTATGTATGTGCCACAGCCAAGCGTCTGGTTTCTCAAATGAATGTTTATCTAGTTTTTGGTAGTCAATTTTCAGAAATAGAAGATTTCGAATCTCAGTTATGTAAATTACTGCAAATTGACGGGCATAATCTAAAAGACTTAAACGATAAAATGTCTGAGGAGAATTCTAACGCTTTGATTATAATAGATGCCATTAATGAGGGGGCTACGGAATATTTTTGGAATTCTTCTATGTTGAATTTAAAAAAGCAGCTGGAAAAATTCGATAGGGTTAAAATTATTTTGACTTTCAGAGAAGACGAAGGTAAGAATTATAATTTTGATGACGAGTGGACGTTAAATTTAGAAGGTTTTGGTGATAGAACTGAGGAAGCTGTACGCAAATATTTTGATTTTTACCAAATAAAAGATAGTGATGACAGTATAAAAAGTCATTACAAGCGTGAGTTTAATGAACCACTTTTCCTTTCAATATTCTGTGAAGTGGCTCAAAATAATTATGGGTATGTTTTCCAAACGATATCTTATTCGAATCTTTTTAAACTCTATATACAAAGTCGAAATGAATCTGTTTCTAATGGGGTTGACGAAGATCCGCACAGAAATGTAACGCAAAGATTCTTGTCTAAAGTTGCAGGGTATTCTTTATATTATAATGATTGTGAGAATATATCACGAGCAAAAGCTCGACAATATTCTAACCAAATTGTGAGGAATCGTTCTTGGTCTTCAAGCCTGTTGTATTGGATATTGAAGGAAAACCTGATGTTGTCTACTGGTAGAAATGGTGAGACATTGATGTTTGGTTATCAGAAATTGGGAGACTTTTTGATGGCAGATGTCTTTGCTCATAATAAAATGTCTGACGAGGCAAAGGTTGAATATGTTCTTGAACTTGGACGAAATTTGCAATCTTTTCATGAGCGGTGTTTTCTAACAGCATTACTTTCTGATTGGGATTTAATGTCGAAGTTGCTGGAGAAGAAAAAAGCAATAAAAATGGCTGATGTAATCTTGGATAGCCTACATTATGGTGGGCAAAATGTTATGCAGGTTACAGATTGGATGATGGCTAACCTGAAAATTAATATAGATATTCTGCATGACCATTTCTTGATTTTACCATTGGAGGTGTTTGAAAAAAAACATGAGATGCTCATGAAATTAGAAATGTCCCAGAGAGATCAAACATGGACATTGGGTGTAAACAAAAAGTATGCTCATAGCTATGACAGCTATCTTTTGGAGAAATATATAAATTTATTAGCTACTTCTGAGAGTGATTATAAAAAATATGTGTTGTTGCTTTGTTGGATGTGTACGACGCCACACCCTGAAATAAGAGCGAGAGTCCTTCGGAAATTAGTAGCAATTTTGGAAGATCAACCAAATTTGGCAGAATATATTATTGAAAAATTCCATGACTGCAATGACCCATATGTTGTTCAAGTTTGTTTTTGTGCAATATATGGACATCTTTTGCGTAATCGTAATAAAAAAGAGTGTAATTCTATAGCTTCTTTGATTCTGTCCAGTTTTTATAGTGGTGAGCAAGTACCAATGGATATTCTTGTTAGGCAGTGGACGATGCTATGTCTCTTGTTAGCTGATGAATTAAATGGAAATAATATTTATGCATTACAATGTAAACCAACTTTTAAAAGTGAAAATCCGTATAATTTTATTGTAGATAAAGACATGGAGAACGATGATGCATATTTTGGAACTTCGGATGGTTCTAAAAGGATGCATTATACTCTTTTTAGCATGCACTCTGACTTTAACCGTTATGTCTTAGGTTCGAATTCTTCTTCCTTCAGTTCTGTTTTTTATTCTTTGGTGAATGGTGACTTGAAACCTTTGTCTCTGAATGATTTAGCTTTGATGATTGCTAATGTAGCCAAGCATGGCTTTGGTTGGAATGATGAATTAGGTGTATTGGACAAAGGTGTATATTCTGCTGGCAGGTATGATAATAAAATTGAAAGATTTGGAAAGAAATATCTATGGATAGCTTTGTATAAGGTTGAGGCTGTTCTTTGTGATTATTTTAAGGTGGTTGATGATAGAAAAATAGCTTTTCGTCCTAAAATTGATGAAGTGGAGCCAATTCCTTATCCTTGGCATACTCCACAATATTCTAGAATTGACCCAACGTTATTGGTAGAAAAAATGCCTTATACCACAATGAATTTTGAAGTGAACAACTTGGAAAATGTAGATAAAATATCTAGTACAGAATGGATGTCTGAAACCTTTCCGATACCAGCTCCGAGATTGATGCTACATGACAGTGATGGTTATAAATGGGTTGTACTTACTTGTTATGATGGGCATAATGAACCAGAAGATAATGAAACTAAAATTATAAAAGATTTATTCTTGTATTCAAATGCAGCTTTTATAAAAACTAAAGAACTTGATACGTTTAAGGGATGGGCGAAAAAACAAGATTTTTACGGAAGATGGATGCCGGAATACAGAAATGGTAGTATTGATTTTCTTTGGAATGAATATCCTTGGGCAGACACGTATAAGAGGACTTTGAGTGAAATGGAGGATTATAAAAGCTCTTATCATGGTAAGTCTTTTACCCTGAATTTATCTTATGAGACTCAGTTGCAAGAAGATTGGACAGGTATTGATGATAATGAAAACTATTTGAGAGAGGCAATTGCTCCCAACCATTTGGTAATGAGTGCTTTGAATCTTTATACGGCAGAACGAGGTATCGTTAGAAGCAAGAATGATGGTCATATAGTTACTACTAATTTTAAAATTGGTCGAATGAATGGAATGGCAATACGACAAGATTATCTTGATAAATATTTACAGGAAAGTAACCATTCTCTGGTGTTTTATTCTTTGGGTGAGAAATACGTGAGGAATTGTGACGATTTTGTCAATATAGCACAACGTTTTGATTTATCAGGAGCTTTTAACTATGAGGATGGTGAAATTAGAGTCATTCAACCAATGCATATTAGTAATAAGTTATGAGAACATTAGTGTCCATTTTTTATTGGACACTAATGAAAAAATTTTATTGTTGTAATAAAATGAATTTCGATTTGTTGATATCTTGCTTGAAAAATTTTTCTGATGATGTGATTCCCGAGGAAGATAAGAATATATGTTTTGAACATTTGAGTAAGATAGGTCCAACTAAATAGTTATGTTTAGAGAAACATTTGTTTAATTTAAATCGAATATACTTATTAGTGGGTTCATAGATCAAAATAATGTATTAAATAATGAAAATTGTAAAAGCCATTCCACCTTATATATATAAAGGTGCTAGTAATTTTAAATATTATCCTTGTGAAGCATGGGAAAAAATAGGGGGTAAGGTTTCAAGAAACTTTTATCCTCCTCAGTTTCTTCATAGCTTGATATATAGAATAACTTTGCCTTCTATCTTTAAAAATAAGAGGGAGGCAAGGTTGAGGTTTGTTTCTGGATATAGTATCCAGTTTGATACATTCCCAGATTATGCTTTCTATGAGGTGATTCCTCTTGTCTGGGATTGTTGGCCTAAGCAGGTGGAGAGTGTTGCTGCGTTTTTCCGTAAGAATCAGGTAAAAACAGCGATATTTACTTCTTCTCAAACTGCTGATGTGTTTAGGAATTTATTTCCCCAAATGAATGTCCTGACAATAACGGAAGGAATTAAAATAGATTTGTATTCTCCTGGAAATGTATTATCAGATAGGAAAATAGATATTCTTGAGATAGGACGTAAGGATGGTAATTTCTTTAAGACTCCTCTTCCTGAGGGTATCAACCATGTTAAGACAGGAAACTTTGCACGGACATTCCAGAGTGACGAGGAGTTTAGAGCAGCACTTGCAGATACTAAAGTGACAGTTACTGTGCCCAGATGCGATGTGAATCCCGAAACTGCTGGCAACATTGAAACGCTGACTCAAAGGTATTGGGAATGTATGTTGTCTC
>ERZ1035032.2048-NODE-2048-length-11567-cov-8.717773_pt1 | contig 11567 bp, 13 predicted proteins | sample MGYA00520693_ERZ1035032 | MGnify/ENA primary metagenome ERZ1035032 (study PRJEB33766, sample SAMN09781740) | gut metagenome | biome: gut microbiome | host: Homo sapiens | place: Madagascar | study: EMG produced TPA metagenomics assembly of the PRJNA485056 data...
TTTTTATTTTTTTGTCAAGCCTATAAACAAAAAAACCGTAAAATCACTAATGACTTTACAGTTTTTTTTATAATCCATTACTCTGGCAATCTCACTAAAGCATAACGCACAAAACCGTTGTTGTCGCGGCGATCATGCTTAGAATACATACCGTCTTTCATATCAAAAGTATGTATAGTATCAGAATCAAATCCGGTTTCTTCGCCCGACCAGTACCAGCCGTCCAGCCAATCATCGGCATCAACCGAGTGAACGTGCAAAAAATCCAAAGTCTTGCGGAAGTTGTCTTTTGCTGCATAGCAATCGCACAAATCATCCACCAGCGGCAAAGAAATTTTCCATTCTGGCGACAAAACCCGCTCTGATTTCATGGCGTGAATCCAGTTGTTAAACTTTGAATTTTTCAGCGCTACGATAATATTGCCGCATTTAATTCCCCAAAGTTTATCACGCTTGGCTATTTCCAACACAGGCAGAACCTGAACATGTCCAAGCTCGGTAATATACGCCAACTCGCTTGGAGCATCCACTTTAATGTTAAATTTGCTGTCCATAAACATAATAATTTAAGTTAAAAAATCAGTTTTTCAGAATTATCGGTTTTCCACCTCAAAAAAGGCAGATATACACTGTTGTCTATCACGCAATAATTTTGCAAGATATTGATAAGCTTAGAAAATTCCGGAGTTTGCGTAACTTTTCGCCCTACACCGTACTCTCCGTCTTTTGTAGCGCGGAACAAGCATTTTTCATTCTGCACCATCTCAAAAAGCATACAGTTGGCAGCCGTATTCAGCGAAAACACAAAATCATCCAGCACAAAGCCGATAATATCATGAACGCGTGCCTCATCAAAATTCATAGAATATTTGAGTGTAAAGCTGTCGCGGTTCAGATATATAAGCGCCGCCAGAAGATAGTCCTTAGGCTTTTCATTTTGGTTATAAAACCAAACCGGCTCTGCCAAAAACCATAGCACAGGCTGATGTAGCTGCTTTTCATCTACTTTGCAGCCGTTTTGACAAAGCATATCCGCTTTGCGCCGAAAATCATTGTCGTATGCTGCAAAATCTGCCTCAAAGCAATAGTCCGGCAAATCATACAGGCAAAGCGACTTATCGGCAATTTTTTTCAGTTCATTCGCAGCTTGAGCGTTTAGGGCAAACACAAGATTATAACTTACGATTGCCAAAACATCTTCCGCTTTCAGCCCAAAGCCGACTTTATCGGATGCGACTAAAAGAGGCTGCGGTGTTTTATGGTTTCTGCCAATTAAAAAACACGATTTATTAGTAAAATGTATCATAATAAATAAGTTAATAATTAAAATTTGGTTCAGTATATTATTTTTCATTTTTTTGTCAAGTAAAGACATATAGGAACATATAAAAATATCCCCTGCTTTTTACGGCAAAGGGATATTTTATAAAAAAACATACAGGCTTAATTCTGCAGTGGTTTGCTCCAAGGCTTACCGTTTTTCAAAAAATCCGGAAGCTCTTTTAAGGATGAAGCTCCTGCCGCCTTAGCATGCCCGCCGCCGCCGAATTCTTTAGCAATCAAAGACACATCAACATTGCTTTTTGCTGTATAAAAGGTCATATTCCACAAGTTTTTCTTATTCATAAAGAAAATAACCATAAAATCAAAATCACGGATATTTTCCAGTGAATCAAAAAATTCGGACTGTCCCTGAGCCATATTAGCGCAAACACAGCGCATACCTTTATATTCACTGACAAAGCCCATACCGCGCACCAAACGATAATTGCGGTGACGAACCCATGATAAAATAGCCGAGCCTTTTTCAACCATAGCTTTGATGTCTACTTCATTATTCATCAGTTGTGTCCAGATTCTATCAGTTGGGCGGTTTACTCCGTATGTTTGAATCGCATATTCAAACGGACGGACTCTACGGTCACGCAAATCATAAATATCATTCAAACCAAGCAGACGGATGCCTTCCGGCAGTTCTTTTTCCGGATAAAAATAGCCCCATGTCAAAACAATGGCGGCTGTACCGACTTTACGCACCCCTTTAATCGGTTCATATTCACCTGTTTTCATCAATTCATCATATTCTTTGATAACCGAAACATGATGGTCAATCCAAGTCAAATCAATTTTTTTATTGAGTTCAAGCATATATTTAACCGGCAGCGCGATGTCGCAGATAACCAATTTATCATGTTTTTCAATTTCTTCGTAAGGAATTTCCATATCATGATTCAGCCCCATCAATTCAATATCAGGAAATTTACTTTTAACAATCGCGGCCGAACCTTTCCCGTCATGATCGGCAATATGATAAATACACAGCATTCATATACTCCTTAAAACTCAATAACCATATTATCAAAAGCCGGCTCCATATTTTCCGGCGTCAACTTCATCACTTCATCATAATCGCATTCTGTGGCCATATGTGTCAAAATCACTCTTTTGGCTTTAATCAGAGAAGCATAGTGCAAAATAATATCAATATTCGCATGATACCTGCCGCCATGCAGAATAGTCAAGGGCATAATCAAAACATTCACATCAATTTGCTGCAAATATGCCAAAGACTGTTCCGGTATCAGCTTAAAATCCGGCACTAAAACCACTTGCCCATCATTAAAGCAATATCCGGTTGTAGCCACCGAGTGCCCGCCAAACTCCAGCGGTCTGATTTTGAAAGTTCCCAAATCAAACTCTTTGCCATATTCTATTTCCACCGGCAGCAATTCGGGATGATTAGTAATCTGATAATGCTCTACATTAGAAAAAACATAGCGAAAACGTTCTTTTATCTCGGCAATTTGCGGCGCTATGGCATAAAAATTCAGGCTTTTTCCGGTATTGCGGGTTATGCCTCGCAAATCATCAATGCCGTGCAGATGGTCGGCATGTGTATGCGTATATAAAACTCCGTCAACTACAGTAATATTGTTTGCTATCAGCTGATTTTTCAAATCCGGTGAAGTATCTATCAAAATTTGAGTTGTTCCGTCTGTCAAATAAGCTCCGGCGCGCTGTCTGTTGTTTTTGGGATTAGTTGGATTGCAAGCGCCCCACCCTCCGGAAACGGACGGCACTCCGGGAGCGGCACCGCTACCTAAAATAACCAGCTTACTCATCTGCTTTTACCTTATCAAACAATCTCAAAAAATTGCCGGTTGTTAATTCTGCCAAATCGGTAATCTCCATATTTTTCAGTTTAGCCAATGCTTCTGCCGTATTTACCACAAAAGCCGGCTCGTTGCGCTGTCCTCGGTGCGGAACCGGAGCCAAATACGGCGAATCTGTTTCTATCAGCAGCCGATCGTTTGGCACACTTTTAAACATATTCCGCAAATTTTCGCTATTTTTAAATGTGATAATACCGGAAGCTGAAATATAAAACCCTATAGAAAGCGCAAATTCCAATAATTTTTTTGATGACGAAAAACAATGCAGTTCCCCTTTGAATTTTTGCTTTTTATAAGCCTCGCCTAACATGGCAATCATATCATCGTCAGACTCGCGATTATGGATAATCAAAGGCAATCCGCTTATCTGTGCAGCTTTGATATGCGCTGCTAAAACTTTTAGCTGCTGTTCTTTGATATCGGCGTTGTAATAATAATCTAACCCGCATTCGCCGATACCGACAACATACGGCGATTTTGCCTGTTCTAAAATCTGCTCTGCCGTAAAATCCGGATATTTGTCAGCCAATTCCGGATGCACTCCGGCAGTGGTATAAATATGTCTGTGACTGTTGCAAAAATCCAATAGACGCGGCATATCGGCTATATCATCGCACACATCCAAAATATAATCAATCTGTATATCTCTTGCCCGCTGCACCGTTTCTTCTCGGTCCTGTGCAAAATCGGCGGCGTTAATATGACAATGGCTGTCTGTAAACATTTATAAAACCTTGCAAATTTTAGTTATTAAGTTAATCAGCATCTGTTTTTTATCCATATTTATGTTTTGGCAATCGGCAAATTTACGATTTGTTTCATCCCAGCACGCATATAAAGCCTCAACATCTTGAGATTGCAGCATATTTTCACGGATAAACTTCAAAATCAACTCCTGCAGCAAAGCAAAACTATCGGCATCGGCGGTAGCTTCCGTACAAAACTCCAGTAAATCGCTTAACGCAAATTTTTGCTTAAGATAGAGAATCTTGCACAGATTATCATACATTCCGACCGCATCCAAATCAGCATATAAAATAGCTTGTCCAATGCTTTGCGAACACATTTCCGCCACTTTGCTTATCATCGCTTCTTTAAGTTGCGGACGATAGCGACGCAGCAGGCTAGCTGTTTCATTAAAATCAAGCATCTGCAGCGGTAATTTAGCGCAGCGCGAACGGATTGTCGGTAGCAACATTCCGGCATTGTGGCTTATAAGCAGCAAAACCGTGTGTGCCGGAGGCTCTTCCAAAATCTTCAGCAGCGCGTTTGCGGCGTTTTTATTCATTTCATCGGCGCTGTCTATAATCACTATCCGCCAATTATCATTAAATGAAGTCTTAGCCAAAAACTCATTGACTTTGCGCACGTCATCCACACGTATAAAAGCCGACTTTTTCATAGCGCTCAGCTCTTCTTCATCAGGAGCTTCGCCTTTTTGAATAGCCTTAATAATTTTTTTGCGGTCGGTTTCAATATAATCGCGTTCAACAACCATTAAATCCGGATGCGAACCGGAAGCTGTTTGTTTAAAAACTTCGGAATCCTCCGGAATATTTAATGAATTATAAGACTCTTTTTTGCTTTCGTCAGCCCATAGCAAAAAACGGGCAATACGATAAGCCAGCGTCGCTTTGCCGATACCTTTCGGACCGCTCAAAATCCAAGCATGGTGCATAGTATTATTTTTCCAAGCTTTCAAAAAAAGCTCTTCGGCTTTAGTTTGTCCCAGCAAAAAGCTGTTAGTGCGCGGAGAAATATTGACCTCATCTGCCATCAGCAGCCCAGCCTTTCTTTGACTGTTTCCACAATTTGCTTATGCAGAGTTTCAATATCCCTATCAGCATTCAGCACCACGCAGCGTTCCGGCTCGCGTTTGGCAATTTCCAGAAATCCGCGGCGCAGATTATTATGAAATTCCAGCTGCTTGCTTTCAAAACGCAGTTCTTTAACCGCCATGGTTTCGGCTTTGGCATAAGAGCGGCGCATGCCAATTTCCGGTTCCATATCCAATATAATTGTCAAATCCGGATGAAAATCACCGGCTACGATTCTATATAGCTTCTGCAAAGTTTCCAGCGGCACGCGCTTATCATAGCCATAATACTGATAAGCTTCCGTAGAATCTGCATATCTGTCGCTGACAACCCATTTGCCTGCTTCTAAAGCAGGCCAGACAACTTTAGTCAAATCACAACGCCTGTCAGCATAATAAAGCAAGCACTCACTAATGGCATCAAACTTATCCTTATCCCCTGTGACCAGTAAATTACGGATAATTTTTCCTTCTTCCGTGCTGCCGGGTTCTTTGCTCTGCACGCAGGCTATACCGTTTTGTTCCAGATATTGCGCCAAAAGTCTGACTTGTGTTGATTTTCCGCAGCCTTCGCCACCTTCAAGCGTGATGTACTTGCCGCGCATTATTTAGCTCCGAATACAAAATACTTTATATTAGCCCAAAGTTTACCCAGCATACCGGTCTCGTCAACATCATTGGCGGCAATCAACGGAACATTCAGAGGATTCTGACCGTCTATTTCTATTTTTACCGAACCGATTTCTTGACCGGCTTTAACCGGAGCTTTTACCGGCTCGTCAAATTCTGCCGTGACTTTTACATTTTCCTGCTGACTTCTGTGCACGGTTTTCAGCACATCATCGGCCACAGTCAGATTTACGGTTTTATCTTTACCGTACCAAACTTTAGCCTCGGCCACATTTTGTCCTTTGTTCAAAATTTTGAAGTTATTAAATTCTCTAAAGCCCCAGCTCATTAAACGCTCAGCTTCTTCCGAACGTTCGCGGTTGCTGTTCATACCGCTCATAACCTCAATCAAACGGCGTTCTCCTTTGGTTGCTGAAGCTGCCAAACAAAAGCCGGCTTCTTCCGTATGTCCGGTTTTCAAACCGTCAGCGCCTTTCATTGTGTACAAAAGCGGATTGCGATTGCCTTGTTTGATATTGTTATAAACAAATTCTTTTTGGCTGAAATAATGATAAAGTTCCGGAAATTCTTTGATAATGTGGCGTGATAAAATAGCCAAATCTTCCATAGACATTCTGTGATCCGGATGCGGTAAACCTGTAGCATTTTCAAAATGGCTGTTTTTTAGACCCAAGTTTTTAGCGGTTTTATTCATCAAAATAACAAAATCATCTTCCGAGCCGGCTATATTTTCGGCTACCACAATACAAGCATCGTTGCCGGACTGAATCACTATGCCTTTAATAAGGTTTTCTACAGTCACATTATCGCCTATGGAAAGAAACATTGTAGAGCCGCCGGTAGCTGCGCCGCCTTTGCGCCATGCGTTTTCACTAACCGAAAATGTATCATCAAGCTTGATGCTGCCATCTTTGATTTTGCTCATCAAAATATACACAGTCATAAGTTTGCTCATAGAAGCAGGAGGCACGCTTTCATCCATATTTTTAGTAAACAGATATTCACCGGTATCATAATCCATCAAAATTGCATTGCGCGCCGCCGTTTCAAAAGACATAGCATTAAATCCATACACCGTGCTGCACAGCAAAACCGTCAAACCGAACTTATTGAATTTCATTTTTATCTCCTATTTCTTTTCAATTCTTGTATCGCTTATTCCATAATATTTTAATTTGGCTTGTGCCACTTTAGCCTCTTCAATACGGCTGTAAGGCCCAATAGAAACGCGGTAATAAGTTGTTCCGCTCACATCTATTTTTACAACATGACTGCTGCCGTATTCTTTAAGCCGCACCATAAGCGCATGAGCCTTGTCATATTGCGTAAACGCTCCGGCATGAATGTAATAATAGCCGGAAACATATTGATAGCCTTTACTTTTAACTGCGCGGGTATCACCTTTTTCGGGATTTTTAGCCGCCACGCCGTAAATGCCGTTATTATCGCTGTTTTTAATGGCTGCAACCTGCCCCATGGCTCCGGTTCTGCGTTCACCATCAGCGGCTGCCGCACTTCCGTAAACTGCCGGTTCGGCCGTTGAGCCGGTTGCTTTATACGTTCCTGCACTGTAAGTTTTACCGCCGGCGCTGGCATAAACATTTGCCTGCTCTGCCACGTGTTCGGAAATTTCAATTCGTTCAGCCGAGGATTCATATAGTGAAGGAGCCGGTGTAGCGCTGGCAGCCAAAGCTTTGCCTTTAGCTGAAGACAAATTAAGCAACGCTTCTTTCAAGGCCTTACTTTCTTTCGGCAGCACTTCTACTTTTACCCGTGTAGTTCCCTGCCCCATATATCCCAAAAGCTGGGCACCGCGCTTTGAAAGGTCGATAATTCTGTCTTTAACATACGGTCCTCGGTCGTTTACGCGTAAAATAATAGAACGTCCGTTTTGCAAATTTGTTACACGTACAATACTCGGCAGAGGCAATGTTCTATGCGCTGCAGTCAAAGTATTCATATTATAGCGTTCGCCGTTTGCTGTCGGCTTGCCGTTAAAATCTTCGCCATACCAAGAAGCCGTACCGATTTCCGAATAACTGTAATCTTCTTTCGGATAATACCATTTACCGGCAATTTTATACGGATTTCCCACCTTATAAATACCGCCGTAATTCTTGATTATTTCAGCCTGAGCTTGCGGAGACAAACCTGATAATTCCGGCGTTCCGGTAGAACAGGAACTCAGCACTCCGGCACATATCATTAAGCTCAAAAATATTTTAATAGCGTTCATTATATTTTTTCATCTTAAAATTTTAAGTTAAACCACCCTACTCTGATTTTTTGTTTTCGGCAAGCATTATTCTTTACTTATGCTTTGTCTTTTTCAGCGCTGATGCCACAGTTTTAATTGCGGGCTTTTTGGCTTTAGTTTTCAGAGGTTTCTTTTCTTCCGGCACCGGCACGCCGAAACCGATTTTCGGATTATAATTTTTGATTTTATTCAATAGTTGATAGTCTGGATAGCCGTCTTCCGGCAGTTTGGCTTTATGCTGTAAAAATTTTACGGCTTTGCGCGTATCGCTGCCAAGTTTGCCATCTTCTTTAATTTTGTTGCGCACAAATTTATTATAAAATTGCTGAATCTGCTTAATTTCATCGCTGTTCATCACATATTGCTCGTCAGCATAAATCGGCGCCCATTTTTTCTTAGGATTTTTAATATAATCAGCCAGACTGACAATTGCCAGCGCATAATTATCCGAACGGTTCCAAATCATCACCCGTTTAAAGTTACCAAACACAATATAAGCGGGCCCTTTACGGCCGTCCGGCAAAATCACGGAGCCTTTTAGGTCTTTTTTATACGGCAGATTGTAACCGTAATAAGTTTTGACACCCATTTTTTTCCATTCTTCAACTTTTTTAGTATTTTGGCGGCCGACTTGGCTGAAATCAAAATTCCAAGGCAAAGACACGCGCATTCCCCACGGCTCATCTTTTTTCCAGCCCAAAGAGCCTAAATAGTTGGCGGCGGAAGCAATAGCATCATCAAACGAATTCCAAATATCCGGAACGCCGTCACCGTCAAAATCCACGGCATAGCTGTTGTAGGTAGACGGCATAAACTGAAAATGTCCCATAGCGCCTGCCCAAGAACCCAGCATTTTATCTTCGCTCAGCTTAGTTTTATCCATAATTTTCAAAACTTGATACAGCTCGTTTTTAAAAAACTTTGAGCGGCGGTTTTTGTAGCTTAAATTAGTCAAGCTGTCTATCAGATGATATGAGCCTTTATTTTGCCCAAAATTTGTTTCAACCGCCCAAAAAGCAGTCAGATACGGCAATGGAACACCGTATTTATTTTCCACATTTTTATATTTTTTAGTCAGTTTATCATTATGTTTTCGGGCGTCCTGCACGCGTTTAGCCGAAACCAGACGATTGACATAGGCGCAGGTCGTCAGCACAAATTCCGTTTGTTTTTTATCCAGCTGCACAACTTCCGGCAAGGGGTGATAATAGTTTTTGCCTTTATAGGCTTCATCAATCGTTTTTTGCGAAATACCTTTAGATATCATCTCGCGCTTTAAGCTTTCCAACCACGCGGTCCATTCTTTAGGCGGAGTATTTTTGTTTTTTTCCGCCGCTGCAGCCGTTCCACACCACAAGAGCATAACCGCTCCCAGCATTCCGCAAACCAACATTTTGATTTTATTCATTTTATCATACCTCACAAATATTGATGTATTGTAGCGGAATTTATTTTAAAAATCATTAAAAAAGTAAGAAAAAACGCCGGTTTTTCAGGCCGGCGCAATTATATTATTTTTTAGGCAAATCCGAAGTGCAATGCGGACATTTTACCGCAGCCAAAGGAATATCCTCGCAGCAATACGGACATTTTTTGGTAGTCGGTGCAGCAGCTTCTTCTTTTATCATTTTTTCCTGCAGCTTATTTACGGCTTTAATCAAAACAAACACGGCAAACGCCACAATCACAAAACTAATCACATTGTTTAAGAAAATGCCGTAATTGATTGAAACATCGTCAGCAAGCTTTAATTTTAAGTCTGAAAAATCAACTTTTCCCAAAAGCAAGCCGATTGGCGGCATCATAATATCTTTTACCATAGAATCGACAATTTTTCCAAACGCAGCACCAATGATGATACCAACGGCCATATCCATAACATTGCCGCGCATTGCAAACTTTTTAAATTCATTAAAAAAGCTTTTAATCATTTTCTGTTCCTTTACTCATAAATTGGAAAATTATTACAAAGTTCAATAATTTTTTCTCTTGTTTGAGCAATAACCTCTTCAGCATTACCTTGAGCCAAAGCGTCAATCACATCACCGATGCAGTTACCGATAAATTCAAATTCTTTTTCCTTAAATCCTCTTGTAGTGCCGGCCGGTGTACCTAAACGCACTCCGGAAGTCACTCTCGGCGGCTGTGGATCAAACGGAATCGCATTTTTATTGCAGGTTATATGCGCTTTTTCCAAAGCCGTGGTTACCACATCTCCGGTCAGTTTTTTGGGACGCAAATCGACCAGCAGCAAATGCGTATCAGTTCCGCCCGAAACCAGATTAAGACCGCGTTTTATCAATGTATTGCCTAAAACTTTTGCATTTACGATAACTTGCTTTGCATAATCTCGGAATTGCGGTGTCATTGCCTCGCCAAAACACACGGCTTTACCGGCAATTACGTGTTCTAAAGGTCCGCCTTGCGACCCCGGGAATACAGCAGAATTTACTTTTTTATAAATATCAGCGTTGTTGGTTAAAATCATACCTCCGCGCGGCCCGCGCAGAGTTTTGTGCGTAGTAGTGGTTACAACATCGGCAAAATCCAACGGATTCGGATGTTGACCACCGGCAACCAAACCGGCAAAATGCGCCATATCAACCATCAGATACGCTCCAACCCTGTCGGCAATTTCACGAAAGCGGACAAAATTTATCTGCCGCGGATAGGCTGAACCGCCGGCAACAATCAACTTCGGCTTACTATCTAAAGCCAGACATTCGGCCTCATCATAATCAATCAAGCCTGTATCTTCGCGCACCCCGTATTGTACAGCCTTAAACAATTTGCCGGACATAGAAACTTTAGCGCCGTGTGTCAAGTGTCCGCCGGCATCCAAACTCATACCCATAATCGTATCGCCGGGATTCAGCAGGGCAAAATAAACCGCCATATTAGCCTGCGAACCGGAATGCGGCTGCACATTAACATATTGAGCTTTAAATATTTTTTTAGCCCGTTCCTGCGCCAAAGATTCAACTTCATCAATAAATTCACAGCCGCAATAATAACGATGAGCCGGATAACCTTCCGCGTATTTATTGGTCAAAACCGAACCTTGAGCTTCCATAACCGCGCGCGATACTATATTTTCACTGGCAATCAGCTCGACTTGTTTGCGCTGACGCTTCAATTCTTTTTGAATAATATCGTAAACATCTCTGTCTTCTGTTTGCAAACTATGTTCAAAATCCATTTTATTCTCCCTTATCCATTTTATCCAAACGGCGTTGGTGGCGTCCACCTTCGTATTCTGCCGCCATAAAAGCATCGATTTCCGCAACCACGTCGACAAAATTCATCGTACGTCCGCCAAAAACAATCACATTAGCATTGTTATGCTGCTTAGCAAGCTTAGCAACATCAACGCTATACAGCAAAGCAGCGCGGATTCCTTTGTGACGGTTGGCGGCGATAGAAATACCGATTCCCGTTCCACAGATAAGAATCCCTAAATCAGCTTTTTTAGTCAGAATTTCATGTGCCATTTTATCGGCAATATCCGGATAATCTACCGATTCTGCTGAATATGTGCCTAAATCGTTTAAATTTAAACCGGCATAATGCTGTTTCAACTGTTCTTTCAATTCAAATCCGCCATGATCGGATGCAATAGCTATTTTCATCATATTCTCCTTCTGCTGGCACAACTATATAATATAACAAGAAAAATTAGCCATCAAAAAAC
>ERZ1035032.2051-NODE-2051-length-11565-cov-5.557515_pt1 | contig 11565 bp, 14 predicted proteins | sample MGYA00520693_ERZ1035032 | MGnify/ENA primary metagenome ERZ1035032 (study PRJEB33766, sample SAMN09781740) | gut metagenome | biome: gut microbiome | host: Homo sapiens | place: Madagascar | study: EMG produced TPA metagenomics assembly of the PRJNA485056 data...
GCTAACATTAAGTGATGTTGGAGCTTGGATCTCAGCAATTGCACCAGAGAAAGGCTGGCTAACATTAAGTGATGTTGGAGCTTGGATCTCAGCAATTGCACCAGAGAAAGGCGGCATGACACTAAGCAATATTGGTGCCTGGATTTCTTATATTGGTTCACAAATTGGGGGGATGTCATTGAACGACATTGGCGCCTGGATTTCCCATATCGCGCAGACTGGCGGTTTGTCTTTATCAGGAATCTTAGGACATGTAAACCAAGTCACAAAGCAACCCGGTTCATCACTTATTTTAAAAGGTATTCACGGAATAGTTTCGAGCATCACAAACATTCTCGGAGGAAAAGCAGAAGGCGGCGCTTTTTATGGCGGAAGATGGCATAGCATACCACAATTTAGTAGTGGAGGAGTCATCACAAAAGACTTCATGTCAAGCTTTAGCACCATCCCACGATATGCAGGTGGTACTGTAAATGCAGGCTCAATGTTTATTGCAGGAGAGGCTGGACCAGAGCTTGTGGGACATGTAGGCGGACGCACAGAAGTACTCAACGAATCACAGCTTGCAAGCGTGATGCAAAGTGCAGTGGCAGAAGGAATGCAAACTGCAATGTCACAAATGGGTGGCGGCGGAAATGTAACCGTCAATGTCACACTTCAAGGCGATGCAAGGCGCATTTTTGAAGTAGTGAAGAACGAGAATAATTCACGTGTTATGCAGACTGGAAAAGCTCAGTTTTTAACATAAAGGAGGAGGTGAAAAATGGCAGAACCGACAAAGACCATTACTATAAGCGGTCTAAAGCTAAAGTTAAAATCAATTACAATTGATGACAATATCATTTGGAGTAAAAACACAGGAAGAGTTGCATCAGGCGAAATGGAGGGAGACATTGTTGCAAGAAAGGCAAAATTGATTGTTACATTAGCACCAATGGACGATAAAGAAGCGGCAGGCTTCTCGGCAGCAGTTAATTCTGCCTTTTTTCCTATTGAGTACAGAAATCCCAAAACAGGACAAAACTGCGAAAAAAACTTTTACTCTGGAACAGTGACATATCCGGTCTATTCTTATGTTGATGGATTGCCTAGATATGTTGGTGCTGCTGCAAATTTTATCGAAAAATGAGGTGCTAAAATGAAGATGTCAAATAGAACACTGGTAAAGACAATCAATGGACTTTTATCGTTTAAAAACAATGGTGTAAGGAAGCCAATTAAGGCAATTTACGCAATTAACCGTAATATTGAAGTACTTGATAAAGCTGCGATTCCTTTCCAAGAATCAAGAAATGAATTGATTGAAAAGTACTGTGATAAAAAGAAAAATGGTGACATTGTACCTAAAAAGGGAATGGAGCAAGACCTAGAATCAGAGTTGGGTGAATTACTGGATGGAATTGAAGTTGATGTAGACATTTACAAAATTCCAATTAGCTTGATTGAAAACATAGAAGCATCAGAGTTTGAATTTGAAGCGATTAACATGATGCTAGAGGAAAGTGAGGTAGAAAAAGCATGACATATGATTATATAGTGAAACAAGATGGACAATTTTATAAGCCTGGTCAAGAAGTGCCAGATATGGGTACATTGGTATGTACGTCTGCGCAAGGCAATATACGCAGTTACGAGGGACTTGCAAGAGATGTAGGCAAGCTTCCTACGTATGTTGCAACGGGAAGCTCTTTTCTGGCAAGTGATACTGGCGATTATTATAAATTCGAAGAGTCAACGGCAACTTGGAACAAGATTTAAGGAGTAAATATGAAACCAGAAGACGTCATTGGTATTTTAAATCGTAAGATTCAGAATGCAACCGTAACAGAAGATCAAATTGACGCGGCTGTTGAGAAGTATCATAAAACTCACCCATTGGAAACTGATAAATCACTCACTGTTCCTAATGCCTTTGCAGATGCAAAGGCAGTCGGGGATGGATTGGATAAAAAGGTAACAGGAAAAGGAATGACTTTGTACTATGATACAGAAAAACAGTGCGCAGCCATTAAATTTGATGAGTAAGGCTAGGTGATCATTATGGGATTATGGACGGAATATAAGAAAAAAACGGCTGTAAAATCCACAGATACCTTCCTTGTGTATGACAGCGTAGAAGGTGTAATGCAGGTTGATGGATCAAATGTAAAAGAATCCTTTAGAAATGCTACGGATACCACATTGTCACAAGCAGACGCGCCAGCCGATGCAAAAGCAGTTGGAGATAGATTCGCAAAGGTTGAAAAGAAGAATACAGAGCAGGACACAGCGCTAAAAACAAAGGCTGGCGGTACCGGCATAGAATTTTTCTTCGACTCAGCCAAAGGGTGCTTGGCTGCAAGGATAACAAAGTAGAGGAGGAAGGTGTATGGCTGACAAAATAATATATCTTGCAAAATGGGAAGATGTGGAAAATTTAAAGAAAGCATCAAAAACTCAAGAAACTAATATAGCGGATTTAACAAAGGAACTTGCAAAGAAAGCAAATGGCCAAGGAATCACTCTGAGCATAAACGAAAGTGGTGGACTAAGAGTGACGTATGATGACGGAAAGTGAGGATAAAAAATGGCGGAAGTGGCAGTAGATGTGGCAATGGAGTCAACATCACAAGAGATTTTGAATCTTTTAAAAACGGTAAAAACACTAGTAACAGATGTTTCGAAATTTGATTGGAAGAATTTCTGGGAACAAACAGCAACAGACGAGGTTTTCTCAACAAAGTTTTATTATTATGAGACAAGCACCAGTCCGAGTGGAGAAAAAATGAATGCATCAGTTGGATTGGCAGCAGTACCGTCAACGGAGACAGTAAAGGGACAGGATGATTTTGCAAATCATAGCGCTTTTCAGACGATTGATTGTAATTTTGTAATTGATGAGAAGGAGAACAAGACTCCAGTAGCAATTAAAGGTGGTAATGGATATTCCGACATTGGAAAAGTAGATGTTGGAGTTATGGTTCCTTTAACTTATTGGGGCATTCAGAAATTTGACACATATTACATTGTGCATTTTGCAACGAAGCCACATCCTGAATTGGAGTGCACAACAGTTACACCGTGGTGTAGCAAAGAACTCGGTTATGGCATTTTGACAAAATACTATGCAGGGCAAATTGATGGAATTTTATATTCATCATCTGGAAATGCAATTTATAACTTTGTTTCAGCCCAGTCCGGAAATACTGAGCTGCAAAAGAAAGGAACAGGATATCATGGCTCAGGATCGGAGCGAACGGCATATCTGCTGTGTATGCTATGGATGAAGTATGCAACAAAAAATAGCCAGAAAGTCTTTCAAGGATGTGCTTCATATAATGTGCAAACTAAAGTTGCACAGACTGGAGAAAATGTTAACTATGCTGTAATTCCAACAGCGCAGGCAAATAGCTTTTATGTTGGTGCGACAGTATCCATCGGAGATGCAACTGGCCACACAGACAACCTGGATCGTGGGCAGGCATACATGCGAAATATCGCAGACAAAGTCAAAATAACAGCTATCGAAGCAATATCTGGAACAGATAACAGTAGAGTATATGTTGGCAAGCAAAACATGACAATTACAGAAGATACATATATATCATCAATGCCATTACATGCAGGGCAAACTGACAAGGTGCTTGGAGTGGATGGATATGTCAAGAATGATAGCAAACATGCATTCAAACTTGGCGGTATTGAAGATATGGTTGGTGCATATTATATCTCAATGAACGAGTTATGGAACAAGACCACAGCAACAACGGTTGACTACTACGTTAGAGGAACTGCTGCATGGTCAAGCACTGCCACGAACTGGACAAAAATCGCAACTGTAGATCTTGAAACAACTGATGATTTTTGGATTGGTGACATTGATATAGACTTGTCTACAGGTGTTATATGGTTCAAGAGCAAGGGTTCAGGAGATTCAGTCGGTGTTGGCGACAGACAATATAATGGTGGTGATGGAACAGGTTGGCGCGAAGCGCTAAGGCGCGGCAATCTCAGGAACTGGTCGCTTGCCGGATTCTCCTACGTGGATCTCTGGAACGGCGTGACGTATGCTCTCTGGAACTGCGCTCTCTGCGTTTAATTCCGAACCTTTTAGGGGTGAATTTTGCGCAAGCAAAAGAGGGGGCTGCCCCTCTAAATAGTATACAGAAATAATTTTAAAATAGGACTTGTCACACACGGGCGCGGCAATCTCAGGAACAGGTCGAATGCCGGATTCTCCTACGCGAATCTCAGGAACGACGTGACGAATGCAAACTGGAACTACGCTCTCTGCTTTTATATGTCTGACGGGACAAAATAGTACGTTGGTACTTAGTGTGACATTTCGCGGATGTAATTCCGTTGTTGTGTAAGCAACACTTAAATAGGCACCAGAAAGGGAATTGGAATGTCGACGGACATTCCAATAACTTGTGTGAAAGGCATAGGTTGGGGCTAGTAGACATCTGAACGTCCCTCGGAATTTAAACGAATAAAATTACGAAAGAAAAAAATAGATTTGAAGCGATGTTGTAAAAGAGTAGATATAACAGACAGAAAACTCATTGATAGAGCCGTTAGAGACTGTCTTCATGGGAAAATGACCAGAGGCGATACAATCCGAATGTTTTCAGAGTATGCCAAGGTTCCGCCAGAAGCCATTCGACCAATATGCGAGAAAGCACCTCAATTAATGGACGGCTTGATCAATAGCGTTGTTGACGGCATACAGCAAGAAATCATCAGCAAAGCATATGTTGTCAAGCCAATCAGGTATCGGCAACAGGTTGATAAGTGCAATGGGAAAGTCAGGACGATAGGCATACAAGATATTAAACAACAGCTATATGATTATATTGCTGTATATGCCATGGATGAGCTATTTCGTAAAAAGCTTTGCTTTTATCAGTGCGGAGCCTTAAAGAATAAAGGCAATGAATTTGGTGCAGCTGCAATAAAGAAGTGGATTGATAATTTAAACATGCGCTGGGCATGGCAGTCAGATGTGCGCCACTATTATGAGACAATTTCAAAGCGCAAGCTCAAACGTCTATTAAAAAGAGATATTGACAATCCTGATATATTGCATCTGGTATTCTTTTTGATAGATACTTTTGAGGGTGGGCTATCAATAGGTTCTTATCTTAGTCAATATCTTGCAAATTATTACCTAAGCTATGCATACCATTATGCGAGTGAAAAGATAATGAAAGTGAGGAAACACAGAAATAGAACAGCTGAAACAACAAATACGGTTGCACATGTTCTGTTCCAGATGGATGATATTTTGATTATTGCAAGAAGCCAAAAAAATTTGAAAGCAGCAGTAAGAGAGTTTTGTAAGTATGTCAATGAGTTTTTAGGGCTTGAGATCAAGGACACGGCGAAATTTATCGACTTGAGTACAGAGTATATAGACATTTTGGGCAGAAAGATATCAAGGAAGAGTTTAACTGTTCGCTCATCAAACTTCATACGTTTTAGAAGAACAGCCAAGAAAGTAAGAATCAAAGTATGCAGAAAAGAAAGCATACCGCTATCTTTAGCAAGAAGCTATATCGGAAGGTATGGAGCTATCAAGCATTCCGATACAAAACGTTTCCAAAAGAAGTATCATGTTTTAGAGGATTTAAAACGATGCAAAGAAATTGTATCCACCCATGAGAGGAGAAAAAACAATTATGGAAAAGATGAGATTTACGCTGCCACAGTTAAGTGCAGCATTCTATCCGCTTGAAAAAGGAATGGATGTAGTCATTTGTACAAATGAGCAGAAGATTACGATTGATGGTCCAGAAAACGGCAGTGAGACGATGTATGAGTATGATGGCAATATATTCAGGACATTTAAGTTGACGCAAGAGGAGATTATTCAGGCCCCAGAGCAATATCTTGATTACGAAGGCGATACAGAGCCAAGTGAAGAAATGACAAGATATGCAACAGAAATGATAGATGCATATACCTTGCAGCTGATCGAGGAAGGAGTACTGGCATGAGAAGTTTGGTGGAGAGTTTAAAAAGGCTTTACAACAACGGAAAAGGAAAAGTTACAGCAGAAAAGATTAAAGGGATGAAGATTCTCACAGAAGAAGAAAAAAGATACATCCTCGGAGAATAAAAAAATAAAGCAAATATCTAGCACGGAGTATACCGTGCTAGAGAAAGGAAATCGTCATGTATCAGGCATCAGAAGCATTAGATAAAGTTATATCAGGCAGCGGAAGAACGTTCTACGCAAGGCTAAACGGAATATCAGATGGAATCCAAGAGATAGTGCAAACAAATTTCTCAACTCCTGATAGCTATTTTTATGTGGGCGGAGCTATAGCTTCCAAAATAGAAGTATCTATGTTTACAAAATCGCAAGAATTTGTAAAAGGTACGGAAGTAAAATTGGAAATTGGAGCAATAGCTGATGGCGCTATAGAATGGATACCGATGGGGTATTTTACAATAAAAGAGCAAAAAAAAGACCGAAATCTGCTTACTTTTACAGCATATGACAGGCTAGAGTCAAAGTTAGCCAAAGCATATAAAAGTAAGATCACGAAGTATCCAGTAGAAAGCAAAGAATTTTTAACTGATATAAGTGAGCAGACAGGTGTTGAGTTTGACACAAGCAAATTATCTGATAGCCTGATGATAGATAAAATATTGACGGTTAACGACCAGTCGGGAGAAAAATCATACAAAGAGCCATTTGACGGTTTTACAATGCAGCAAGTGGTTGGATACATCGCACAACTCCATGGTACATTTGCTATATGCGACAGAAACGGAAAAGTAACATTTAGATGGTATGAAGCCTTAACGGCTGACTATCCAGGAAAAATAGGTGATACAGCAGGTAGCTATTTAAAAGACCAGAACCTATCGTTCATTTATAATACAATCGAATTTTTAAAAGAATCACACACGTATCTGATTAAGACCAATAGATATTTTGATGATCTGCTACAATCAGAAACGATGTGCCAAATCTCAGGCATCAGCTGTGATACAGAGAGCGATCATTACGAATCAGGAGCGAATATAAATACAAATTTAAGCAATCCAGTAATGACACAGGAATGGCTTGATAAAATCCTTGAAAAAATAAAGGATACGAGGTATTATCCAGTGTCATTTTCATTTATGGGAGATCCAAGACTTGACGTAGGCGATGTCGTTACAATAGTTGATGCTAAAAATAATCTTATAGATGTTCCAGTGATGCAGCACACCATTACATTTGATGGTGGCTTGCTGTCGGAAGTGGCCTCCTATGGCTTTGAAGAAAAAGAGACGAAAAGTCCATCTGAAATAGCATTGCAACGAGTTAAAGATGATGTTCTTAGTCTTCAAGAAATTACGGCAAAAAAAGCCACATTCAAGCAGCTAAACGCTGTGGATGCAAAGATCACCAACTTGCAGGCAAGCTCAATCACGGTAAATGATGCAAATATATTATTTGCCAGACTTGATAAAGCGAATATTCAGCAGGGTTGGATAACAAGTGTAATGATTGGTGATGCGCAAATTACCAATGCAAAAATTCAGGATATGTCTGCTGATAAACTAACAACAGGCATTCTCGATGCAAAAAAGGTAACTTTGATAAATCTTGATGCTGGTAGCATTACAACAGGAACCATAACTGGTCTTGATGCATTATTTAACAAATCATTCAAAGTAAATAGCCCTATATCAAATAATTTAAACTTCATGATCAACGCAGATGCATCAGGTTTTAGCGTAGGGGTATCAGACACTAGTTCTGGAGCAAGCGAATATAAGGCACTAATTGGGTTTGATATTACCGGAACCATGGCCATAGAAACGAAAGGGTATTTAAGAGTAAGTGGAGGCTCCCGTCTAAGTTTAGTATCAAAAAAAGATATTGTTCTGTACCCTAAGATGGAAGATGGCGGAAATGTTTACATAAATGATGGAACAACTAATAACGTAGTATTGCACGATGGAAACGCAACATCAAGCTCAACATTTGCTGATGGAGTTGAAATCGGAACGATAGAATTGGGAACATCTGCTACTACATTAAAAGTGCCATTGGCATCCTATACGCAAGCAGGGCTAATAACGGCCACGGAAAAATTAAAGATAAACACAGATTATCTCCCACTGACAGGTGGAACCATCAAAAGTAACAATATCAATGTATTAGGACTTGATTGCACATCTGGAGTCGCAAGCACTCTAAGATTCTACGGTAGTGGAACCAGATTAGGCAGTTTGGGCTTTAACGGTCAGAACTCAAAAGCATGTAGATGGGACGCATCAGGAAACACATATCAACTATTAGATGATGAGGACTTAAAAGATAGTGGTTGGGTAAATATAACCGTAACCAGTGGACTCTCAGTAATTGATTGGGTTGGCGCTCGCGTTAGAAAGATAGGAAATATGGTCAATGTAGTTATGGGAGTTACAGGAGTAACCACAGGATATAAAACGATAGGCACACTTTCTACGGCCTATCGTCCGCCAAAAATGGTTAATATTGCTGCAAGATATGGTAACTCACCAGATGCTCAAATAGCAATCACGGCTGAAGGAAACATTATGGTTATGGCTAGAACTTCTGGAAACGCAAATTATGATTCATCTACGGCTATTTGTTTCTCAACTACATATTTTGTGTAACAAAAAATCGAGGGGTACGCCAACATGGCATACCCCTATTTTTATTTAAGCTTTTTAAAATATGAATCTTGCCCATTGCAAACAGAAGCCTTGGCACTCTTAATTGCGTTTTTTAAATGCTCTAAATCTGGTTCGATGTGTGGAGCCTCAACCTCATTTCTTGCTTGCCTTATAAGGTAGTTATCTAGGTATACTTGTGCAGACGCAATTCTATCAGAGAGTGGCAACTTATTAACAGCCGTAAGCATATCAAGCTGTGCGTGCCAATCAGAACCAGTATCGCAAAAGACATTGTAATACAGACGTTTCAGATACGCAGCATCTTCATGCTTTAAGTATTCCTGCAGAGCGGACAGTGTCTCACTATCTTTTTTAGGACGATAAATACGCTCGTATTTGTTAGGATCATAGATAGCCATAAGACATTTTTCCGCATCGACACCACATCTGTCAAACCACTCTAGCAACGCCGGGAAGTCTGGCGCACCAAGACCATTCTCCCAATTTTTAATCGTCCCTACACTCTTTCCGAGTGCTTTTGCCAAATCCATTTGTGACAATCCTGCATTTTTGCGCACATAAATTATAACTTTTATAAGCCGTTCAGTATCAGCTACTCGATTTCTCATGTCAAAAACCACCCTTCATATTCGTTCAAAATGTCATTTTTACAATAAATTGTACTTTAGCAAAAACAAAAAGTATAATTTATTGGCTACACCAAGCAAAAGGTAAAGCCAAAGTTTTCTAGCACTTGAAAATTTGGAAAATAGCCAAAAAACTTTGACTGAAAAAAATGTGAACAAAGTCAATACAATTGTAGTCGCCAGTGCTATTATCTATACCATAGCAGAAAAGAGAAAGGAGGCTACTAATGATGACAGTTTACAACTGCAAAGTAATAGAGTCAATGGTTAATTTTGCCATTATTCACGGTAAATTACTAGACAATTTTACAACATTAGACTGCTTGGAGAGTGATTTTTGTTCAAACACCATCGAGGCAAGCCGCCTGAGTGGAGTAAATGATGAAATACCAATAGCTATTGCAAAGGATAAAATCGGAGCTTTGAAGCACCAGGATGAAGTGACAGCGATTGGAGAATGGCGAAGCAAGAATTATTACACCAGTGACGGCAAAAGGCATGTACAGCAGTACTTTCTGGCTCGTGAAATCAAAGTAGAAAGTGGGGAACATCGAAACCAAATTACATTGACTGGGTATTTATGCAGCAAACCGATATATCGCACAACGCCATTAAAAAAAGAGTTATGTGAGCTTATAGTTGCTGTAAATCGTCCATATGGCAAGAGCGATTATTTACATTGTATTGCCTGGAACCAACTCGCTCGAAAGGCGTCAAATTTAAAGGTTGGGGACAAAATTAGACTGTCTGGAAGAATCCAGAGCAGAACATATATCAAAAGAGAACATGAAACAGAAATGGTTAAAATTGCATATGAAATTTCTGTGGATGCATTTGCAAAGGAGAGGTGATTATATGTGTGATGTGGTTAGGCGTTTTTTAGATAGTATCGTGGAACTAAAAGGCAATGAATATGTAAAAAGAGCGATTGCATATATATCTACGTTTATTCCGGAAGGAAAACGTAACGAAATGGAATTGCTTGATTTCTTATATCAGTTAACAGACAGAGACGATGTAAAGAAATATCGCTGTGAGCTGATCGCACAGGCAATGACGAGAGAATAGAAGAAAGAGAGGGCAATGAATGGCAGAAAGCAGAACTGAAAAGGAGATTGATGCGGATGTTGAAGAAGCAATGAAACGGTATTATATGAAGAAGATAAAAGAAAAGTTAAAAACAGAAGACAGGCTTTCAAAGCTGAAGATCGTTTATTACATCTTAGTTAGAGAATAAAGGAATGGGAACCCGTGATTAGGTTCCCGTTTTTCTTATTTTTCTGCGTTTTTAATTTTTACATTATGCAGCGCATCTTTAGATTGCTCTAAAAGTTTAGAACCATTTTTCCAGGCATAAGATATCTCGATAGACTCGTCCCAACCGCTAAATGAAGAATCAAACGTATCAGCTATTTCATCATGAATGGAAATAATATAATTGTCATTTTCCCAAATCAAATATTGCATATCCGTGTTATTTGAACTCTTTTCGATTGTATAATTTTGTGAAGGCTCCCCACATACTTTTCTGAATTTTTCTGCAAATTCTGCAAGTGTTCCTAACGAACCTTTAACTCTATAATTAACTCCATAAAGAAGCGCTTCATTATCATCGTAATCAATGTATCCATCTTCTGTAGTCTTGAATGCAAAATACATTACAAGATCAATTAAATTGTGATCTTCAAACTCAAAACTATAATTAGACTTATAAGATGAAAGCTTGCTTGACCAAACGCGTAAAGTTACTTGATCAGAAGAATTGCTTGAAGCCTTGTTAAATCCGCTGATGAGACTATTGGGTTCTATTTCTTCATGTGTTACTCCTCCTAGCTCTAAATCAGGAAACATCTGCTTTACAGACGCAAAATCAGTTCCCCAAGGAATGTTATCGAATAATATCTCCCAGCTTTGAGAATCATCACTTTCGTCTGACGTGTTTTCGCTTTCTGCTGACATAGTACAGTCCCGTGAATTATCCTTTGCAGCTGAGTCACCAGAACACGCTGACAGCATAAATGTTTGCAAAGCGATACACCCACATAAAGTTGTAAATATAATCTGTTTCTTCATATTTCAATCTCCTTTAATGATTTGGATTAAGATTATATAAACAGTATAGACAACAGCAGAAAAAATATCAACAAGAAGATACATATTTTATAATAAAACAAGCAATGGGCATCCATTTCTGAATGCCCACCATTTGGCTTACTCAGGATTACTTTTCACTTTTGGTGTCTGGTGGAAAGATGATATCTTTTCCAGCAAGAAGGGTATCAAGCACTTGTTC
>ERZ1035032.2056-NODE-2056-length-11551-cov-3.892310_pt1 | contig 11551 bp, 22 predicted proteins | sample MGYA00520693_ERZ1035032 | MGnify/ENA primary metagenome ERZ1035032 (study PRJEB33766, sample SAMN09781740) | gut metagenome | biome: gut microbiome | host: Homo sapiens | place: Madagascar | study: EMG produced TPA metagenomics assembly of the PRJNA485056 data...
CTGCCGCCACCGCGCGGCGGGTCACGTTCGCGCAAGCGAACCAATAACCAATACTTTTTAGGAGGTGCTTTTGTGAAGAAAGCGATTTTAGGCAAAAAGCTCGGCATGACGCAGCTTTTCGGTGAAGACGGCATCTTGATTCCCGTCACCGTCATCGAAGCCGGCCCGTGCAGAGTCATCCAAAAGAAAACCGCTGAAAACGACGGATATGACGCCGTTCAGGTTGGATTTTTGGAGAAGAAGGAAAAACATACAACAAAGCCCTTACAGGGTCATTTCAAAAAGGCCGGCACCGGCTATATGAAATACCTGAAGGAATTTAAGCTGGACACAGCCGCCGAGATGAACGTCGGTGACGAAATTAAGGCAGACGTGTTCGCAGAAGGCGATGCAGTTGATGTAACCGGTATCAGCAAAGGTAAAGGTTATGCCGGTACGGTTAAGCGCTGGGGTACCCACCGCGGTCCTATGACGCACGGTTCCGGTTACCATCGCGGCCCCGGTTCCATGGGCGCCTGCTCCACCCCTTCCCGTGTTATGAAGGGTAAAAAGCTGGCCGGCCACCTGGGTGTTGAAAAGGTTACGGTACAGAATCTGTCCGTTGTTAAAATTGACGCGGAAAAGAACGTTTTGGCTATCCGCGGCGCCGTTCCCGGTCCTAAGGGCGGCTTGGTTATCATTAAGAATTCTGTAAAGGCGCAGTAAGCGACCTGCATCGAAAGGAGGAAGTATTATGCCGAACGTGGTATTATACAATATGGAAGGCAAAGAAGTAGGCAGCTGTGAGTTAAACGACGCAGTATTCGGTATCGAGCCGAATGAATCTGCCGTTCATTCAACGGTTGTTGCTTATCTTGCCAATCAAAGACAAGGTACACAAAGCGCTCTGACTCGTGCAGAGGTTCGCGGCGGCGGCGCAAAGCCCTGGAGACAAAAGGGTACTGGCCGTGCAAGACAAGGCTCCACACGCTCTCCGCAATGGACGGGCGGCGGTGTTGTTTTCGCCCCGAAGCCGAGAAGCTATGCAATGAGCGTAAACAAAAAAATCCGTGCACTGGCTATGAAGTCTGCTTTATCAGCCAAGGTTCGCGATAACGAGATGAAGGTTCTGGACGAAATTACAGTACCCGAAATCAAAACAAAGCAGATTGCAGATATGCTGAAGAACTTAAGCGTAAGCGGCAAAACGTTAATTGTTCTGCCCGAAAAGAACGAAGCGGTATACAGAAGCGCGAAGAACATTGAAGGTGTTAAAACCAGCTTTGTCGGCATGCTGAACGTATACGATCTGCTGAACTGCACAACAGTCATCCTGGCTAAAGGGGCGGCTGAGCAATTAGGGGAGGTGTATGCATAATGACATACGCACACGATATTATCATTAAGCCCATCATCTCTGAACAGAGCATGGATCAGATTGCAGATAAAAAATATACCTTCGAGGTTAAAAAGTCTGCCAATAAAATCGAAATTAAAAAAGCGGTCGAAGAAATCTTCGGCGTAAAGGTTTTAAGCGTTAACACGCTGAATATGATGGGTAAAATGAAGCGCATGGGCCAACACGAAGGCAGAAGAGCAAGCTGGAAAAAAGCCATCGTTAAGCTCACGGCCGACAGCAAAACCATCGAGTTCTTTGATGGCATGGCGTAAAAGCCCACAATTTGAGTTAAGGAGTGAAAAGGATGCCTACTAAAAAATTTAATCCTACCTCTCCTGCCAGAAGATTCATGACCGTTTCTACCTTTGATGAAATCACAAAGCAAGAGCCCGAGCGCTCCCTTTTGGTTCCCATCAGCAAAAACGGCGGTAGAAACAACTACGGCAGAATCACAGTCCGGCACAGAGGCGGCGGAAATAGAAGAAAATACAGATTGATTGACTTTAAGAGAAATAAGGTCGGCGCAGCTACCGTTATCGGTATCGAGTACGATCCGAACCGCTCGGCCAACATCGCACTGGTTCAGTACGAAGACGGCGAAAAGCGTTATTTCTTAGCTCCCCTGGGCGTAACCGACGGCAACGTTTTGGTAACCGATCCCATGGGCGCAGACATTAAGCCCGGCAATGCCATGCAGATTCAGTTTATCCCCGTCGGTACACTGATTCACAACATTGAGTTAATGCCCGGCAAGGGCGGTCAGCTGGTTCGTACCGCAGGCGGCGCAGCACAGCTGATGGCTAAAGAAGATAAGTATGCACAGGTCAGACTGCCATCCGGCGAGGTTCGTTACATTCGTTTGAATTGTATGGCAACCATCGGACAGATCGGTAACTTAGACCATGAAAACATTTCTATCGGTAAGGCAGGCAGAAAACGCCATATGGGTATTCGTCCCACCGTCAGAGGTTCTGTTATGAACCCGAATGACCATCCGCACGGCGGTGGTGAAGGCCGCTCCCCGATCGGCCGTCCCGGACCTGTTACCCCGTGGGGTAAACCGGCGCTGGGTCTTAAAACCAGAAAGAAAAAGAACCTTAACGATAAATTCATTGTTAAACGCCGCGGTGTTCGCTAACAGCCGCGCAAAATGCTGCGGGGCCGCACAGCGGCCCGCGTAAGCCAACTTGGGCGAAGGAGGAAAAAGAATGGGCAGATCGATTAAAAAAGGGCCTTTCGTTGCAGATAGCCTGATTAAAAAGATTGTTGCTATGAACGAGTCCGGCGACAAAAAAGTTGTTAAGACCTGGTCAAGAAGTTCTACCATTTTCCCTGAAATGGTAGGCCATACAATTGCTGTTCATGACGGCAGAAAGCATGTTCCCGTATTTGTGTCTGAGGACATGGTAGGCCATAAGCTGGGCGAGTTTGCACCGACCAGAACCTATAAAGGTCATGCAGGCAACAAAACGTCGGGCGTTAAATAAAATTTCCTTGTAGGAAAGGAGGAATCTTTGTGGAAGCCAGAGCAAAACTGAGCTATGCACGTATTTCATCTAGAAAAGTTAAGATTGTGATAGATTTAATCAGAAACAAGCCCGTGGGCGTGGCGCTGGGTATTTTAAAGAATACACCGAAAGCCGCCAGCGAGCCGGTAGAGAAGCTTTTAAAGTCTGCTATTGCAAACGCTGAAAACAACCATAACATGGATGTGAACAACCTGTATGTGGCGGAAATTTTCGCCGGGCAGGGACCGACACTGAAAAGAATCCGTCCCAGAGCACAGGGCAGAGCGTTCCGTATCAGAAAGCGGACCAGCCACATCACAATTGTTTTAAAGGAAAAGGAATAAGACAAAAAAGGAGGTAAGTAGCTTGGGTCAGAAAGTAAATCCCCATGGATTAAGAGTCGGTATCATCAAGGATTGGGATTCCAGATGGTTTGCGCAGGATTCTCAGTTTGGTGATCTTTTGGTAGAGGACTACAACATCAGAAAATTCTTAAAGAATAAACTGTTTGCGGCAGGCGTTTCCAAAATCGAAATCGAACGTACCGCAAAGCGCGTTAAAATCAATATCTTTGCAGCAAAGCCCGGTATCATCATCGGCCGCGGCGGCAGCGAGATTGATAAGGTTAAAAAGGAATTAGAAACATTGACCGGCAAAAGCGTTGCGCTGAACATTGAAGAGGTAAAACACCCCGACATCGATGCACAGCTTGTTGCCGAGAACATTGCAGCACAGCTTGAAAAGAGAATTTCTTTCAGAAAAGCAATGAAATCCACAATGGGTCGTGCCATGAAGATGGGCGTAAAAGGTATTAAAACCAGCTGCGCAGGCCGTTTGGGCGGTGCCGAAATCGCCAGAACAGAGCACTATCATGAGGGCACTATCCCCCTGCAAACACTGCGTGCGGATATTGACTATGGTTTTTGGGAAGCCAACACAACCTACGGCAAAATCGGCGTAAAGGTTTGGATTTATAAAGGAGAAATTCTTCCCGAAAGCAAGAAGTCTCAAAAGCCGGCCGCTGCAAAAGCATAAGGCTTCGGCACTTTTGATTCTGAAAGAAAGGAATGAAAAAGCATGTTATTGCCTAAAAGAGTGAAATACAGAAGAGTCATGCGCGGCAGAATGACAGGCAAGGCAACCCGCGGTACCGAAGTTACCTACGGTGAATACGGTTTGCAGGCGCTCAGCCCGGCCTGGATCACTTCAAATCAAATTGAGGCTGCCCGTATTGCCATGACCCGTTATATTAAGAGAGGCGGACAGGTCTGGATTAAAATTTTCCCGGATAAGCCTATCACCGAAAAACCGGCTGAAACCCGTATGGGTAGCGGTAAAGGTTCCCCCGAATATTGGGTGGCTGTCGTTAAGCCCGGACGGGTTATGTTCGAAATCGGCGGCGTTTCCGAGGAGGTAGCAAGAGAGGCGATGCGTCTTGCGGCCCATAAGCTGCCTGTCAAGTGCAAATTCGTAACGCGCGCCCAAAAAGAAGAGGAGGCGTAAAGCTATGAAGGTGACAGAAATTCGCGATTTTACCAATCAAGAGCTTGAAAGCAATTTGGCTGATCTTAAAAAAGAATTGTTTAACCTGCGTTTCCAAAACGCCACGAATCAGCTGGAAAACCCCATGCGGATCGTTGAGGTTAAAAAGACAATTGCCAGAATTAAAACCGTTTTGGCGGAAAGAAAGCTGGAGGAACAGGCCAACTAAGTGCCGATAAGCGGAAAGGAGTGAAATCATGGAACGTAATTTCAGAAAACAGAGAACCGGTAAGGTTGTCAGCGACAAGATGGACAAAACCATCGTTGTAGCGATTGAATATAATGTAAAGCATCCGCTTTACGGAAAAATTGTAAAACGTACCTACAAGCTCAAAGCCCATGACGAAAACAACGAATGCCGTATCGGCGACCGCGTAAGGGTTATGGAAACCAGACCTCTTTCAAAGGATAAGAGATGGCGCCTGGTGGAGATTGTAGAAAAAGCCAAGTAATAACCTCTTGGTTGTGAAGCTAAATAAGGAGGAAACCGATATGATTCAACAGCAAACGCTTTTGAAGGTTGCAGATAACACCGGTGCCAAAGAGCTTATGTGTATCCGTGTTCTGGGCGGTTCTAAGAGACGGTACGCGGCCATCGGCGATGTCGTAGTTGCTTCTGTTAAGAAAGCGACACCCGGCGGTGTTGTTAAAAAAGGCGACGTTGTCAAGGCTGTCATTGTGCGGTCTGCCAGCGGTGTCAGACGTAACGACGGCACGTACATCAAGTTTGACGAAAACGCAGCCGTTATTATAAGAGATGATAAAAATCCTAGAGGAACCCGTATTTTTGGGCCCGTTGCAAGAGAGCTTCGTGAAAAGGAATATATGAAGATTCTCTCTCTGGCTCCCGAGGTGCTGTAAGGAGGAGGTACGCTATTATGGCGAAAATGCATATTAAATCCGGCGACGAGGTCATCGTAATTTCCGGTAAGGATAAAGGCAAAAAAGGCAAGGTTTTAAGCGTATTCCCTGATAAGGGTAAGGCGATTGTAGAGGGTATTGCGATTGCAACAAAGCATCAAAAGCCCCAAAGAACCGGCGAAGCAGGCGGTATTGTTAAGCAGGAAGCCGCTGTTGACGCTTCAAACCTGATGAACATTTGCACAAAATGCAACAAGCCCGCACGCATCGGCCGCAAAACGCTGGCCAACGGCGATAAGGTAAGATATTGCAAAAAGTGCAACGAAGTATTTGGCGACTAGTAAACGATTTTGTAAAGGAGGTTTAAAGGCTGATGTCAAGAATGCAGGATAAATACACCGGCGAGGTTGCACCGGCGCTGATGCAGAAGTTTGGCTACAAAAGCACCATGCAGATTCCGAAGCTGGAGAAAATCGTTGTGAATATCGGCTTGGGCGAAGCGAAGGAAAACGCCAAGGCGTTAGACAGCGCAGTAGCCGACCTGATGGCGATTACCGGTCAGAGACCCGTAATCACAAAGGCAAAAAAATCTGTTGCGGCGTTTAAGGTCAGAGAGGGTATGAATATCGGCTGCAAGGTAACGCTGCGCGGTAAAAAGATGTATGAGTTCTTAGACAGACTCTTTTCCGTGGCTCTGCCTCGTGTAAGAGACTTCAGAGGAATTAACCCCAACTCCTTTGACGGACGCGGAAATTATTCTCTGGGTATTAAAGAACAGCTTATTTTCCCGGAAATAGATTATGATAAGATTGATAAAATCAGAGGTATGGATATTATTGTCGTTACCACAGCCAAGACCGACGAGGAAGCAAGAGAACTGCTCACATTAATGGGCGCTCCCTTCTCCGGCCGGTAAGCTCTGATTGTGAAGGAGGAGAATCATGGCTAAAAAATCGATGATTAACAAACAGCAGAGAACGCCTAAGTTCAGCACCAGACATTATAACCGCTGTAAAATCTGCGGTCGGCCGCATGCTTATTTGAGAAAATATGGCATCTGCCGTATTTGCTTCAGAGAGCTGGCCTACAAAGGTCAGATCCCCGGTGTGAAAAAGGCCAGCTGGTAAAAATTTGGAAGGAGGCTACAATCATGCAAGTGACCGATCCTATCGCGGATATGCTGACTCGTATCAGAAACGCAAACTCCGCCCGGCACGAAACGGTTGATGTGCCCGCCTCTAACATGAAGAAGGCTATTGCGGCCATTCTGCTTGAGGAAGGGTATATAAAAAATTATCAGGTCATTGAAGACGGTAAGCAGGGCGTTATCAGAATCGCTCTGAAATATGTAGGAAAAGAAAAGGTTATCTCCGGTATTCAAAGAGTATCGAAGCCCGGCCTTAGAATTTACAAAAACACAGAGGAGTTGCCCAAGGTATTAAAAGGCCTGGGTATCGCCATCATTTCTACATCCAAGGGAATTATGACCGATAAAAAGGCAAGGCAGGAAAACGTCGGCGGCGAGGTCCTGGCCTTTGTCTGGTAAAAAACTAGACAGGGAGGTGTCAGTAAATGTCCAGAATTGGTAAAATGCCGATTACGGTTCCCGGCGGCGTAGACGTCACAGTGGCTGACGGCAACGTTGTTACCGTTAAGGGACCGAAAGGAACATTAACAAAGAATTTACATCCGGATATGATTATCAAGAAGGCAGACGGTGAAATCATCATCGAACGTCCTTCGGAAATAAAGGCTCATAAGGCGCTGCACGGCTTAACCCGTTCGCTGCTTCATAACATGGTTGTCGGCGTAACCGAAGGTTATGAAAAGACCTTAGAGGTTAACGGCGTTGGTTACAGAGCGCAATTGCAGGGCAAAAACCTGCTGATGAACCTGGGCTATTCTCATCCTGTTGAAATGGCGCCCGCAGAGGGAATTACCATTGAAGTGCCCAACCCCAACACCATTGTTGTTAAGGGTATTGATAAGCAGGTTGTTGGCGAATTTGCCGCAAAGGTAAGAGAAAAAAGACTGCCTGAGCCGTACAAAGGCAAGGGTATTAAATACTCTTACGAGCATATCAGACGTAAAGAGGGTAAAGCCGGCGGTAAGAAATAATAACCTGCCGCCCGGCATAATTCCTTTACGAATCAGGCATGGCAAAATCCATGCAGCTTAAAAAAGGAGTGAACAAAGTGATTAAGAAGCCTGTCAGCAATGTTGCAAGACTCAGAAGACATAAAAGAGTGCGTAAGCTGATCAGCGGAACAACGGAACGTCCCAGACTGAACGTGTTCAGAAGCTTAAAGCACATTTATGCACAGATTATAGATGATACAAAAGGTGTTACACTGGTTTCTGCTTCAACGCTCGATAAAGAGCTGAAGGAAAACTACGGCGGTAACAAAGACGCTGCTAAGGCAGTCGGCAAGCTGGTTGCGGAAAGAGCGCTGGCAGCCGGTATCAAATCGGTCGTTTTTGACCGCGGCGGCTACATTTATCACGGACGTGTGAAAGAATTAGCCGAGGGCGCCCGTGAAGGCGGCCTGGAATTTTAAGAAAAGGAGGAAACCAGTTTGGCTCAGTTAATAGATGCAAGCGTTTTAGACATTAAAGAAAAACTCGTAAAGCTCAGCCGTGTTGCCAAGGTTGTTAAGGGCGGCCGTACTTTCCGTTTTTCGGCATTAGTTGTTGTGGGCGATGAAAACGGCCATGTAGGCTGCGGCACCGGTAAAGCTGCCGAAGTTCCCGAAGCAATCCGCAAGGGTATTGAGGATGCGAAAAAGAACATGATTGCGGTTAACCTGTCCGGCACAACCATCCCCCACGAAACCATCGGCGAATTCGGCGCAGGCAGAATCCTGTTAAAGCCGGCTGCTCCCGGTACCGGTGTTATCGCCGGCGGCGCAGCCAGAGCAGTTGTAGAGCTCGCCGGTATTCGCGATATCAGAACCAAATCCCTTCGTTCCAACAATGCAAGGAACGTGGTAAAAGCCACGCTTTCCGGATTAGCCTCCTTGAAGGACGCCGGCGAAGTGGCAAAGCTGCGGGGTAAATCCAAGGAAGACTTAGTAGATTAAGGAGGTACGGTATTATGGCAATGCTAAAGGTTAAGCTTGTTAAAAGCACCATCGGCAGAAAAAAAGACCATATTGCTACGGTACACGCTCTCGGTTTGAAAAAAATCCGGGATGAAAAAGAACACCAGGACAATGCAGCCATTCGCGGTATGATTGCCAAGGTGGGCTATATGCTCGAGGTAGAGGAAGATATACAGTAGAAGGAGGTGCACTACAGTGAAACTGAACGAATTAAAGCCGGCAGAAGGCGCAAAGAAGGCAGCGTTCAGAGTCGGCCGCGGACACGGTTCCGGTAACGGTAAAACCGCAGGCAGAGGCCACAAGGGTCAAAACGCCCGCTCCGGCGGCGGTGTAAGACCGGGCTTTGAAGGCGGACAGATGCCTCTTTACAGACGTTTGCCGAAAAGAGGCTTTACCAATATTTTTGCGAAAACATATTCGCAGATCAACGTTTCAGATTTAAACAGATTTTCGGATGGTACCGAAGTTACGGCAGAGGTGCTCAAGGCTGAAGGAATCATCAAAAAGCTTAACGACGGTATCGTTGTTTTGGGTCGTGGCGATTTAACGGCTAAAAATCTGACCGTCAAGGCAGCACGCTTCTCTGCTTCTGCGGCGGAAAAAATCGCAAACGCCGGAGGAAAGGCGGAGGTGGTTTAAGTGCTGCAAACGCTCAGAAACGCATGGAAGATTCCCGATTTAAGAAAGAAAATGCTCTACACACTCCTCATGCTGGTTGTGTTCCGCTTGGGCTCATACGTCCCGGTACCGGGACTGAACGCAAGCGCCGTCAGCGAAATGATGGGTGGATTTTCAGAAGGCATGCAGGGACTTTTAAATAACTTCTCCGGCGGTGCCTTAGAGCGTGGCTCAATTTTTGCCATGAGTATCACGCCTTATATCAGTGCGTCGATTATCATCCAGCTTTTAACGGTTGCAATCCCCGCGCTGGAGCGTTTGGCAAAAGAGGGTGAAGAAGGCAGAAAAAAACTGGCCTCCTACACTCGTTATTGTACGGTAATTCTGGGCTTTTTACAAGCAACGGGCTTGTATTTCGGCCTGCGTAACAACCTGGTCGGCGGCCCCAGCTTCATGAACTACATCATGCTGACGCTGTCGTTTACGGCAGGTACCGCATTTTTGATGTGGTTGGGGGAAGAAATTAACGATAAGGGGATCGGCAACGGGATTTCACTGTTAATCTTCACCGGTATCGTTTCGCGCGGTCCGGCCATGATTCAGTCGCTGCGTGCAACGCTTATCACAGCAGAGGGCATGAACATTCAGTCCCTTGTAACGCTGATTGTCATTATCGCCATTGCAGTGCTTGCCATTGCATTCGTTGTTGTGATGAACGATGCAGAACGCAGAATCCCGGTGCAGTATGCAAAACGTGTTGTCGGCAGAAAAATGTACGGCGGACAAAGCACACACATCCCCATTAAAATTTCAATGGCCGGTGTTATGCCGATTATCTTTGCCGTATCCATCATGTCCTTCCCGCAGACAATTAACATGTTTGTAAACGGAAACCAGACACCGGGTGGCTTTTGGGGCATTGTGCTGAACCTGTTCCGGCAGACGCACCCGTTCTATATCGTGGTGTATTTCCTGCTGATTGTGTTCTTCACATACTTCTACACGGCAATACAGTTTAACCCGATTGAAATTTCAAATAATATGAAGAAAAACGGCGGCTTCATTCCGGGTATCCGTCCCGGCAAGCCCACGTCAGACTTCATTTCCAGAATCCTGTCAAAAATTACGCTGTTCGGCTCGTTATTCCTGGCCGTTATCGCAATTTTCCCGATTCTGCTGGCATTTGTGCCGAACCTGGCCGGTGTTTCCATCGGCGGTACGTCACTTTTAATCGTTGTCGGCGTTGCGCTTGAAACGGTTAAGCAGATGGAATCCCAGATGCTGATGCGTCACTATAAGGGATTCTTAGAGTAAGGAGATCGTTGGCATGAAACTGGTATTTTTAGGACCGCCGGGAGCCGGCAAAGGCACACAGGCGGCAAAGCTTTCCGAGTCGTTGGGAATCCCGACCATATCCACCGGCCATATCATCAGACAAGCTATGGCAGACGGAACACCGGTCGGCAAAATCGCCGAGGATTACATCAAACGCGGCGCCCTGCTGCCGGATGACGTTGTAGCAGCCTTAGTTGCGGAACGCCTGAAGGCAGATGACTGCAAGGCAGGTTATATTTTAGACGGCTTCCCCAGAACGCTGGTGCAGGCCGAAATTATGGACAATACCGGTATCGCGGTTGACCGCGTGATCGATATTGAAGTGCAGGACGATGCCATTGTTAAGCGTATGTCCGGCCGACGAGTCTGCGGCAAATGCGGCGCGTCCTTCCATGTTGAATTTAACCCCCCGCAGCAAGAGGGTGTTTGCGATGCATGCGGCGAAGCCCTTTCCGTACGAGAGGACGACGCACCGGAGGTTGTTTTAAAGCGACTGACAGTTTACCACGAGCAAACGGAGCCGCTGAAAGCATATTACGAAAAACAAAAGAAGCTGGTTGAAATTGACGGAGAGGGCAGTGTAGACGCCATTTTCCGTCAGGTTGAGGCAGCTGCTTCCGAAGAGGCGGGCGATGTGAAATGATTAAAATTAAGTCGCCCCACGAAATTGATGCGCTGCGCGCGGCGGGCGAAATTACCGCCGCCACGTTTCAGCGTCTTGCGGAAGCCATTAAACCCGGCGTGTCAACCGCAGAGCTGGATGACATTGCCGCACGGTTTATTAAAAAGCAGCACGCAACCTGTTCCTTTTGGATGTATAACGGCTATCCCGCACACATCTGCACGTCTGTTAACGACCAGGTGGTGCACGGTATCCCCTCGCCGCACATTGAGCTGAAAGAGGGCGATATCATCAGCATCGACATCGGCGCCTGCTACAAGGGCTATCATGGCGACAGTGCGAAAACCTTCCCTGTCGGCAAAATCAGCCCGGAGGCAGAAAAGCTGATTCGTGTCACGCGGGAGAGCTTTTACGAAGGCCTGAAAATGGCACACGCAGGCAATCGCCTGTTCGACATCAGCGCGGCGATTCAAAGCCACGTTGAACAAAACGGCTTTTCCGTTGTGAGAAGCCTGGTGGGTCATGGCGTTGGCAGTGAACTGCACGAGGATCCGGAGGTGCCGAATTACGGTACGCCCGGCCACGG
>ERZ1035032.2058-NODE-2058-length-11546-cov-5.802193_pt1 | contig 11546 bp, 9 predicted proteins | sample MGYA00520693_ERZ1035032 | MGnify/ENA primary metagenome ERZ1035032 (study PRJEB33766, sample SAMN09781740) | gut metagenome | biome: gut microbiome | host: Homo sapiens | place: Madagascar | study: EMG produced TPA metagenomics assembly of the PRJNA485056 data...
ATTATCGAACATCCGACATTTCACTCCGCTCAGGATGACGAAATGCGCCGCGAAGCATAAATAATGGCGATGCCATGAGCTGGCATGCCAGTCACTAGTCACTTGCGACACCTAATCCCTAGCCACTCATCCCTGCTTTCAAACTTCGGGGTTCGGGATTATGGTAGCGGCTTCGCCGCATTATATATGTGTGGCGAAGCCGCCACCACAACCCTGAACCTTGAACCTTGAACCCAAATCTCATTCCTAATTCCCCCTATCTATGCTACAATGTAAAGATACATTCACCCATCCAAGGAGGTCCATCATGTTACAACAGGTATCCATCTTCACGGCGAACCGTCAGGGCGCCCTCTCCCGCATGACATCCATTCTTGCGAAGGAGAACATCAATATTTACACCATGCTCGCCAACGACAGCGCGGAATTCGGCATCGTCCGCCTCATCGTAGATAAACCGGAAGAAGCCGTCTTGATCCTTGAAAAGGAAGGCTACCAGTGCCGCGTCGACCTCGTCATCGCCATCGATATGGGCTCGGACAAGCCGGGCGCCCTCGACCGCATCTTAGGCGACCTTCAGGCAGCCAATGTCATGATCCGCTACCTCTACATTTCCTTCGACCGTGCGACCAGCTCCCCGATCGCCGTCTTCAGCACCACCGAGTCCGAGACCGAAGCCTTTCTCAAAGGCAAAGGCTACAAGCTGGTGGAAGAATTCTGATTGACTGGGGATTAGACGTCAGACATTAGATGTCAGACTTCAGGCTTCAGGCTTCAGACTTTAGACTTCAAGCACAAAAAGACCCGTGATTCCCTCATTTGAGAATCACGGGTCTTTTTATGTTCCTTGTCTGATATCTGATTTCTGACGACCAGTCACACTAGTCACTAACCACCAGTCTCTACTTTCCCAACACGGCTTCGACCGCTTCCTTGCAGAGGGAGACACCCCGATCCAGATCTTCTCTTGTGATATTGAGCGGCGGATTGAAATAAATGATATCCCCCATCGGGCGAAGCACAAGCCCCAGATCCATGGCCTTTCTGAAAATATGCCAGCCGATACGGCGCGAAGGATCGAAGGCCTTCTTCGTCTTCGGATCCTCGACCAGCTCGATCGCATGGATAAGCCCGATGTGGCGGATTTCCCCCACATTCTTATGGCTGCCGAGAGCCTGCATCAGCTTTTCATGCAGGTACTTCCCATTCTCATTCACCTTCGTGAGGATATGGTCACGCTTCATGATCTTGAGGACAGTGAGCGCGATGGCGCAGCCCATCGGATTTCCTGCATAGGTATGGCTGTGGACAAAGGCCTTGTGCGTGCCGAAATCATCATAGAACGCATCGTACACCTTGTCTGTCGTGATGGTGAGAGACATCGGCATATAGCCTGCCGTCAGCCCCTTCGACGTGCAGAGGATATCCGGGGACACGCCCGCATGCTCGATCGCAAAGAGCTTGCCCGTGCGGCCAAAGCCCGCTGCGATCTCATCATCGATCAGGAGCACGCCGTACTCATCGCAAAGCTTTCGAAGCTTTCGGAGATACTCCGCCGGATAGATACGCATGCCGGCCGCGCCCTGCAGGATCGGCTCCACGATGCACGCCACGGTTTCCTTTCCATATTTCTTAAAGGCCGCCTCTGCGTCCTCGAAGCACTCCACGCCGCACGTCTCTCTCGTCTTGCCGTATGGACAACGGTAACAGTCCAGCCCTTTGAAATGAATATTATTCATCAGCATCGGGTGGAAGATCTTCGCATACAGATCCATCGAGCCGACCGAGAGCGCCCCGATCGTCTCCCCGTGATACGACTCCGGCAGGCACATGAAGCGCGTCCTCTCCGGATGTCCCGTCTGATACTGATACTGGAATGCCATCTTCAGTGCCGCCTCGACCGCCGAAGACCCATTATCATGGAAAGTGAATTTCGTGAGCCCCGCCGGTAAAAGCTCCGACAGCTCACGAGCCAGCTCGATCGCCGGCTTGTGCGTGAAATTTGTGAAAATGACATGCTCCAGTTCATCCACCTGCTGCTTCAGCGCCGCATTGATCTCCGGATTCGCATGCCCCAGAAGATTGCACCACCATGAAGAAATGATATCCAGGTACGCCTTGCCATGCGTGTCATACAGATAGCACCCCTTCGCATGGTCGATCACCACCGGCGGAAATACCTCATTATCCTTCATCTGCATGGCCGGATGCCAGATATACTTCGCATCCTCCGCTTCCCAGTTGATTCCACTCATCAGACTTCTCTCCTTTTACTTTGTTGTTGGTTGTTTGGAAATCGTGTGTACAATTTATGGTTTATGGTTTTTGGGTTTTCCTCCATCTGAGCAGGCCCTTAGAGAAGGGCCGCGCCAAAGGCGCAGGATGGATCCCACGAGCGGTATAAAACCCATGTTGGACAATGCCACCTTTGCCACTGTCTGCCGCAAACTATCCATCACACCTCTTGATACAATCCTTCCAGCACCTTCGGATCGCAATGGAGGATCTCATCCCCCTTCGCGACCTTCGCAATGACAGAGACCCCCGTGATCTCCTCGATCATCTTCACATTATCCTCCTCCATCACGCCGCCCTTCCAGTTGTTCAGGATGATGCCCCGGATCGGAATATTTCTATGAGCGATATACTCACACGTCGTCACCACATGATTGATCGTCCCCAGCCCCGCATCCGCGATGACAAGCACCGGCAAATGCAGCCAAGAAATGATATCCTCCAGATAGTACACCGCCTTCTCATCGTGGCGGATCGGACACACGATGCCGCCGGACCCTTCCATCGTCACATACGGATACGCCTCCGTCACCCGCTTCCACGCCGCAAGGATCACATCCTTCTCCAGCGGATGCCCCTCGAGACGCGCCGCCAGATGGGGAGACACCGCATGCTGGTACAGATACGACAAGAGCATATCCTCCGGTTCATGGATCCCCGCGAACTCATTCACAAAGCCCGCATCCGATGCAGCGACCGTCGGTGCCCCGCTGATCGCCGCCTTGTAGTAGCCCGTATCATACCCATTCTGACGCATCGTCTTTACCAAAAGCGCCGTCACATAGGTCTTCCCGATATCCGTATCCGTCCCCGTGATAAAAAGTCCCTTGCTCATTGCTATGCCTTCCTTCGTATAAAACGTGACGGGTTTATCCCTTCACCATTGACCATGTACCCAAACGCCATTCATCATCCTGCGCGAAAGAAAATATCATGTGCGGCATCGGACGAGAGCCATGCAGCCTGCGCTGCTCCCTTCCCTTGCGCCTCACCTTCACACGGCGTCCGAAAATGCAGAAAGGATCCCTCCGCTATTTTCCGATCGCCCTCTTCAGCCGCGATGCCAGCATCGCAGCCAGGATGCACAGACAGATATCCCCCGGCACCGCCAGCACGAAGCAGTACAGCACCACCGGCCAGATGCCGATCGGCGTCCCCAGATAGAAATTATTGATGATGTACACATACACCATCCCGAAAAGATACACCACCAGGAGCCCCGCCAGATTGGCAAAAAGAGTCTTACCGAAAGAGAAGTCCCCGCTCCTTTCTGAGATCCAACCCGTCAGCCATGCACCCGCGATGAACCCGATGAGGTATCCAAACGTCGGCTGGAAAATATACGAAGGCCCGCCGCCCTCCGTAAAGACCGGCACCCCAGCGAGCCCCAGAAGCACATATAGTCCCACCGAGCAAGCCCCGTTCCGGCTCCCCAGGATAAGCCCCGCCAGCGTCGTAAACAAAAGCTGCAGCGTAAACGGACACACCGGCACCGGGATCTTGATAAACGCCCCGATCGCGATCAGTGCTGTAAACAAACCAAAGAGCACCATCTCCTTCGTCCGGCTTCCGTCGGCCAGTGCTGCTTCTCCTCTGATCATCTTCATCGCCTCGATTGTTATACCCATGAATCTATAAAGTTAACATACATATCATATAACAACTTTCAGTTTTATTCAACGTTGACAATATCCTATTTTCATTTCCCCTCTCATAAAACCAGCTTCCTGCTTCTTGGCTGCACGCAAAAAAAACGCATCATCCATATGTGTGATGCGTTCTTTCTTATCTGCCCAAAAGGGAAGCCCTTATCCTGCGCCGGCTCTAGGGGACTGGTTAATTGAGACTGGCTCACTTGTCACGTCCTACGGTTTATGGTTCGGATTCAGTTTCCGGCGATTGCAGTCGTTCCCGAATGATATTTTCTATGTACTGCCCCACGTTTTTGAGGTTGTGTTCGATGTCAAGGTTTGAGAAGCGGATGACGAGAATATCGTATTTCTCTATGCGGCTGCTGCGCTTTTCGTCGTATTTCATGCCTTCCATGGAGTGGTGCTGAGCGCCGTCGACTTCGATGACGAGCCGTGCTTTCCTGCAGAAGAAATCGACGATGTAGCTTTCTATGACGTATTGGCGGTAGATCTGCACAGGAAGGCGCTTCAGACAATAATTCCAGAGGAGCATCTCCTGCGGCGTCATGTGGCCCCGCATCTCACTCGCACGGTTTTTCAGGAGGGGATTTTGACGAATGAACATAACTGATATCCTCATTTTGTGAAATATTTGACAATTCTCAAATGCGACCACCCTTGGAGAAGGGCCTACTCGCAGGGGATTATCTCATATGAGCTTTCATGCCGCCTATAGGATCGTATCCTGCTCTGTTGTCATGCCAACCCGTTCCCGACGATATGCGACTATCGCCAGACGCGTTCGCCCTTGGAGAAGGACGCGGCCAAAGGCCGGAATAGACGAAAGCATCAGCTTTCGAATTTCTGCGTGGCGGGAGAAGAGAATTCTTAGAAATCGGTATTCTGCAAATGGCGTTGATGTGAGATGACGATTATCTCACATGGGCTTTCATGCCGCCTATAGGATCGTATTCTGCTCTGTTGTCATGCTAACTCGTTCCCGACGATATGCGACTATCGCCAGACGCGTTCGCCCTTGGAGAAGGGCGCGGCCAAAGGCCGGGATAGACGAAAGCGTCAGCTTTCGAATTTCTGCGTGGCGGGAAAATGGAATTGTTGGAAAATCGGTATTCTGCAAATGGCGGTGATGTGAGATGACGATTATCTCACATGAACTTTCATGCCGCTACGGCGAATTGTGCCTCTTCGAGGCACTCTATCCTGCGCCTTTGGCGCGGCCCTTCTCCAAGGGCCTACTCGCGGGGAATTATCGCATATGGGCTTTCATGCAGCCGGTAGGATCGTATCTTGCTCTGTTGTCATGCTAACCCATTCCCGATGATATGCGACTATCGTCAGTCGCGTTCGCCCTTGGAGAAGGGCCTACTCGCGGGGGACTGTCTCACATGGGCTTTCATGCCGCCTATAGGATTGTATCTTGCTCTGTTGTCATGCTAACCCGTTCCCGACGATATGCGACTATCGTCAGTCGCGTTCGCCCTTGGAGAAGGGCGCGGCCAAAGGCCGGGATAGACGAAAGCGTCAGCTTTCGAATTTCTGCGTGGCGGGAAAATGGAATTGTTGGAAAATCGGTATTCTGCAAATGGCGGTGATGTGAGATGACGATTATCTCACACGGGCTTTCATGCCGCTACGGTGAATTGTGCCTCTCCGAGGCACTCTATCCTCCGCATTTGGCGCGGCCCTTCTCCAAGGGCCTACTCGCTGGGGACTGTCTGACATTGGCTTTCATACTACCGACGGCTTACTATTTACCTTCTCTTTTCGCAAGGTCTTCGTAGGTGCGCCGGAGGCCTTCCTCAAGGGAGATTTTAGGCTCCCAGTGAAGGTTGCATTTGGCTTTGGCGTTGTTCAGGGAGGAGCGGTAGATATCGCCCTCTCTGGGTTTGTCGTAGGTGGGGGCGATCTCTTTGCCGGAGACTTTAGAGAGGATGGCTACCAATTCTTTCAGACTGGTCTCCCCGGAAGTACTGAGGTTGTAGGCGGTATTGGCCGCTTCGGTCGTGAGCGCATCGAGGATGCCGTCTGCGATATCACCGGCGTAAACGAAGTCGCGGGTCTGATTTCCATCGCCGAAAATGGTGATGCCCTTCCCTTCAGCGATGCGTTTCGCAAAGATGCTGATGACGCCGCCTTCCCCGCCGTCGCCTTGGCGTTCACCGTAGACATTGGCAAAGCGGAGGGTGACATAGTCTATGCCGTAAGCGAGTCGGTAAAGCTCGAGATAATTCTCGGCTGTCTTTTTGGTGAGGCCGTAAAAGGAAAGCGGCTGCTGCGGCAGGGTCTCGGAAATCGGGAGCGCGCTATCGGCCACATCCCCATAGGTCGCTGCGGAGGAGGAGAAGATGATACGCTTGACGCCGTATTTCCGGCAGCACTCGAGGATACGGACCGTGCCGGCGATGTTCTCATGCATGTCGTGCTCGGGATCAGTCATGGAGTCGGAGACGAGGGTCTGCGCTGCGAGATGCACGACGGCATCGAAGTGCTCTTTCCGGAAAACGTCTTCGACCGCCTTGTCATGGGTGTCCATGACGATGAGTTTCATATGCGGGAGCAGGTTCTCACGAAGGCCGGTGGAGAGATTGTCCAGTGCGATGGCTTCATGGCCTGCTACTTCGAGTGTCCGCATCAGGTGGGAACCGATGAATCCGGCTCCGCCGGTAACAAGTATTTTCATGTATGATTTGCTCCTTTGGTATTTGAGATGTTAGACGTCAGATGTCAGATATCAGAACGTCAGACCGAGAGACTAAAAGACATTAGACTTGGAGACTTCAGACTTTTGAATCGCTTTTTACTCATGTATATTGTTATTATAACACTCTGTTCCCCTCGTCTTCCATCTGCAGGCAACGCATTCTGTTAAATTTAGTGTAAACATTTGATGCTCAGTAAGACTTGAAGACTTCAGATTACGCACCAACGTGTCCTCTCTCAGTCTGACGTCTGATGTCTCCCATCCGTTCCCGCAGTCTCAAAGTCTATCGTCTCCTTGTCTCCCAGTCTGACCTCTGATTTCTCTATACAAAAAAGCCTACTGAAGAAAACATCCTCAGTAGGCTCTTTTTTGCTATTCAATGATTGCCGGCGCATCCGCTCTTTCCTTAGAAGGAGTAGCGCACCCCTGCATTCCACTGCCACGGCGTATCTACATCGCCGCCTGCGGTGGTTTCTACATCCAGATAGAAATGGGTATCATGGCCGAGGTCAAGGTTCGTGCCGACGCCAAATTCCCACCAGCCGCCGCCGAGGTCGGTCTTGAAGGGCGTCGCTGCTCCGCCCTTAGACATCGTCACAGAGGTATCGCCCTGGAAATCATAGAGGTAGGACGCACGGACGTATACATTGCCCTGCTTGATATCCTTGCCGAGCGAGAAGCCGAGACGTCCGACGAGGCTGTCCATGCTGTCCTGATGAACCTTCGCTCCTCTCTTCGTCGTGAAGTCTGCCGAGGAAACTCTGCCGTAGGTCAGTTCCGCCTGCGGTTCGATCCAGTAGCCTTCCTGATGGAAACGCTTGCCGTATTCCGCGGAGAAGGAGAGGCCATTCGTGCTGTAGTCGCCGCTGCCTACACCGCCATTCACGTCGAAGTCATTCTTCATGTGTGCATACTTCGCAATGAGGTCGATGAAGCTGCCGTCCTCTCTGAGGTTGCTGCCGTATACCGCAAAGCCGGTGTGCTTATTCGTGCCGCTGCCATTGATATAGCTGCTGTCCCCATCAGTGTAGGTGAAGGCGCCGCCCAGGATCCAGTCATCGGAAATCTTGCTGTCGTAACCGAGCTGGTAGTAGTTGTACTGGTTCTTGATGCCCTGCTGTCCATACTTAGACTGACCGCGTGCCATACGAGCCCAGATGCCCTGACTGCCTTCGCTCGCGCGTACTTCACCGAGACGTTTATTCATGTCATTGTTTTCCTGACGCCAGGTCATGAGGGAAAGGTTCGCCATGCTGCTGACCGCCTGGTTGTAAGTATTGACATTATTTCTGATCGAGCTCTGTTTTACGTTGCCGTTTTCATCTGTTTCAGCAAATCCTTCCCCAGCAATGTCGCCACTAGCCAGTTTCAGCTTTGTATCTTTGGCTGCCTTGCCATCAACAGTGAGTACATTGGCCAGATCCTGCATGGTACCTTTGCCTGCGAGCATCTGATCGGCGATATTACCACTGCCTTTAATCGTCATGCCCGTTGCTTCACTGGTTCCTGCCTGAATCTTATTCTCAAGGCTGTCGGTTGTCACGGTACCATTTGCACCTTTCAGCGTTTTAGCAGAAATATTCGCCGCGTTACCGTCTTTGGATTTCAAATTCAGCGTACCTTCTGTTTCCAGTTTTCCCACTGTCATAGATGCCCCATTGACATCGACAGAAGCCCCGGATCTTACAGCCGCATTGCCTGCATCTTTTCCTTCTGCGGTATTCCATTCATTGATCGCCCACTGACCACCGGTAAAGTTCACATTGGCATTGTTATTGACATTATATACGCCTTTAGACGCAGTCATATCCCCCTTGCCGCCCAGATTGACCGTCACATCCTTTGCCTTCTCTGAACCGTCTACATTGATAACACCGTTAATCTGGGAGTCGCCATTGAAAGTGATATTCAATGTACTGGAATCGTTTGTATTATCCTTATTACTTTGATTGCCGGCAACATTGATATCACCATCAATCACAGCGGATGTATTGGCTTTGATATTGACTTCTGTGTTTCTGGAGAAATTGCTGCTCCCTGAACCAGCAGAACCAATATTCACATCGCCTTTCATATGTAAGGTGTCTGTCACGATATTCAAAGAAGCTGTTTTATTAGGATCATTTCTTCCGCCATAGGTACCGCAGATGTTCCCATCAATGGTCAAGTCTTTTGTATTCACATTGACCGTTCCGAAGCCACCTGTACCAATGACGCCGCCATTTTTATTGGTAGAGCCATCCAGAATCGCTGTATCCGCATAGAGATTGACCGTATTCCCTTCATTGGCCTGCAAAATGGCTACGCCGTAGTCATCCTTGCCGAAAGTGGTATGTGCTTCGAAATAACCGACACGATGATCTGCTGTACCTATATTTGCCACCGATGTCCCTGGATCTCCCTGCGCATTGATAAAGCCATCTCCCGTGTAAGAAATAATCTTATCGGCAATGATATTCAAGTGATTGCCGGATTGCTGCATGCGAAATCCACGATCATCATGATCTTTGTCGCCTATGCGCAATTCTTCAACATCAATATTGATAGTTCCATTACCGTTCATCCAACCGGCAGTATAAGCTGTTCCATCCCAATTAACTTCTCCCGACTGTGTTTTAGCGGGAATAACCCCAGTAAAGGATAATACATTTGCCTTAATATCAATTTTCCCATTTGCTACATACATGGATGTTTTGCTATTTTCTGGAGCATCTACCGTTTTCTTATCAAATACTATATCAGTTCCAGTAATCGTTTTAGATTCAGATCCCTGAGTGACCCGAATGCAGTCCTGCGCCGACACGCTTCCCCATGCGCCGCAGCTGAGTGCCATCACGATACCAGCGGCAATGAGTTTCTTTGTTTCTTTCTTCATACCTATCCCTCCCGGATATTACCATGATAAAAGTAAAAATAAACTCCTTTTCATGACATTAGGATAGCATTACCCCCCCCGTTAGTAAAGTGTTAAAGCATATTTTTACAAATCTCTATAGAAATCGATACATCCATGACAATAACGCATGCTTGAGAGTACGGAGACCTTGAGGCTAAGAGACTTGGAGACGTTAGACTTGAAGACGTCAGACGCAGAGACAGGGAGACCTTAAAAGTAAAGACTTCAGATTGCAGATTTCCAGATGACGCACCAACGTGTCCTCTCTCAGTCTGACCTCTGATGTCTCTCATCCGCCCCCACAGTCTCCAAGTCTATCGTCTTCCAGTCTCTTAGTCTCCCACAATAAAAAAGAGCCGCCCGCAAGGGGCTGCTCTTACTGATTCTGATTCAGTTGATCCAGCGTCTTCTCGAAGCTCTTGGCGAAACGAGCAAGAAACCAGTCGACTTCTTTCATATGAAGGTCTTCGAGTTTTTTTCGTGTCGTGCGATAGGCTTCTTGAAATTCCGGATTTCCATCGCGGACTTCTTCGGCGCATTTCAGGAAGGCGGAGAGGGTATCGGCGGCTTTGGCAAGGGGCCAGAGGGGATCCTGCTCAAGGGTAACGAGATAGGATGCGTAGCTTTCCTGCAGTTCTTCGGGGAGTGTCGCGAGGAGTTTCTTTCTGGCTTCTGTCTCGATCTCCTCATACTTTTCGTGGAGGCCGGGAGTGAAGTATTTCACAGGTGTCGGAAGGTCGCCGGTGAAGACTTCGCTGGCATCGTGGTAGAGGGCGAGTATGGCGCAGTGCTCGGGATCTGTCGGCTCATGGAAGATGTCTTGCCGGATGAGGGCGAGGGCGTGGGCGATCATGGCGGTCTGGAGAGTGTGCTCGGCGTCATTCTCGGGGATGGTGCTGCGCATGAGACCCCAGCGGGCGATGTATTTCAGGCGCGACATGTAGGCAAAGAAGGGATAGCTCATTTCATCCTCCCCCATGTATCTCCATAAAACCAGAAATGATGGACGGGCCCATGGCCGTGACCGACGGAATCTGTCTTCGCACGCGCGATGGCGCCGGTGAGGTAGTCCTTGGCGGCCTCTATTGCGCCTTCGAGAGGAAGACCTTTGGCAAGGCTTGCCGCGATGGCGCTTGAAAGTGTGCAGCCTGTACCGTGGGTATTTTTCGTGTCGATGCGCTCTCCGGGGTAGGCGATGAAGTCTTTGCCGTCATAGAGAAGGTCATCGGCGTCCATGATGTGATGTCCGCCCTTGATGAGGACGGCTTCGCACCCGAAGGTCATGAGTATTTCAGCCGCTTTTCGGCGGTCCTGCTCGCTCGTGATGGATATGCCGGAGAGGACCTCGGCTTCGGGGATGTTCGGCGTGATGAGTGCCGCCAAGGGGATGAGCTTTTCTTTATAGAGTGCGATGGCATCATCCTCGAGCAGTTTGTCTCCGCTGGTGGCGACCATGACAGGGTCGACGACGAGAGGTGCGCTTCGGTGATTTCCAAGGAAATCAGAAACCGTATCCACGATGGCAGCTGTCCCGAGCATGCCTGTCTTGACGGCGTCAGGTGCTACGTCGTCGTAGATGGCTTCGAGCTGGGCTTTGACCAAGGAGATCGGAGTATTCACGACCATGCGAACACCCTTCGTATTCTGCGCAGTCAGGGCGCAGATGCAGCTCATGCCGTAGGTGCCGAGGGCGGCAAAGGTCTTCAGGTCTGCTTGGATACCGGCTCCGCCGGAGGAGTCGGAGCCCGCGATGGTGAGTAATTTTTTCATAGGTACCTCCTTGGAAATAGTTAGCTGCTTACAGTGGGCGATCATCAGTCAGTGGATCAGCTCGTATCGTTTTTCATGCCGCTACATGGGATATATCCTGCTCCGTTATCATGCCAATCCGCTTACCTGCAATATGCGACTATCATCAGACGCGTTCGCCCTTGGAGAAGGGCCTATTCGCGGGGGATTATCTCATATGCGCTTTCATGCCGCTGCGACGAATTGTGCCTCT
>ERZ1035032.2061-NODE-2061-length-11535-cov-5.886150_pt1 | contig 11535 bp, 10 predicted proteins | sample MGYA00520693_ERZ1035032 | MGnify/ENA primary metagenome ERZ1035032 (study PRJEB33766, sample SAMN09781740) | gut metagenome | biome: gut microbiome | host: Homo sapiens | place: Madagascar | study: EMG produced TPA metagenomics assembly of the PRJNA485056 data...
GTTCAGGGTTCAGGGTTCAGGGTTCAGGGTTCAGGGTTCAGGGTTCAGGGAACGAAGAAGAAACTGACGTTTCTTCTTCGTTCCCATATGTCGCATCCTCTTCCCGCAGCATATTTGAGCGCTTGAGCAAGGACGCAATCAAGCCATTGAGTAAGCGAATCACCGTTTGCACTTGCCCATAACATTCTTTTAACACGGTTTTATCTGTGAGATGCACATCCGCACATGCTATAATTTGCGATTCCAATTCATAAGCAGAGCCGCGAGCATTGTACAAAAAGTGAACGTAGTCTTTTAGCGTTCCTCTTCCGGAACCCTCCGCGATATTGGAAGAGATCGAGATAGCCGCCCGCCGCATTTGAGAAGAAATACCGTACTCTTCATTTTTCGGCAGTGCTTCAACCATTCGATAAATCTGCTTATATAAAGCGCGTGACTCTTTCCACACATCGAGATCTCTGTATGTGCTCATTGCATCCCCCGAAAAAAACGATTTCTAAAACTCGCGGCAGTTCTTCCTTTTGTGCACCATACCACAAGTTTGAAAGCAAGACGTTGTTTGGAAGATAGTCCTAAACGGGCTAAGGCTTGGGGTTTGCATACGGCAAGCGGGCATCGCCGCTATGGATACTCCGCGGCGCTTCTATATTTTTATGCGCCGCACCACAACCCTGAACCCGCCAACCTGAACCCTGAACCCTTCACGTCATTCTTCCCAGTCCCCTTCCGGCACGCGGTCGAAGAGATCCTTCGGCACGTCCACGCCGTGGATCTTAAACTTGGTGAGAAACTGCGGCTGGAGGCCTGTATACACGAAGGAGCCCTGCGACTTGCCGTTTTCATCGAAGCCGGTCTGATGGTAGCGGAAAAGGTCCTGCAGGACGATCACATTCCCTTCCATCTGCTGCACTTCGGTGATGTAGGTGATCTTGCGGGAACCATCCTGAATACGGGACTGATGAATGATGAGATCAAGTGCGGAGGAGATCTGGCTGCGGATCGCCGTGACCGGCAGATCGAAGCCGCTCATAAGGACCATCGTTTCCAGACGCGAGAGCACATCGCGCGGACTGTTCGCATGCGCCGTCGTGAGCGAGCCGTCATGGCCGGTATTCATCGCCTGCAGCATATCAAGTGCCTCGCCGCCTCTGACTTCGCCGACGATGATGCGGTCCGGGCGCATACGGAGCGCATTCTTCACAAGATCTCTGATCGTGACCGCCCCCTTGCCCTCTATATTCGGCGGACGGGACTCGAGCGTCACGACATGCGGCTGCTCAAGGCGGAGCTCGGCGGCATCTTCGATGGTGACGATGCGTTCATCGGAGGGGATGAAGGAAGAAAGTACATTCAGCGTGGTCGTCTTACCGGAGCCGGTACCGCCGCTGACCATGATGTTCAGCTTCGCCTTGACACAGGCGCGCAGGAATGAGGCCATCTGCTCCGAAAGGGTGCCATAGGAGATCAGATCCTCGATCAAGAGCGGTATCCGGGAGAATTTACGGATCGTCACGCACGGCCCGGACAGAGAAAGCGGCGGGATGACGATATTGACACGAGAACCGTCTTCGAGACGCGCATCGACGATCGGCGATGCTTCATCGACGTGACGGCCCAGCGGCGACACGATCTTCTCGATGATCGCCATCAGGTGTGCCTGATCCTGAAAACGAGCCTGCGTCAGATGGATCTTGCCCATCTTTTCCACATAGATCTTCTTCGGCCCGTTGATCATGATCTCCGTCACGGCATCATCCTTCAGGAATGGCTCGATCGGGCCAAGCCCCAGGATCTCATCACAGATATCCGATACCAGACGAGAACGCTCGCCGCGCGGAACGGCAAAGGGATCCTCCTCGACCACACGCTGTACATAGCGGGTGATGACCGCCTCGACCTCCTGCCGCGTATGCCTGCCGTCCAAGACCTGCTGCTGCTCAGCGGTCATGTCATCGACGATACGCCGGTGAATTCCGTTTTTCAGCTCCTGGTATCCCTCTTCGTGGGCGTTGTTCGTCCGGCCGGCAAATATAGCGGCCTGTTCTTTTTTCTCGGTGCCGTCACGGCGGCCAAGACGTTCCAGAAGTTTCAAAGTCTTCACCTTCCTTGGAGATTCGTTTATGGGTTTGCGGAGTTATTGAGATGATCGGTAACAAGTTCCCCCTTAGAGAAGGGGGCGGCCAAAGGCCGGGATGGACTGCCCCGAAGGGGCAGAATTCTGTAAAGCGGTAAACCTGTCATATGAATCTATCGGTGAAACTTCTATCTCTGATATCTTTTTACCGCTACGGTGAATGGTGCCTCTTCGAGGCACTCTATCCTGCGCCTTTGGCGCGCCCCTTCTTCAAGGGGCTACTCATTAGGTGTTGGTCTTTTCTCTATACATGAAACAGCTGACAGTATAGTTTTCTGGGATGCCCACGACTTTTTGCATATAATTCACGAAAGAAATGTCACTTGTGGTAAGCTTCATCGTCAGCACCGCACCCACAGAATCATCGGGAATACTGGCATCAGGCAAAACCGTTTTTAGATTAGACCCCAAGTCGATCCGGATACCGTTTTTGCCCGATACATCCGGTACATATAAATGAGTGATCACATTCTCATTTTTCAAAATTTCGTTGTATTTGTCTTTGATTTTTTGATAGTCGTATTTCAGCTCTGTCGGATTCATTTCATCCTTTGTCGGCTCCACCACAGCCGCTTCGCGCGCCGCATTTCTCACGATGCCCTGCACGGTCTGGTAATCCCCGAACATGAAGCCGCAATAGATGATCCCGCAGAGAACGAGGAGAAAGATCGGCAGCAGCAGTGCAAACTCGACGATATCCTGCCCTTTTTGTCGTTTCATGATGCTTCGTTTCTCCTTTCGCGGGAATGGTGACGGGGACTGGTAGCTAGAGATTAGTAGCTAGGGATTAGGGATTGGGGATTGGGGTTCAGGGTTCGGGGTTCAGGGTTGTGGTGCGGCGCATAAAAATATGGAAGCGCCGCAGAATTTTGATAGCGCTGCGCGCCGTTGTCATCTCGAGCGTAGCCGAGAGATCTTTCTTGCAGAACGGTCAGTATGCCAACTGCGCTATTTCAATCACCGCTTGATCCTAATCCCTAATCCCTAGTTACTCATCCCTGCTTTCAAACTTAGGTTTTAGGGGGCTCACGTGACTAGTGACTTGAATACTACTTTTGGGCATCGCCCCATATATACTTCGCGGCGCTTTTAATTTTTATGCGCCGCACCACCACTCCTAACTCCTAACTCCTCACTCCTAACTAGAGAGCGCGAAGCTTTCACCCACAATCAAAGGGCGCCCCACGGGCTAACCCTGAACCCATCAACCTGAACCCGACAACCTCTATACCTTGATATCTACGATCTTATGAATGATGAAGAAGCCTATGACTTCCATCACGAGGGCGACACCGATCGCGATCTGACCTATGCGTGTCGTGAGGAGCGGGAGCATATATTCCGGCGACATGATGTACATGAAGAGCCCCATCGCGATCGGAAGAGCGGCAAGGATCATGCCTGCCATACGCCCCTGCGCGGTCAGGGTCTTGATCTCGCCGCGCAGCCGGATGCGGTCTAAGATGGTATCGCGGATGATATCAATGATGTCGGCCAGATTTCCGCCGACCTGCTGCTGGATGAGCACCGCCGTGACGATGAGAGAGAAGTCAGGGCTGCCCACACGCCTGTCCATCTCCGTCAGCGCGCGGTCCAAAGGCTTCCCCAGATTCGTCTCGCGAAGGACACGGGCAAATTCCGTGCTGACGGGCGGCTTCATTTCCTTGGAAATGATCTCGACCGTCTGCAGGAAGGAGAAGCCCGCCCTCAGAGAATTGGAGACCAGCGTCAGGCAGTCAGCCATCTGGTAGAGAAACGCCTTCAGCCGCTTGTCGATCCGGTATTTCACATAGCCCCACTGGAAAAGGAAAACGAAGAGAGCAAAGAGCAGCGCCGCTGCGCCTTCCCCGGTGACGAGGAGTACCATGAGAAAAGCAAGGAAACTCACAGCGAAGGAAATCGCGACCATTTCGAAGCCGAGCAGCGGCAGACCTGCGCGATGCATCATGAGGTCGAGCTTCGAAGCCGTCTTCCTTCCCCCGACTCTTCGCATACGCTTGCGGAACGCATGGCGGATCTTCTGTCCGGTCGAGATGCGCTCATCCGCCGTCTCTTTCACATCGAGATAGTCCGCATACTGCTGCAGACGCTCAGACACCACCTGTTTCTTTTTCAGTGCATGACCGAGCAGAAAGAACAGGATGAAAAAGAAAAGAAAGGCGCAAAACAGCGAGATGATAAAGATCATAGATGGTTTGCTCCTTTCTTGGAAATCAGGGTTAGCCCGTAGGGCGTGCTGCCCCTTGATTGTGGATGAAAGCTCGACCCGAATGCGGAATTAGGAATGAGGAATTAGGAATGAGGAATTAGGAATGAAGGTAGCGGCTTCGCCGCAAATATATATAGGGCGATGCCCGAAAGAGGTATGTAAGTCACCGGTCGCTCGGCGCTCCTAATCCCCAATCCCTAATCCCTAGCTACTAGTCACCAGTCACTAGTCACCAGTCCCCAGCTACTAGTCACCAGTCACTACTTACTAATGATCTTCTCTGCGAGTGCATCGACGGCCTTGGCAAAGGGGCTGTCAGGATCCTCGTCCACGACGAGGCGGCCATTGTCAGCCGCCTCCGAGACACGGACATATTCATTCGGGATGATGGCTGCGACAGGATAGCCCAGCTCTTTGGAGAGACGCTCCTTCTCCGCGTCATCAAACGGCGAGACACGGGTGAAGAGCAGATAGACGCGCTCCCGGTAGTCGTCCCATGCCTTGAAGATCTCCAGTGCGCGCTTCATATGCATCGTCTCGTAGCCGCCATTGTACATCGCCATCAGGACCGTCTCATCGGAGAGCTCACACGCCGTCGCGGAAATATCGGAAAATCCCGAAGGCAGATCGATCAGAACGTAGCTGTAGAGGCTCCGCGTCATATGGATGAGCTGCGTCAGCGCATCCAGCGTGACAGACTCCGCAAGATCCGGCTTCGCCGGCCCGCAAAGTATCTGCAGATTCCTTCTGGCATCGATGAAGTACGACTTCAGCGTCACCGGCGAGAGGAACTTGATATCCCGCACCGCTTCGACCAGGGTCGTTTGCGGATTCAGATTGAAAAAGACCGCCATATCACCGAACTGCAGGTCACAGTCAAGGATCGCGACAGGCTCTCCCGTCCTCTTGGCGATGCTCGCGGCAAGATTGGAGATCAATGTCGTCTTGCCGCTCTTTCCCTTCGGGCTGAAGAAGGAGATCACACGCGCAGACGAACGCAGCGAGGCGCGGTCCGCATTCCTGACCGCCGCCTGCAGCTCATCCGGCGTGAACGGCTTGATCATATACCCCTGCGCGCCGCCGCGCAGCAGCCTTGCCTGCGCCTCCGAATCCCAGCGGCGGGAGAGACAGATGATCAGGGCCTGCCCGCAATTCTTCTTGAGATCGGAAAGCAGACTGACATTGGGCTCGCAGTCGATATCCAGAAGGATCAGATTCGGACTGAATGCCTGCATCTGCCCCAGAGCATCGCCCGCGGTCTGATACCTCGCCGACAGCTCGAAGCCCGGGCTGTTTCTGATCACGCTCGACAGCCGCTCAAGCATCATGCGGTTGTTCTCGATGAGGACTGTACGATAAGACATGGAATTCGCCTCCAGTTAAAAGGTTCAACGGGTTCTAGAGGTTCTGAAGGTTCAACGGGGGGTGGTGCGGCGCATCATATGTATATAGCGCCGCATTTTTTAATTTTTCCCACACTCGTTGGTTTCCTCTAACTGCCCATATATTTCTCGGGCATCATGGAAATAAGCCTGCTGCTTTCTTTTCAGGGCAGAAATCAATCGGTTGATCAGATACACATCATACCTGATTTGATCATGAAGCTCAGTGGATAACTCTTGCGTCAGAAAATAAAGGTCATCGCAATATATGATCTGAGACTCCAACTCATAAGCCGAACCTCGTGCTATATATAGAAAATGGATATAATCATTAATCGTCCCGCGCCCCTGCCCCTCGGCAATATTAGAGCCAATCGATATGACTGCTCTTCGCATTTGCGAGGACAAGGCATACTCTTCATTTTTGGGCAGCTGCAAAACCGCTCGATATACCAAGTCTTTGAGTTTCCTCGCCACCTGCCATGCCAGCAGTTCTTTATAGCTAGTCATTTATACGTCTCCCTCAACAGGCTCTGACGATCCTCAGGTTTCTCATCTTTCGTGAATAACGTATATGTTAAGGAAACACTGATTCAATCGTTGTCAGATTTTACTCTTGAATTTTTACGCATAGCAAGGAATCACCTGATGCGAATAGCGAACTATTAAAGGAAGGCTATGACAAAGCTATGTATAAAAATCTTGTAGAAACTGACTCTGCGATTGAATCAGCGTTTCCTTAATACTCCGCGGCGCTTCTATTTTTTTGCGCCGCACCACCCCGTTGAACCTTCTGAACCCGTAGAACCCGCTCCCCCTCTTTTGCACAAACAGCACACCCTATGGGCGAGTCCTGAACCTGCCTTATCACGAGAACAGTCTCGACAGCCAGCCGCCCTCTTGTGACTTTTGCGGCGAGGCGGTGTCTTCCTCATAGGTATCCACCATGGTGCGGATGCCTTTGGCAAGCGGCGTGTCCTTCGCCGAAAGGACGAGGGGGACGCCGGTCTTGATGGATTCGGCGGCCGTTTGGAAATCATTCGGGATGACGTAGTGGAACTGGTGACCCAGGATCGCTTCGACATCCTTGACATTGATGCGGGTGCGCGCATTCGAACGGTTCAGGACGTAGCGGATCTTATTGTCATCATAGCCGAGCTCTTTCAGGGCATCCGAGCCGCGCTTCATGTTCTTGATGGTCGGGATGAAGTCGACGATGCCGATGAAGTCGATCACCGTCGAAAGATCCATGAGGGAGAGATTGAGCGCACTGAAGGTCGATGTCGTATCAATGATGAGGTAGTCATACTCGAGCTGGAGCTGTACGACGAGGTCACGAATGAGCGTCGTGTCAAGGTTGTACGCCTCTTCGAGGAGCTTCGGATTCGCCATCACATCGAAGGAGACGCCGCCGGAGGAGAAGGGCGTCAGATACTCGGCGGCTACGGTGTCATCCGGATGCTCGCGCATGGATCTCTCAGCGTCTGCGATCGTCTTCTCCGGCGTGAGCTTGAGCGCACTCGCCACGTCGCCGAACTGCAGATCCAGATCAATCAGACAGACGGTATGACGGTTCTTTGCCAGCTCCGCCGCCATATTGATGGCGATGAGCGTCTTTCCCACGGCGTACGCCGTGCTGAATACAGTAATGATCGTGCCTTTGCGGCCTACCATGGACATCACGCCTCCTTCGGGGATGTTGGTTGTTAGTCCTTGTAAGATGTGGCTCAGAAATCACGGGGGACAGGTTCAAGTAGATACCATCGAGAAGAGACAGCCCAGCGGCTGCCCCTTCTCAATGGTACCTGCTATGCAGCAAGTACCATAAAGAACATAAATTACTTAGGTTTGTTCGCGTCAGTAGCAGTTTCCATCAGGCTTGTGGACTCGGTAAAGACTGCATTGATCTTGTTGGCCAGGTCAGCCTGATTGTAAATCAGCCAGCCAATGCCGACGATGATCGCCAGCATCAGTGCGTATTCGACCATGTCCTGGCCTTTTTCGCCGAGTACCGGTCTGACATAGTAGTCATACATCTGTTTTGCTCTGTTCATCATAATGATTTCACCTCCTTTTCGTGAAACGCATGGAAACGGAATATATAAAAAGTCTCAGGGGACTCTTTATCAGAAAAAGGTTCAAGGTTCAGGGTTAGCCCACGGGACGTACCGTCCCTTGATTGCGTTTGAAAGCCTCGTTTGAATGAGAAATTAGAAACGAGAAATGCGAAATGGTTGTGCGGCGCATAAAAATATAGAAGCGCCGCGGAGTTTCGATAGCGCTTCACGCGCATCGTCATTTCGAGCGTAGCCCTCGATCTTTATGGCAGAACGCTCATCGCCTGATGCGAGGCAGCACCAAGACATCGTTTTCCCTCAGCGCATACACGCTGATTCCCGCAGTACAAGAAAGATCCCTCGGCTGCGCTCGGGATGACGATGCCGGAGAAATCCCAGTCACTGGTCACTCCTAATCCCCAATCCCTAATCCCTAGCTACCAGTCACATATTTCTTGCGCCGCACCTGAGCCTTGAACCCGCCACTTTTACCTGCTTGTCGAGGTCGTGCTCTTTCCGGAGTACCTATCCATCGCTGCCTTGATCCTTGCCCTCTGGGCTTCGGCTTCGGCGGCGGTGCGGGTGGGCTCAGGACGCTTCATGACCGGCCGAGCAGTCTCTTGCTTTGCCTTTTTATCCGGCTTTGTCTTTTCCCGACGGGCGACGGTCAAACGGTCTTTCTCTGCCTCGTAGTCTTCCTCGGTCATAGGGACGAGGATCGGCTCGCCGTGAATGTCCGTGGTCTTCAAGAGGTAGGACCGCGTCTTGGCAGGTGCTTTTTCTTCGAGGATGATGGTGTCATCATCGCCGGGCTTTTCGCCCCAGAGGTCACGCTCCTCTGTGTCTGTCCCCTGCGGGACAGGCTTTCTTGTCTCTACTTGCTCTCTATTTCTTGCGATGCGCTCGATTTCCTCATAGCTTGCCTTCATGCGCCGGCTCATCGGGGCTGGCGTATCGTCTGATACGAGGGTCGGGGTGATGAGGATGATGAGTTCCCGTTTATCCCGGCTTTTTGACGTATGCTGGAAGAAACGCCCGATGATGGGAAGATCGCCCAGGAGCGGAATCTTCGAGATGCTCTTAGAGTCTTCGGAATTGATGAGACCGCCAATCACCATGGTCATGCCGGAATGGACATTGACCTCTGCATCGGCTTCTCGGGAAAGAATACCCGGTATGCTGTACGAATCAATCTTTACAGCAGAAGCACTATCCAAGGTCGATACTTCGGCATGGATTTTAGAGGTAATCTTATCCTCCGAGTCGACTTTCGGCTCGATATTCAGGCGGATACCATATTCACGCCAATCCACCGATACATTGCCATTGCCATCGGAAATCGGAACCGGGATACGGCCGCCAATCAGGATATTCGCGGTTTTCCCCGAAAGCGTCGTGATGGAGGGACGGGAGAGAATCCGCCCTTTGCCCTGGTTGATGAGCGCCTGGAGCGTTGCATTCACGCCCGATATATGAGAGCCAAGCCAGCCGCCACGACTTCTACTAGAAGAATAATCTTCCCCGCCATAGAAAATGCCAGCCGTTCCTACGTTAATACTACTATTGGGATTCTTCGAGTTATCACTAGAACCACCACTATTAGAGCCTGGTTTCTGTGACCAATACTGCACGCCCAAATCTTTGGCATACTTAGAGCTGATTTCAATAATCTGTGCCTCAAGGCGGATCTGGCTCGGATGCTCCATCTCCAGAAGGTCGATCACGCCGGAGCCATCGCCGCCGGTGTAGAGGCCGGCGATCTTCAGTGCGGTGTCGTGCTCATACTGGTTCTCGACCTTGCCGCGGAGCATCACGCGGTCCTTCATCATCTGCACATGGACTTTCGGATAGCCGATAGCATCCTGAATGGCGCTCGCCATGCCGCGGTCATTGCCCGCGACGTACACGGTGTACTCAGTGCGCCGCCCGCCATCTGACCAGACGATGAGGGATGTCGTCCCTGCCTTCTTTCCGACGAGGAGAAAATCCCCCGAAGAGAGAAGCTGTACGTCGGCGATGGCAGGATTTCCGACGGCAAGACGTGTGATGCCGGAAGCGGCCATGTATTTCGATTCATTCAGGGACACCTCGACAGGTTCAGCAGCGCAGGCGCTTCCGAAGGAGAGCATCGCAGCAGCGAGGAGGAGTCCGATTCTTTTTTTCATTCCGTTCATCTTACTGCCCCCTCGTTACGCTTGTACCACGAATGACTTCGATACCACTGCCGGCGGTGCCGGTCTGTCCCCCGCTGATCTCTACCTGCGGCTGGGGCGCGCCCTGCGGCGGGTATGGCGCGTAGGACGGAGCGGCCGGCGGCTGCGGATCCGGCTTCGGCAGCGGGATCACGTAGTAGGCAACCGATTCTGTCTCAGCCGCACTGTCTGCCGGACGCAGCATCAGCTGTACCTGTCCGACCTGCAGGGAGGCGGTGAGTTTCGCCGCATCATAAGGCGAGAGCGCGACCGTCGCGACAGCGGGCGTCCCCATGGAGGACGTATCCGTGCGGCGCGGCGCGGTCGGCATTTTATTTCCATTCGATTCATCTTTTCCGTCTTTGTCGTCCTTCTTCGGTGCGACGGAGCCCTGACCCATGCTGGACTTATTGATGGCCAGCAGCAGGACATCACGGAGCAGCATCTTCGAAGTGACGCGGTTCTTCCCGTCCTGACTGGAAATCAGAAGGATATCCACATGGTCGCCGGGCTTCGCAAAGCCGGAGACGCCGGAAATGTCATTGATGCCAAAAGACAGCGCGCGCATCCCCTCCGGGATGAGCCCCTGAAAACCGGCGGCTGCCGACACATCGAGTTTTCGTCTGGTGATGACATCGCCAGCAAGGATGGTGACGCCTGCCTTATGCCCGACGATGAGCTTCTTGTCTGTCAAAGCCCCCGGCGGGAGCAGACTTTCCGGTACGACAGAGGCTTTCAGCATATCATCCGTGATGACCGTCCGCGGCGAAATATCCGTCGCCGCTTCGATGACGGCAACGCCCGCTACCTCCGGTGTCTTTTCTTCTTTCTTGTCTTCGAAGGAAGATAATGTGCTGTACAGGATGATGAAGATCATGAGCGCAAAGAAAGCGCAGAGAAGGATGAGCTTTCTGGGCGACATCTTCCCTGCGGCCTTCGCCAGTTTATCTGCTAGTTTCATGTGACCCCCTCTTTCGGGATACCCATCTATTTCACTCCCCGCCGATGCAAAGGAGCTTTTGTTTTTCCGTTCTTGTAAAGTCTTTCATACACATTTGCTTAATTTTATCACATCGGTTTTAGAAATTCTATACATTAAGAATTTTCTATTCATGCTTGTCCAAAATGCATCGTGTACAGATCCTTTAAGAAAGATGCCGTCACTTCTTCTCCGCCATCGTCACGCCGCCGATGTCATAGAAACGTGCCATCGCGGCATTGCCCCAATGTGCTGGATCAGATTTCAATCCCACGGCGTAATGGTGAAAACCTGTAAGGTACGTCCACAGCTCCTCCTCATACGGCGGTCGCTCGGTGATAGAGAGGATAGCCGGTGTCCCGCGCATGGCCTCAGCCTCTCCGAGCCAGTGGTCAAACCATCTGGCATTTTCCACAAATATCCAGAAGGTCATGGCAAAGGTGAAGGCGAAGTAGAGGGTGGCCAGCCGCTTCATCACCCCTGCCCCCGGCAAACGGACCGGCGATGCGCCGGCGCGATCAGCGGCGTGCTGCATGAGGAGCGCCGCCGTCAGGCAGAAGATGGTGCTCGGGAAAAGGCTTC
>ERZ1035032.2062-NODE-2062-length-11532-cov-19.932735_pt1 | contig 11532 bp, 14 predicted proteins | sample MGYA00520693_ERZ1035032 | MGnify/ENA primary metagenome ERZ1035032 (study PRJEB33766, sample SAMN09781740) | gut metagenome | biome: gut microbiome | host: Homo sapiens | place: Madagascar | study: EMG produced TPA metagenomics assembly of the PRJNA485056 data...
TTATAATACATTATAAATTTTTTTCAACTAATATTTTCGTTCTGCCGCTTCCTTTTGCACAGAATATATGATTTGTCACGATTATCGGCAGAAAAGGGTTGACTTTTGTTGACATCTGTGGTATAGTCTTTGTACCTCGTAGAAAAGGGCTTTTATTTTTGTGCCCTGATTTTACAAATCCGTAAGCGTTGCGGGTTTGACGGCACGAGGGAGATTGTTATCGAAATTTAATAGGAGGTGCCGAAATGAGAGTTAAGATTACATTAGCTTGCACTGAATGCAAACAACGCAATTACAACACAATGAAAAACAAGAAAAACACACCTGACAGACTTGAAATGAACAAGTATTGTCGTTTCTGTAAGAAGCATACACTTCACAGAGAAACAAAGTAACGGAGGAATTACGATGGCTGAAGATAAAAAGGCTAAGAAGACAGACGCTAAAAAGTCAAAGAACGACAAGCAGAAGTCTAAGAAAAATCCGTTCAAGTCAATCGCAAGTTTCTTTAAGAGTGTAAACAGTGAAGGTAAAAAGGTTTCATGGCCTAAGGCACAGGAAGTGTTAAAGAACACCCTCGTTGTTATCGTAGTAATCGCTATCGTAAGTGCGGTAATTTATGTTATCGACCTTGGTCTTACAAGCGGTATGAAAGGCATTAAGCAGTTGGCACAGACAACTACAAGCCAATCAGAGAAAACAACAGCCAAAACAACAGCCGAGGCTCTTACCGAAGCTACAACAGAAGCCACCACTGCCGAATAATTAAGGAGGCACACGATGGAAGAAGCAAAATGGTATGTTGCTCACACATTTTCAGGTTATGAAAACAAGGTGGCAACCGACCTTAAAAATAAGGTCGAAAACCTTAATCTTACTGATATGATTCAGGACATTGTCATTCCTACCGAAACCGTTGTTGAAGTAAAGGACGACGGCACAAAGAAGGAAATCGAAAGAAAGATTTTTCCTTCATACATTATGGTAAAGATGATAATGACAGACGACACTTGGTACATTGTCCGCAACACAAGAGGCTGTGCAGGTTTTGTAGGACCTGAAGGTAAGCCTGTTGCTCTTACCGAAGAAGAGGTTAGAAATCTCGGCGTAGAAAAGGTAAGCGTAGAGGTTCAGTACGAAGTTGGCGATATGGTAACCGTTATTGACGGTCCTCTTGAGGGCTTCACCGGTACTGTTGAATCGATAGACACAGCCAACAACAGCGTACAAGCAATTGTATCTATGTTCGGTCGTGAAACTTCAGTTGATTTTGAACTTGACCAACTCGAAAAGGTCAAAGATTGATTTTAGTAATCGGCAGCTTTGTGCTGCATTTACCGTAGGGCGTTATTTATAGCGTCTTATGAGTGGGAGGAGATATAGCTTCTCCGCCAATAACCACATTTTTTAGGAGGAAAATAATTATGGCTCAAAAGGTAGTAGGTTTAATTAAACTTCAAATTCCTGCCGGTAAAGCAACTCCGGCACCACCTGTAGGTCCGGCTCTCGGTCAGCACGGTGTAAACATTGTTGCTTTTACAAAAGACTTTAACGAAAGAACAAAGAATGACGCAGGTCTTATCATTCCTGTAGTAATTACTGTATATGAAGACCGTACATTCACATTCATCACAAAGACTCCGCCTGCAGCAGTTCTTATTAAGAAGGCATGCGGTATTGACAAGGCATCAGGCGTACCTAACAAGACAAAGGTTGCAACAATCTCTAAGGCTGATGTTCAAAAGATTGCAGAACAGAAGATGCCTGACCTTAACGCAGCATCACTTGAAGCTGCTATGTCAATGATCGCAGGTACAGCTCGCAGCATGGGTATTGTAGTAGAAGACTGATTCCCAATGTGGGAGGAAAAATCCGATTAACCACTGGAGGTAATTTTTAATGAAACACGGAAAGAAATATACAGACGGCGCAAAATTGATTGACCGCGCTAATTTATACACATCAAAAGAAGCTTTGGACCTCGTTGAAAAGACAGCTAAGGCTAAGTTTGATGAAACAGTAGAAGTACATGTTCGTTTGGGTGTTGACTCTCGTCATGCTGACCAGCAGGTTCGTGGCGCAGTTGTTTTGCCAAACGGTACAGGTAAGGATGTTAAGGTAGCAGTATTCGCTAAGGGCGACCTTGCAAAGGCAGCTCAGGATGCAGGTGCTGATATCGTAGGTGATATGGACTTGATGCAAAAGATTCAAGGCGGCTGGATGGAATTCGATGTATGTATCGCATCTCCTGACATGATGGGCGTCGTTGGTCGTTTGGGTAAGGTTCTCGGTCCTCGTGGCTTGATGCCTTCACCAAAAGCAGGTACAGTTACTATGGATGTAGCAAAGGCTGTACAGGAAGCTAAGGCAGGTAAGATTGAATACCGTCTTGACAAGTCAAACATCATCCACTGCCCAATCGGCAAGGTATCATTCGGTACAGACAAGCTCCTTGAAAACTTCAATGCTCTCCTTGACGCTATCATCAAGGCTAAGCCTGAAGCAGCAAAGGGTCAGTACATTAAGTCTTGCGCAGTAGCTTCAACAATGGGCCCTGGCGTAAGAATCAACCCATCAAAGGTTGGTACTGTTTCTGTAGCAGAATAATAAAAAGGTGTTGACAAGAGTATTCTCTTGTGATACAATATACAAGCTGTTCAACCAAAGACAGTAGGTGTCCCTGTGACATAAGCTTTGTCGCCTACCGAGGAATGAGCATTATGTAGCACTTTGTGCAAAATTATGTAATGTTGTGCATCCTCGATTTGGGGATGCACTTTTATATTTGTTGGATAGCTCCAAAAGTCCGTTTTATGCGGCAAAATAATTATGGAGGTAAACTAAAATGCCAAGTACAGTAGTTCTTGAAAAGAAAAAGCAACAAGTTGCCGATCTTGCAGAACGCATCAAGGGTTCATGCGCAGGTGTAGTTGTTGACTACAAGGGTATTAATGTTGAAGACGACACAAAGCTCAGAAAAGAGCTTCGTGAAGCAGGCGTTACTTACACAGTAGTTAAGAATTCTATCCTTAAGCGCGCAGCTGAAGAAGTTGGACTTGAGATTGCGGATTCTGTTGTAGAAGGTACAACAGCAGTTGCAACATCAGTTGACGATTATGTAGTAGCAGCTCATATTCTCAACAAGTACGCAGAAGAAAATGAAAACTTCAACATCAAGACAGGTTATCTCGACGGCGCAATCATCGCTAACGAAGAAGTTGTAGCACTTGCTAAGCTTCCTTCAAGAGAAACTCTCCTTGCAACTATCGCAAGTGTAGTAGTAGAACCTATCGCTTGTATCGCTCGTGCAGTTAATGCTCTTGAAGAAAAGGGCGGCGCATCAGCAGTTGAAGCGGCTCCTGAGGAGGCTCCTGCAGAGGAAGCACCGGCAGAAGCACCGGCTGAAACACCGGCAGAATAATTACTAAATTTAATTCTAATTATAACGGAGGAAAAAATCATGGCATCAGAAAAGATTACAGCAATTGTAGATTCAATCGCAGAACTTACAGTTCTTGAACTTAAAGAACTCAAAGAAACAATCGAGGAAACATTCGGCGTAACTGCAGCAGCAGTAGCAGTAGCAGCAGCTCCTGCAGAAGGCGGCGCAGCAGCAGCTGAAGCTAAGTCAGAATTCGACGTTGTTCTTACAGAAGTAGGCGCAAACAAGATTCAGGTTATCAAGGCAGTTCGTGAAGCAACAGGTCTTGGCCTTAAGGAAGCTAAGGAAATCGTTGACGGCGCTCCTTCAACAGTTAAGGAAGCAATGCCAACAGCTGACGCTGAAGCTCTTAAGGAAGCTCTCACAGCAGCAGGCGCAACAGTTGAACTTAAGTAATTTTAGTTTAAACTTAATCCATAATTTAGGAAGCTACCTCAAAAGGGTAGCTTCTTTTTTATATTTAATAAGGTTATATATAAGTTAAACGACTGCCTCACAAAAGTGAAGCAGCCGTTGTGTCGCTTATTTATTTTTTATTTTTGTGCTTGTCTTGGCAAAACAACCTTGACCTTGAACAAGTCGCCGTCGATGTGGATTTCCATTCTGCCGTGCATTGCCTGGCAGAGGTTGTCTGCAATCGAGAGTCCCAAACCATTACCCTCCTCGTTGCGTGACTTATCCCCACGAACAAAGCGTTCTTTCAGTTCATCCGCCGAAATATCAAGCTGTTGAGCCGAAACATTTTTGATTTCAAACACGGCGGTGTTGTTCTGCTCATAAACATCCGCATATACTCTTGAGCCTTTTGCCGAATACTTGCGTGCATTTGACAACAAGTTTTCAATAACTCTGTATGTCTTTTGACCGTCTGCTATTGCCGTAAGGCTCTTTTTGTCGCCCTTGAAGATAAGTTCAAGTCCGTTGTCGGCAAATTCCTGCTGATGTTCAACGACTGCCTGGGTTGCAAGCTCTCCCAAATCAAGCTGTACCAAATTGAGCTTTACCACTCCGCTGGTAATCTTTGACGCTTCCACAAGGTCGTCAATAAGTCGCTTCAGCCTGCCACCCTTTTCGTCAAGAACGCCGATGTATTCCTGTGCTTTTTCGTCTTGAATATCGCAGTGCTTCAAGAGGTCAACATAAGTGATGATTGATGTGAGCGGTGTTTTCAAATCGTGCGAAACATTTGTGATAAGTTCGCTTCTCATTCGCTCATCTTTAACAGCCTTGTCAACCGCACGGTTAAGTTCCTCGGCTGTGTATTTTTGTGCATCCACAAGCATCTTTAGGCTTTGCGGAAGTTTTTGGTAGTTAACTCTCGGCGGTCGTCTTTCGTTAAACGCCTTGATGATTTCGTCAAGGTCCATAACATATTTTACAACAAACACAAGACTTGCCACATTCAACCCAAACCAAGCAAAGCAAAGGAGCAATCTCACTACGCCGTCATCACCAAGCCACACAAAGAACAGCAACAGCAAATTGACAACACCGTAGCCGATGAGATATGCCATTAGTTGCTTTTTAAACATATCAGGACGGTATTTTAAGAACGCAATGCCTTTCTTTGCAGGTTTTGCAACAACCGTCTTAAAGAGCCATACAAGGCACTTTATCAGCATATAAACAAGTGTGTTTTTGAAAAATCCGCTGTGAGCCTTTACCTGTCTTGCCACCGATGTGAGCCACTCGCTCATAACAAGAAAGATTGCAAAAGCAAGAGCACAAACAAGAGGCATGAACATATTTGCGTTTACAACGCCGGCAACCATATCTCCTAAAGTGCTATAAGTCTCCGCCTCGGTAAACAGAATTCTTGCATAAAAATAAAGTGAATTAACCAAAAGTAAAAATCCGCCTGTAACAAGTCCGCCGCTTACAAGAAAATGCAAATCGTTTGGCACTTTGTCGATTTTGGAAGTTTTGTATTCACTGCCTTTTCTGCCTGCAAGCACGCAGTTCCAAACAAGGAGCAACAGCAAAAGTATGATGCAGGCAACGCTCACGGCAAAGTTTTTCATCGGATTATGATTGACTTTGTCAAAGTTTTCCTGAATTTTGGAATAGTAATCATTCTTTGCCTTGCTCATATCAATTTGAAAATAAGCCTGCTTTGTGTTATTGGTGTAAAAATCATCATAAACATTGCAAAGCGAATAAAATCTGTTCCTGCTCAAATTGTCCTCGCCGAGCCAAAAACCTTTATCTGCCGTTGCATTCTTTTTGAATGTGTTTACATCATCAACATTTGTGTAAACGACACCGTCTTTTGACTCAATGTAAAATTGCAAAGCATCCGAAACTTCGCTTTGAGTGAAATAAGGACCGAGATCTTTGGTTACTTCGTTATCAAACTTTTTTTCAAGGTATTTTTGTGCCTGTTCGTTTGAATCTGAAAGCGGGACAGTACAGGTAAACCACAAATATCTTCCTGCTGAAAGTTCTCCCGAATAATCCTTTTGAAAGTAGAAAACATCATTTCCAAACTCATCATATTCATGTTGAATGTTATACAGCGATGATGCGTCGTCATAATCAACACCGTCATCATCATCATAACCATCGTAATCAGTATACTCATCATTATACGACTTTAACAACGCTTGACTGTTTGCATCATAAAAGCTTTTTGATTCAAGGTATTTTGCAAGCATTCCGTCAACGAATTCTGTTTTCTTTTTTTCAACCTGCTTTTGCATATAGTTTCGATTTGACCAAGCAAGCACAGAAGTAACATCTGTTCTGAAATCATTTTCAAATCCGTTTGTATCATAAACAGTGAGGTTATTGTTCAGGCAATCGCCAAAGCCAAACAGATACGCCGATTTGACAACTTCTATTCCATTGAGCATACCCACAACGATAAAAATCAATGCAAGCAAAAACGAGATTACTCTTGACGCCTTTTGAATTTTAATATTTTTCAATTTTGTATCCAAGTCCATACACCACCTTTAGATATTTAGGGTCTTTGGGGTTAATTTCGATTTTTTCTCGGATATTTCGTATATGTACGGTTACGGTTTTTTCAATGCCGAACGAAGCCTCGTTCCACACAGCCTCATAAATTTGCGAAGAAGAAAGAACAACATTCATATTCTGCATAAGATATTCAAGAATTCTGTATTCACGAGCTGTGAGGTGAACTTCCTCGCCGTCAACGGTCACACGCTTTGACTTTGTGTCGAGCACAAGACCGCCCGTGATGAGCTGACTGTCGGTTTTCACCATTGAGCCGAGAGTTGAATAGCGTCTGATTTGGCTTTTCACCCTCGCCACAAGCTCAAGCGGATTAAACGGCTTTGTAACATAATCATCGGCACCGAATGAAAGTCCCGTGATTTTGTCCGTGTCCTCGCTCTTTGCAGAAAGAAGAATAATCGGAAAATTCTTGTTTTCTCTGATTTTGAGCATAGCGTTTAAGCCGTCAATCTTGGGCATCATAATATCAAGGATGAGGCAGTGCACTTCGTTATTTTCCGCAACCTTGATACATTCCTCGCCGTCAGAAGCGGTGAGAACATTGTAGCCCTCGTTCTCAAGATAAATCTTAATTGAATTTTGAATTGCGATGTCGTCATCGCATACTAAAACCGTGTACATATATTTCCCCTCCGGTGATTATATTAAACCATACCGAATTTAATAATTGAACAAGAAAAAGTAAAGAACTGTCAAAGAATAAAATTTACTTTTTTGATTTGATGTAGTGATACTTTTTGTTTTGAGTGAAAATGAACACTGCCGACATCACGAGTGCAAAAACCTCTGCAACCGTAATTGAAAGCCAAATTGCCTGTTTGCCGAACAACAGCGGCAAAGCAAAAATGCAAACGATTTGGAACAGAAGTGTTCTCAAAAACGATATTGCCGCACTGACAAGTCCGTTGTTGAGTGCCGTGAAAAATGCCGAAGCATAAATGTTGTACCCAACAATCAAGTACGAAGTTGCAAACAATCGGAACGCCATAACCGTAAGGTCATATAAGTCCTCGTCATAGCCGACATAAATGCTTGCAATAGGTCCTGCAAGGAACACAGAAGCAACTGTGATTATGCCCGAAAAAACGAACAGGGTCAAAAGGCTTTTTTTGAATATATTTTGAAGTTCCTTATAGTTCTTTGAGCCGTAATTGTAGCCGACAATCGGTGACGAGCCAATCGAATAGCCGATGAACACCGATGTAAACAGGAAGTTGATATACATAATTGTGCCGTATGTAGCAACGCCGTCCTCGCCGTAATACTTCATAAGTTGAAGATTATACATCATATTCACGAGGTTGACGGATATATTTGTCATAAGTTCCGATGAACCGTTACCGCAAGTTTTGAGAAGTGCCCTACCGTCAAACTTTGTTTTGCAAAGACGGAGCGAACTTGAATTTTTGCTGAAGAAATAAATGAGCGGAGCAAAACCGCCGATGCTTTCACCCATTACTGTTGCAACTGCTGCGCCGACAAGTCCCCATTTGAAAATGCCGACAAAAAGGAAGTCCAAAATAATATTTGTTACACCTGCAATGATTGTTATTGCAAGTCCGATTTGTGGCTTTCCTGCGGTGACCATAAAACTTTGGAACATAACCTGAAGCATAAACGGAATGGAGCTGATTGAGATAATTCTGCCGTACAAAATGCAGTATTCAATCATATTTTCGTCTGCACCGAGGATTTTTGCAATTTGTGGCATAAAGATTTCTGCAAGGACAAAAATAACCGAGCCAAAGATAAGAGTGATATAAACAAGCATAGAAAAAACTTCGTTTGCCTTTTTCTCTTTACCCTCGCCGAGCAGTTTTGAAACAATCGCATTTCCGCCTGTCCCGAACATAAAACCGATTCCGCCGAGCAACATCAAAAACGGCATAATAAGATTTACTGCCGCAAACTGTGTTTTGCCGGCATAGTTTGACACAAAGTAGCCGTCAACAACATTATAAATGCTTGAAAAAATCATCATAACGATTGACGGAATCGTAAATTGAATTAGCTTTTTAAAATTAAAATGGTCTGATATTTGTACTTTCATTTTCCATCTCCGAATCTTTTTTACTCAATGACTATACCATATATATGCAGATTTGACAACCGTGAATGTAAAAACCGCAAAAACAAAAAATCACCCGTAGCATTTCTACCACGGGTGCAATAAAATACTTTACTTTGTTGCTTCAACAATGCCCTCTGCAAGTCCGGCAAGAGATTGAATTTCCGACGGGATAATAATCTTTGTTGCCTGACCGTCTGCCGCTTTTGCAAAAGCTTCAAGAGCTTTAAGTTTAAGCACCGCATCGTTTGCATTTGCTTCGTTAAGCAGCTTGATTGCTTCTGCACTTGCTTGCTGAACGGTTGCAATAGCCTGTGCCTCACCCTCTGCTTCTCTGATTTTTGCTTCCTTAACAGCTTCTGCGGCAAGAATTGCGGATTGCTTTTCTGCCTCTGCTTCAAGGATTTTTGACTCTTTATGACCTTCTGCCACAAGAATTCTCGATTGTTTTTCACCCTCGGCACGGAGGATAGCCTCACGGCGTTCACGCTCTGCTTTCATCTGTTTTTCCATAGCGTCCTGAATTTCACGAGGAGGGATAATGTTTTTAAGTTCAACTCTGTTAACCTTGATGCCCCACGGGTCGGTTGCTTCATCAAGAATCACACGGATTTTTGCATTGATTGTGTCACGGGATGTGAGGGTTGAGTCGAGTTCAAGCTCACCGATGATGTTACGGAGTGTTGTTGCCGACAAATTTTCAATAGCGGAAATCGGACTTTCAACACCGTAGCAATAAAGTTTTGGATCGGTGATTTGATAAAACACAACAGTGTCAATCTGCATAGTAACATTATCTTTTGTAATTACAGGCTGTGGTTTGAAGTCAACAACCTGTTCTTTAAGCGACACAATCTTTGCAATTCTGTCGATAAACGGAACTTTTACATGAAGTCCTGTTTCCCAAGTTGTAAAGTAAGTGCCGAGTCTTTCAATAACATAAGCTTTTGATTGCGGAACAACTCTGATGTTTGCAAAAACGAGAGCCAAAAGTGCAACAACGAGCACAACGATTACTATAAATAATTTCATAAATTTTCTCCTTTAAATAATTCTATTATATGTTAATTTTGTTTAACTATTAATTTTACGCCGTCAATTTTCTCAACAGCAACGAGGCTGTTTGGCGGAAGAATTTTGTTATCACAACTTCGGGCAGTCCAAACCTTTCCGTCAATTTTCACCGTTCCTGTCTGTGCAATGTTGTTGATTTCCTCAACAACTACAGCAGTCTGCCCGATGACTCGGTCGGCATTAGTCGGCTGAACCTTTGTTTGCAGTTTTTTGCGAACAAGCGGTCTTGTCACCAAAAGTGCAAGCACGCTGACCGCAATGCAAATAATAACTTGAAGGTAAATCGGGGCACCGAGAAGTGCCGACACAAGACCTGCGACCGAGCCGATAACAAACCATATCGACACGAGCTGAACAGTTATCGCTTCAAGCACACCGAACCCGATAATAGCCGCCGCCCAGATAATGTACATCATTGAATCAGACATACTTTTTTTCACCTCCATAAGAAATTACATATGTCATTCTTTCCATATGTTGTGCACATTATACCATATTTCGGCGATATTTTCAATATGTTGTGAACAATATGAACGAGATTTACAATCTGTTCACACTCCGATACTACAGGAATAACACGAATAATTTTGACATACAACCTGTTGTGGTTAAAATATGCATGTATCTAAAAAGCCGGCAAGGAAAGCAATCTTGACTATTTCATTAAACAATGTTAACATTAATTCAGAAACAAAAATAGCCGACAAGTCCAATATAATTTTATGAGGTCTCTGCTGATTTAATATAACGGACGGTGAGCATATAAATATACAGACAGGAGTGCAAAAATATGACACTTAAAAAGAGCTCAACAATAATTTGCTTAACAATACAATTACTGTTGAATATCATTTGCATGATATTGGTATACATGTATGTTATAAAAATAAAAATTCCTGTTCAACTGTATGTCGGATTCGAATTTCTGAATGAGTTGTATCTTTCGTTTGCGGGTTATTTGTTCTTTTTATTACTGATAGTTTTTAATATCATAACAATCATTTGTATAGTTTCTGAAATTATAAATTTAAAAAATAAAAATACAGATAATTCTCCTGTCAAAAGAATAATTATTATTCCTCTTGTATTTATTTTTTGTTTTCAACTTGTTGGTGCCATTCCGGCAGCCACACAAAAGGTAAAAAATTTTTCCGATGTCAATTTATCGTTTGACGATGAATATTCGGATGTTATTTCTGATTTGGATTCATATTATATATTTGTTGATAATCCTATTGCAAAAGCCGGATATTTAGAAAAATATTATATAGATAATAATCAAGATATAAGGTTTTTGTGCTCATATCAACAGGGCAAATACAGCTTTTTTAATGATGATTTTGAAATAATTGACGAAAGCGAGTATTCATTTAAAAATAAGGTTGAAAAAGAAAAATATACTCTTTATTATGACCTTGACGGTGATTCTGTAAGTTACGCTCTTACTGTTATTAAAAATGATTTTAGATACATAGCGATTTTCAATGATGAAAATTTATTGAAAGATTCTTATTCAATCGAAGATTTTGTTAATGACAGTCTGAGTATATATGACGAATGGAACAGCATATAAGATTAAAAAAGGTATAATATGATAATAAAATTAGAATTCGTTATATTTTCCTCGGCAAATATAACGAATTTTGTGAAATTAATTAGTAGATCTTGATGGAATTTTTAATGGTGAATGTAGATTATGGTAAATAATATAAAATTAAAATTACTATTGCCGACAGAACAAACTACTAAATTTAAAGTCGTTATAGACAATGATATAAAATGCATAAGCAGTGCAAAATGCGGCGATTTTGAAGAAATGATATTTGATATTTCTCCCGGAAACCACACTTTGAGAATATCCTTTGCAGAAGAAAAAGCATCTGACAAAACAGGAAAATTTAAATTCGATTTTTTCACAGTTTCACCGAAAGGATATCTGAATCATATATTTGCTTTTCATTATAAT
>ERZ1035032.2066-NODE-2066-length-11486-cov-15.742805_pt1 | contig 11486 bp, 9 predicted proteins | sample MGYA00520693_ERZ1035032 | MGnify/ENA primary metagenome ERZ1035032 (study PRJEB33766, sample SAMN09781740) | gut metagenome | biome: gut microbiome | host: Homo sapiens | place: Madagascar | study: EMG produced TPA metagenomics assembly of the PRJNA485056 data...
TTTTTATTTTGTATCCCATTCCCCATACTGTCTCTATATATTCTTCGCTGTCGTATTTCTTTATCTTATTCCTTATGTTGCTCATATGCACCTTAAGGGTGTTATCCTCTGCATAATAGGGTTCATTCCAGACACTCTCGTAAAGATTTGCCTTGGAGAAAAGTTTTCTCGGATTGGCAGCCAGAAGCTTTAATATCTCGTACTCCTTCGCCGTAAGTTCCAGCAGATTTCCCTTTACCCTTGCCTCCTTAAGGCTGTCATCAAGAACAAGATTTTTAAATCCATAGGTTTTATTCCCATTTCCTGTGGCTGCAAGTCTTATGTCTGCCCCACTGCACCTTCTAAGCACAGCCTCTATACGCACCAGAAGCTCATCCAGGTCAAAGGGCTTTGTAATATAGTCATCTGCTCCAAGCCGCATTATGTCCACCTTGGTCTGGATCATATCCTTGGCCGAGGTCACTATCACAGGGATATTGCTCATCCTTCTTATCTCTGAGAGCACACCATCGCCACTTTTATATGGCAGCATAAGATCCAGTATCACAAGATCTACGCTCTTCTCATTTTCAAACTTTCTTAATCCTGTAATGCCATCCCGGGCAGATACTGTTTCGTATCCATTTTCACTTAAAAATTCACAGATGAGATTATTTATTTCTCTGTCATCTTCTATTACGAGTATTTTTTTCACAATGGTCTCCCCCTCTATTGAGCATCAGCCTTTTTTATCGGCAGCCTTTTTATCAGCAGCCTTTTTTATTAGCAGCCTTTTTTACCGGCAGCCTTTACTGCCTCAGTCTACCTTTTTTCACGGCACCAGTTATAGCAGAATGCCTGGGTTCTTGCGGCGAATTTCTCTGTCTTTAAGAGTTCCTTGACCTGCTCCCTTGTATACCAGCCGGCTTCGATCTCTTCGAGGGTCGAAGTGCTTGGCTTAAATGTTCCACGGGCTCTCCCTACTATGCATACATTTGTCTCATTTGAAAATCCCACCGCACTGTAACTGGTATTTATGAAGTCATTTATCTCGTAAAGCTCAAGGCCGGTCTCCTCCCGCAATTCTCTCACTGCACTCTCCTCCGGAGTCTCTCCCGGGTCAATAAGTCCTGCCGGGAAATTATAGACCCACTCCCCAACCGCAAGGCGGAACTCCCTGTCTATGAGGATCTTCTCATTCTTTTCATCGGTGGCAATTATCACCACTGCGTCGGCCTTCCTGCCATGAACGCCTTCAAAATCTGTGATATTCTTGTTCCTGCTTATTATTTCATATATTTTCTGTTGTCCGTCAACTGTTTCATATTCCAGATCGTATCTGGCAATGAATTTGCCCTCGTCGATCTTTTTTACGCCTTTAAACTCCACGTTTATGTTCCTTTCTGTTTTTGATTATTAGTAAAAAACTTTTTGGTATATAGTCAATAAACACTCCAACGACCTACATCTAGGATATCTTAAATCAGGATTTTTTTCTACCATTTATTTTGCATAACATTTTTGTACGGCATATTTTGCCGCTTATGGTCACTATGCTTCCGCTGCCTTCCCCTTAGCCTTTTGTTTTTGGTATATTTTAATTATCTCTCAAATCTTTATGTTTTGTTTAATATTATGTATCAATATACTGCTTTTACTATGTCCCGAATCATGATAAAATAATAGTGTAATTGCAGTCAAACTATATAAAGTTTGTATCAGCCTTTGATTTCATCAGCAGGCTGACGTTCTAAAGATGCAGGAGGGAAAAATGTTTCAGATCAACAATTTATTTAACAACAAGAATATTCAGTGTGTATCCCAGATGGGACAGTTCTTTGTATGCGAGCACCAGAAGGATCTTTCTGTTTCGCCATACAACGCAGAGACGGCTTATTTCTCATCGGAAATGAATGTAAAGAGACGACAGGTATTAGTCCAGCTCAACAATACCGGATGTTTTATTCAGGCAGGTGCCATGCAGTGGATGCTTGGCAATGTAAACATGAAGACCAATGTCACTGCAGGTAATTTCCTTGGCAAGGCAGCCAGTGCCGTGGTAACAAAGGAGACCATTGCGAAGCCTGAATATACAGGTCAGGGTTACCTTATGTTAGAGCCTACATACAAGCATATCATTCTTCTTGATGTGTCAAAATGGGGACAGATCGTCCTTGACGATGGCTTGTTCCTGGCATGTGACAGTACACTCCAGTACAAAACCGTATCAAGAAAAAATCTTTCATCTGCTGTTCTCGGCGGCGAAGGTCTCTTTAACTTAAGCCTTATAGGCAATGGTATTGCAGCCCTTGAAAGCCCGGTTCCGCAGCAGGAGCTTATCCAGTTTAACCTTCAGGATGACGAGGTTAAGATTGATGGAAATATGGCGATCGCCTGGTCAGCAAGCCTTAACTTCACTGTTGAGAAATCCACCAAGAGTCTCATTGGATCAGCCATTTCCAAGGAAGGCTTCGTAAATGTATATCGTGGAACAGGTACCATTCTCATGGCACCTACAGCATAAACGGGAGGGATAGATCATGGTACAGCAGAACTTATTAAGCACTGAAAATGCAGTAGTAAAATCCCAGCTTGGCGGTATGCAGGTAATTGAATATGCAAGGGATATGTCAGTAAGCCCCCTCACATCAAAAACCGAATACTTCATGGCGAAAATGAACGTAAACCGCCGCCAGCTTCTTCTTAATCTGAACGGAAACAGCTACACCATACAGGCAGGTGCCATGCAGTGGATAAGCGGCAAGGTCCAGATGGCATCGGATGTTAAGGGCGTAGGAAATTTCATAGGAAAGATGGTTTCATCAGCGGTCACAAAGGAAAGTGCCGTAAAGCCTGTGTATTCAGGTTATGGTCAGGTTATGCTTGAACCAACCTACCGACATTTGCTCCTGACAAATGTTGCTGACTGGGGCGGTCAGATCGTTCTTGATGATGGTCTGTTTCTTGCCTGCGACAGCCAGCTTGAACAGAAGGTTGTATCAAGAACAAATATTTCATCGGCAGTCCTTGGTGGCGAAGGTCTCTTCAACCTGAGTCTCCGCGGCAACGGAGTATGTGCCCTTGAAAGTATTGTTCCCCTTGAGGAGCTGATCCAGATAGATCTTCAGGATGATGTCCTCAAGATCGACGGAAATATGGCGATATGCTGGTCAGGAAGTCTTAATTTCTCTGTGGAGAAATCCACCAAGAGTCTCATTGGATCAGCCATCTCCAAAGAGGGCTTTGTAAATGTATACCGCGGAACGGGCCGTGTATGGATGGCGCCGGTTCTTATGAGTGGCGGATCAGCCGGTGTAAGCTCAGAAGCCAATGCAAACGAAACTGCCTCAGGAGGTCAGACCGGAACCGCAGCAGGAAAGAGCAATGTCATGGGCAAGGTGGAAACCGTAGGAAAGATACTTGATCTTTTCTCATAAGGTGAGCAGCAACCATTTGAAATTGCCTACGGCAAGGGTTGCTGCAGCGTAACGATGTCTATGACATCATTACAATAAATTGAGCAGCAACCATTTAAATTTGCCTACGGCAAGGGTTGCTGCAGCGTAACGATGTCTACGACATCATTACAATAAATTGAAAACCCGGAGAAAAGATAATTTCATTTCTCCGGGCTTTTTATGCAGCTCCTTAATCATTTAATACCTGCTGTCGATATGCACAATATTATATAGTTTTATTCTATCGGGCAGGTTATGTGGAACATGGTTTCGCAGGCTCTGTGGATAAGCTCTGCCTGTTCGGTGTCAGCCAGTCTGTAGAATACTTCTTTTCCTTCCCTGTGACTGTCCACAAGACCACTCTGCTTAAGGAGCTTCAGATGATGTGACACAGCGGGATTGCTCATGTCCATCATCTCTGCTATGTCCCCTACGCTCACTTCTCTGTGGCACAGCAGCCATAATATCCTCAACCTGCTGCCATCGCTTATAAGCTTAAATACCTCTGCCACGGCGGCACAGTCATCAACAGACGGCATAGCCTTCTTCACTGCTTCACTGTCGTTACCATGGGCCAATATATGTGTATATGTCATACGCACCTCTCTTTTATTGTTTCAGATCTTAATATGGCACCAAACCTTCTATCCGGTGTTTCAATTCTTATTCTGTTACTCAGACTTCTATTGCCGTTTCAAGTTCTGTTCCTAACTTTAATCTCTCATCATCTGTCGTTTTTATCACTCTTTAAACTTCAATGCCCTTGTGGCGTTAAGTACTGCAAGGATCATAACTCCTACATCTGAAAATATCGCCCACCACATGTTTAAGAAACCTATAGCTCCAAATCCGAGACATGCGAACTTGACAACCAGGGCAAATACTATATTCTGATGAACGATCCTTAAGGTCTTTCTTGATATCTTCATGGCCGTTGCGATCTTAGCCGGGTCATCATCCATAAGGACAACATCTGCTGCCTCTATGGCTGCGTCTGATCCGAGACCACCCATGGCAATTCCTATATCTGCTCTTGAAAGAACCGGAGCGTCATTTATTCCATCACCTACGAAGGCAAGCTTTTCCTTCTCACCCTTCTCGGAAATAAGCTTTTCAACCTCGGCAACCTTATCTGCCGGAAGAAGCTCACTCTTTACAATATCTATGCCAAGTTCATCAGCAACGGAATCTGCAACCTTCTTAGCGTCACCTGTAAGCATTACCACATGCTCAACACCATTTGCCTTAAGCTCGGAAACCATCTTGGCTGCTGTAGGCTTAACAATATCTGATATGAGGATGTAACCTGCATATACACCATCAACCGCAACATGAACCTCAGTTCCTGTCTTATCAGGGGTGAAATAGCTTACTCCAAGCTTCTTCATAAGCTTGATATTACCGCAGGCAACCTCTTTTCCCGATACACGGGCGATAATGCCGTGACCGGCAACCTCTTCAATGCCTGACTCAGGAACATCTGCAGGGTCAATATCCCCGCCATAGGCTTCCTTAAGGCTCTTGCTTATAGGGTGGTTAGAATAGTTCTCGGCACACGCTGCAAGCTTTAAAAGCTCTGCTTCAGTATACTTCTCGGCAGGCTTGATCTCTGTTACCTGGAACACGCCCTTTGTAAGAGTACCTGTCTTGTCGCATACAAGATACTTGGTCTGGGAAAGGATCTCAAGGTAGTTGGAACCCTTCACAAGGATACCCTTTGCCGAAGCCCCACCGATACCTCCGAAGAAGCTTAACGGAATTGATATTACAAGGGCACACGGACAGCTTATTACAAGAGTTGTGAGGGCTCTTATAACCCATTTGCTCCATGCCGCAGGATTTCCTATGATGATATTTATAACAGGTGGAAGTACCGCCAGTGCAAGGGCACCAATACATACTGCCGGTGTGTAATACTTTGCAAATCTAGTGATGAAGTTCTCTGAATGGGACTTCTTCATGCTGGAGTTCTCCACCAGCTCAAGGATCTTGGACACTGTCGAATCTCCAAATGGCTTTGTGGTCTTTATCTTAAGTACGCCTGACATGTTGACGCAGCCGCTGATAACCTCGTCTCCTGCCTTCACCTCTCTAGGAAGGCTCTCACCTGTAAGTGCACTGGTGTTAAGTGTTGAGGTTCCTTCTACGACCTTACCGTCGATAGGCACCTTCTCGCCTGGCTTAACAACTATCACTGTTCCGATCTCAACATCATCAGGATCAACCTGGACCAGTTCGTCGCCCTCATAGACATTTGCATAGTCAGGTCTGATATCCATAAGCTCTGATATATTTCTACGGCTCTTGCCAACGGCGTAGCTCTGGAACAGCTCACCGATCTGGTAGAACAGCATAACCGCTGTACCTTCCACATACTCTCCAAGAGCAATGGCACCAACTGTTGCTATCGCCATAAGGAAGTTCTCATCGAACACTTCTCCATGGAATATACCAAGCACCGCTTTCTTTAATATATCATATCCAATGATGAAATACGGAACAAGGTAGCATACCAGCTCTATATATTTATTCACATCTGCAAATTGGAATGTGATTCTTAAGCCCACAACAAGGATTGCAGATATTATTACTCTTATTAAAACCTTTTTTTGTTTTCTGGTCATAATATTTACTCCTTTCTATTTAACAGAAAAAACAGCCTTGTCCTGATAGTAATACAGGCTCACATGATGGTGAGCCTGCAGGGTAGAGGGGGTATTTCTGTTAAGTTCTGTCTTACAGGAAAATCTCGCAGTCAGGCTCAACCTTTCTGCAAGCCTTAAGTACATCCTTCATAACCTTGGCTTCATCAACGCCATCTTCAAATTCAACGCTCATCTTCTGTGCCATGAATGCCACTGTTGCGTCCTTTACACCACTCACCTTCTTTGTGGCCTCTTCCATCTTTGCTGCACAATTTGCACAATCAACTTCGATCTTGTACTTTTTCATATTGTTTCACTCCTTTTAGATTATACTTTTATTGTATTACTCCTATATAGATAATATGGCTTAAATATTCTCTTTCGCCTCAATCTATGAACATTTAAACATATATTTAATTGTATGTCAACATATATTTCGTATATATCCGAAAATTTATTTAACCCGGGCTATAAATTGCACAGACTCAGCCTGCCGGGTCTGTGCAACAAATGCGATCATGAAAGCATGTCACACTTGACTCGTTGCATAATAAAAATGCAGCATATACATTTCTGCATATGCTGCACCCGGATCAGCTGTAAAGGGAGTAGGAATCCTTTCTGATCCAAAAAGGAGTACAAAATGAAAAAGAAATTATAATTGCCTGTATTTATAGTCTAAAGTTTAAAGAAAGAATATATCCTCTTTTTCTTATCTGTATTTTTCTTTATAAATACCATAACGCCTTTCAATATATCCAATATCCTGGCAGACTCATCGAGCAGGCTCTCTGACATCATATCAATGCCATTGTCATAGCTAAGCTCTTCCACTGTTTCGGATATGGCCAGTGCATTGGACATACGATCAGGGCTTATGTCTTCCACTCTCTCACCCCTTCTGGTGAGCATTAGTTTTGACTGCTTCAGATGAGTATCAGCATCATCAAATCCAACACGGGCAAGCCGCATGTAATCACACATATAGCTGTAATATGCAATAACATCATCACCCACAAAATCTGTGTGATAACTTAGCATCCGCTTTATCTTCCTTGACATGAGCTTTATTACAAATATGAGTACCGCAACAGCTACAATTCCCGCAAGAATCATAACTACCCATCTGACATTCTCCATGGAAAATATTGCTGAGGTGTCTACAGCTCCATAATTCTGGGTATCGTCCCCTCCGTCTCCAAAGAAATATTGACCGAATCTTGTCCAGAAATCATCCTGTTCTTCCTCTTCACCGGCAGGAGGAGTTGTCTCCGCCACCTGCCATTTTCCGTCAATAAAGACCTCTACCCAGGCATGTGCAGACTCATCTGTAACATCTACCACCATTACATCCGTTCTGCCAAGCAGGTTCTCTCCGGTAAAATAATCATCATATTCTTTCCGGTTACCATTGACCTTGTCTTCATGATACTCATTAAAAAGCTTCCCGTCAAGAACTCCGTTATAATCTACCGCATATCCTTCACAATATCTCGCAGGAATACCATAATAGCGGAATATAAGGGTTGCAGCCGATGCAAAATGTGCACACAATCCCTTCTTTGTCTTTGTAAGGAAATAGTTCACGTAATCCTCTCCGGAAGGGGTTGCCCCCGGATGTATTGTATACGGAAAGTTCTCTTCAAAATATGCAGTAACCTGTTGTACTATTTCTTCGTCGCTTCCTCCAAATCCTGCTTCTCTGCAGAACTCTGCAATAACTTCCCTGTTCTCCTCAGGAACCTCAAGATATGATTCCTTTATCTGTCCATTGTTGTCAGCCTCATAGCTGTAATCCGGATAGTAAATATATGTCTGTGTCTGTCCTCTCTGAATACCGGTCTTGTTCTTGTATCCGCTTTCCATATCACTGTCCCAAAGAGTGTAATATGGCATATAATAATAGTTAGGATTTGCAGATATATTCACGACATCCATCTTACCATGAGCTGCCTCATCGGATTCGACGACTTTATTTTCACCCTTTGTATTGTTATCTGTCACGCGAGGCAGTGGATACATACCGCCCTCATCCTTTTCCCAGTGATCCACACTGTATCTGTCCCCTACAAATGCTTTAAGATAAATAGTATCTGTACTGTATGGGGTAAATATCAGTTCAAGATCTGTCTCGCCATCCGTTATGACTGAGGAAACTCCGCCAAGCTGTCCTTCGGCAATACCACCGGTATTAGGTCTGTTTCTCAATGCCTCAAAGCCATACATTATGAGGTTTCCGAGAGGCTCCTCTATTTTTTCCTTCACCGTGCTGTTCTTAAATCTGTATGTGAAATTATCAGGGGGATAAGCTACGTTCACAACGCCAAGCACCAACAATATTATACCAAGGAGTACACCGGTTATCTGGGCGGCTATCTTTCCTGATTGTGTGTATCCTATTGTTTTCAGTCTGCCCTTCTTTTCAATGGTGTCAAACTGTCTGTCATCAAAGACCAGCTTATAATGCCTGCTGCCTTTTAAAACGATCACGCCGAATATTCCTGCACATAAAAGTATCACATACAAAACATCCGGCTCAAGTCTGAAGAAAAGAGGAAGTATGAACACCGGCACCCCCATTAATACCGCTGCCGCAATACTCATATAGGTTGACAGGAATATATTCAATACTATTATCTCTATGCTGCTTACGAATATGGCCGCAATGGGCACCGTCACTGCCCTGTTACCCATGGATTCAGAGAACACCTTAACATCATCAACCATAAAGTAATCTGTGATCTTATTCAGGAATTCGTTTACCATGGCATAAAATCCACTATTTGCATAGGATTTCAACAGGAATATGGCAAGAATAAATACTATGAAATAGGAAACGTAGCCTATATCCCTAAGCCAGATTTTTCCTGTCCTGAACAAATTGCTGAAATATGCCGCAATTACAGCATCTGCCAAAAAAAGCACCAGCATATGATAATTAAGTCCCACGCATGACAGAATGCCGCCTACACTTCCAAATACTATCAGAACTTCGAGTATCCCTCTGACCAACACCTCCTGATATCCTGCCATCCTGGTCATCTGTACAGCTTCCGAAAGAGTTATACCCTGGCATACATTGATTTTTTGTTGTTCGTCTTTCTTTTTCTTAAATATTGCCATTTTTCTTCCGTTTCTACTCACATATACAGCCTTCAACCGTATCTTTATAAGTAAATACTGTTACACCATTTCCTGCGTCCCGTCTTCCAATGACCATAAACCTTGAGCCTTCGTTCATAAGTCTCTTCATAATAGTGGTTCCAAGCTTTGCATCAGCATAATAACGCTCGTAAAATATATTCTCCATGGTCTCTTCAAGATCTGCCATACCATCTATAACAGTTCTCTTCATATCCTGGTCACCAACACTCCACCAGTATATACTAAACGGAACATTCTGCCTGATCATGTAATCAGCCATTCCATACATTGCACACAAAATATCGTTTAATATCATGTCAACATCATTTGTAAGCTCCACAAGTACCATCAGTTCGTCGGAAGAAAGACTCACTCTTTCTTTTACCATGATATTGTTTTCTTTGGCTGACAGCTTCCAGTGTATATTCTGGAGCTTATCCCCCGGAATATACTCTCTTATGTCAGACACCTCAGCAAAATCGTTCCCCTTTTTACGGCTTTCCTCCGCTTCTGTCATTCCTGCACTTATAGCGGTATTGTCGGGCATAACCTGAAGTGCTGTATCCGGAAGTATTGTATATTCCTTGCTGACACCAACCTTTTTTTTAAGTCTTACAAATCCAAACCAGTCCATTATGACCATATCCGGTATGGAGACTTTTATTATGCCTATATATTCACTTGATAACCGATATTTAACTTCATTTACGCCTTTTATAAAAGCAGGAATATTAAGAACATGGGTTCCTGCGGACATAAAAAAATCATTCTCAACATCCACATTCATAAATACGTTTAAAACCGGAATAAAGCTTTTATTGGTAACCCTTACCCGAAGAAGAAAGGGTTCATTAATGTTTAATTTCTCATTTGTCCCTTCTATGGCAATGTCTATATTTCTTATTGCTACTGCCGCCGATATTATAGATACTGCCGGAAGCACCAACAGCAATATCAGTATCACCATATTGAAATATGAGTGAAGGAAGAGCAGCATAAGCAGGTTCATAATGAAAATAATAATATATTTAATTATGTTTCTGATTTTTATCATCGTTCTTCCTCCGGCACACTAAACTATATAAGCACCGGTGAACCGGACCACTAAAACAGCTGTCCCTCTAAAGTTCTTTAGAACATTTCTATGTTCTTGGTACTTTTATGTTCTTCTTTATCTCTGTAAGTGCTTCAGGCACTCCAAAGCCATTTGCCCTTGCTTTGGTTGAAAGCTTAACCCTATGTCCCAAAACGTCGTCAAGGATAAATGCAATATCTCCCGGCGTAACATATCTTCTGCCCTCAATAACAGCCACAGCCCTGGACAGTCTGAGTATTGCATTGGCTCCTCTTGGACTTGCACCCAGGCTGAAATACTCGCTGCTTCTTGTGGCTTCGACTATATCCACAATGTATTCTATTATGGAGTCGTGTACCGGAAGGCAGTTTGCCTTATCCTGAAGCTCAAGCAGTTCCTCTCTGGATATAACCTGACCAACGCTGCTTATGGGATTGAACTCCTGTCCTTTAAGGATTGCTATCGCTGCCTCGTGGGAAGGATAGCCCATAGTAAGCCGAATCATGAATCTGTCCAACTGGGATTCAGGAAGCATCTGGGTTCCTGCAGAGCCTATTGGGTTTTCTGTTGCTATTACTGTAAATGGTTTCGGAAGATCTCTGGTCACTGCATCCACCGTAACGTGCTTCTCTTCCATCATTTCAAGCAATGCCGCCTGGGTCTTTGGTGATGTTCTGTTTATCTCATCTGCCAGAAACAGGTTACAAAAGGCTGATCCTTCACGATACTCAAAATCACCGGTTTTGGCATTGTACATTGAGAATCCCATTATGTCACTTGGCAGTACGTCAGGTGTAAACTGTACACGGTTATAATCCATGGACAGGGTCTTTGCAAATGCCGTTGCCATGGTGGTCTTTCCCACTCCCGGAATATCCTCAAGAAGAATATGTCCCCCGGCAATGATGGTTGCCAACACTTTTTTTATTATCTCATCTTTTCCTTTTATTACTTTTCCTACTTCAGCGATTATGGTATCTGCTGCAGACGTCATGTGATTCCTCCTCATAGTATCAGATTATATTTCTCGCAATCAACATTTGTAGCTTTACAGATAACATCACTTTTAAAAAGCATACCATACCTTTACCCATATTGTATACTAAAAATGATGTAATCCAAGAGGTAACTTAAATACATAATTCGACGTTTTTCGACATTTTGTGTTATTTCCCACTATTATCA
>ERZ1035032.2067-NODE-2067-length-11474-cov-7.542517_pt1 | contig 11474 bp, 1 predicted proteins | sample MGYA00520693_ERZ1035032 | MGnify/ENA primary metagenome ERZ1035032 (study PRJEB33766, sample SAMN09781740) | gut metagenome | biome: gut microbiome | host: Homo sapiens | place: Madagascar | study: EMG produced TPA metagenomics assembly of the PRJNA485056 data...
TTTTTTGTGCAAAAAGTTTTTACACACTTACTATTCTTTTATTTCAAAGACTTAAATCCTATAAACACAACGACACCAACCTATGCTTTACACACTTTTTTACACACTTTTGTGTAAAAATCCGTAATTTTTTTACACAACCTTCATTTGAAGGCAATGGTTCATCGTCAAAGTTGGGGGCAGAGTAAAAAAATTATAAAAAAATATTCATCAATTCGTTTGTTTTTCATCATAAATAAGTATTCAAAACTCAAAAGTTATAGCGAAATTGAATTTGACCGGAATGAGCATTATATTTTGTGTGCAAATTCAAATCATACCCTAATATTAAATCAACATTTTCATGGCTGACAGCTAATTCCAAACCGCCATTAAAGCCAAAACGCGACATTGGTTCAGATGAAATTGTATATTTGCTATTCGCAACAGCCACGTTAATCTTATTAGAGCTGTTGTTCAAATCATAATTTGCACCAATATAAATAGCAGGTTTAAACAAAATCTGATTATTTGTTTTTACCTCGGCTTTATACTTTAATTTTGCAAACGCCGAAAAAGCAGTAATATTTTCATTTTCAATTTTTTGGTTAATACTATCTGTATAATCATTAGGCATCAGATGAGTATAACGCAAACCGGCTTCAGGATTCAAGCCATTTGGATATTCGTGTCCCAATGCCGTTTCCGCCCCAACTGAATGCATATTATATTTAGAACTTATACCATATCCGGCAACAGATGTCTTATCCTCATAGTCGGCAAAGCCATATACAAACGCACCGCGAACATAAGTCAGAGATGGCTGATACTTACCATAAACAAACATATTTTGCGCAGATATTGAACTTTTTCTGCTATTTGTATACCCTTTGGTGTTTGTGTATGCATATCCAAAACCAACAGACGTATCACAATCCACATTTCCGTCATATCCCAAAGCATAGCCGGCGGTATCCGCATTAAAGCCCTGCGCTGCTGTTCTCATATCCATATAGTGGCTGGCGCCTATTCCTTTTACCCACATAGACGCTGGTCTATACAAACTGCATACCCCATCGTTTTTTTCAAATCTTTCTCCTGTTTCCCGTCCTATAATATTTTGCACCAAACGAACCGTTTCCAAATTCAGCTGAGAATCGGAAGGCGCCAATTCATTCAATGCTCGTCTATATCCTTGAGCATTGTGCTGAGATAAGATGTTTAAGTTTTTTTGAATATCTGCAGCTTCCGTCCCTGATGTAAATGTTGCATTTTCCCAAGCCGCCGCTGTGTTTTTATTATTTCTGTTTCCAACAAGCGAAGCTACATCGCTTGAGCTGGCAATATTTTTTATAATAACCGTACCATTTTTTGTTCCCTGTATAATCTCATAGCGATTATTTTTTTCAAACACTTTGGTCAAATCGCCGATAACACTTCCGGACGCTCCGGATTTTAAGCTGATTATTGATAAATCTCCGGTCTGTTCTTTTTTATTCAATAAACCTTGATTTACCGTAAATTGAATTTTACCGCCGGATAAATCCACATTATTCGCAAGCAATTTTCCGCCAACATAATCTGAACTTTTATCGGCGATGTTTGTAATTTCCAACCCTATTGTGCCGTTTAATTTCAAGTCATTAACACTTACTGTTTTCGCACCAATATCCAGCAAACTTTCCGATGTTATGTTTACACTTTGATCTGTGCCAAACATTCCGGTTCCCAAAACAACGTTGCCGTTTATTTCCGTATTTCCCGTACCGTTTATATCATAATTCATTATTCCGCCAGAAGTTTTGTATGTACCGTTATTTATTACCATACCCATAATATTTTCGATGGCCGAGGTTAAATTGCCGTTATTTGTAACAGTTCCTTTGACTATTCCGGTATTTTTAAAGCTGCCTCCGCTTGTCACATTTCCTTTAATAATACCGCTGTTGTCAATATTTCCGCTGCTCAAAATATTACCAATTACCGTAGCCGCATCGGCATTGCTAAACAAACCGGTGTTTGTAACAGTACCTGCAATATTGCCTTTGTTGGTAAACTTTCCTTTGCTCGTTAAATCGGCGTTAATCGTCTTATTATTTACAGAACCGTCATTAGCAATAATCTTTCCGCCGTTGATAATATTTTCGTTAGTTATAACACCTTCAATCGTTCCGTTTGTATTATCAATATTGCCGTTATTTTTCAGCATAGCCGCAGTTATTTTATTGCTGTTTATCAAATTATTGTTGTTTTCTAATACGGCTGAAGTCAAAACTCCCTTATTTACAAAACCGCCGGTATTAGAAATTGTAAACTTATATTGATTTATTTCGCCATTATTTTCCGAGGTTTCTGTTATGTTCATAACACCGGAGTTGCCCAAAATCTTTCCATTGTTTCCAACATTAACTTTGCCGGAAATAAGGTTATTATTGGTCAATACTCGGTTATTTTCAACAATAACACCACCTGTTATTATTCCATTATTTTCAGCTGTTGCCGCTGTATTTTCTTTGAGAGTCAGCACTCCTTTTATTTCCGCATTTGCCTTATTTGCAAAATTGCCTGACACAATCAAATCTTTGGCGCTGACACTACCGTTATTTGTCATATCTCCGTTTACATTCATACTATCAACCACGCTGATTGTTCCGGAGTTGGTAAATTTTCCGCTTGCCAACGCTAAATCTTTTTGAATTAGCACTGCATTATTAACAACCATTCCATCTAAATTTAAGCTACCGTTTCCGGTTATATCTTTGTTTATTGCACCATTGCCAAACAAGTTTAACACACCATTGTTTATTGTGTTTGAAGATACAACAAACTTATCCAACACAGCTTCTAAGACAGCATTATTCGCAACAGTTACGCTGTTTTGTTTCAGCTTGCCTGAAACTGTTGTTTTACCATCATTAACAATCAAATTCCCCGCTTCTGTAATATTAGTTAAATCATTTGTTCCTTTTAATGTAGCAGTGCCTTTATTTTCCAAATCTGTAATATTACTGTTTTTGATAACCGCATTTGAAGCTGTAACAATTTTGTTGGCTCCGATATTATCTGCATACAGAGTTCCTTGGTTATTTATATCCGTATCATTATTCAGCACCGTATTTGCAATGTTCAAAGTGCCGCCGTTTTCAACTTTCAACGCGTTATTAAAACCTCTGATATTACCTCTGACTGTTCCGTCTGTTCCATTGATATTTAGAGTATATCCGTTGCCTACAGCGATACCGTCCTTTTTAACACCGCTTACCGTACCATTCAAATTATGTCCGTTCAGATTTAAGTTAAGTTTTGTGTTTACACCGGCCGTAGTACCAAAATTATCATTTTCCGCCGATGTAATGTTAATATCTTTGGTCATTGAATATGTGTCGGCTGAAACAGCTAAATTTCCGGTAATAAAATCTTTTAGAGTATTCGATTTTGTGTTCAGCACTGCACTCAGCACATCTAATTTATTATTGCCGGAAATAGCAAAAGTATAAGTATAATCATTTGTTACTGTTGATATTGTGGAAGCAGCGTCCAATCTTGATTTAATGCCGCCTATATTACCTTTTAAGAAAGTAATGCTCTTATCACCGTCTTTTTTAACATTTATAGAGCTCAAAAGAATATTGCCGTTGCTTGGCTGATTTGATGAGGTTAATTCTAAAGCATCACTGCTTGCATTGCTTAAATCCGCATCGATTTTTAACTTCAAATCACCGGAAATCGCACCTATTTTAACATCAGTGTATTTTGTTGCCGTATCTTGCAAATCAAGAGTAGCGCCATTTGTTTTCAACACACCTTCAATTTTACCGCTGTCGCCAAATTTTAAGATTGCCTTATTTTTTAAAACAGTTGTCCCCTCGCCGGCAATATTCTTATTCAAGGCAACATTTGCCCCGGCGACATTAAATATTCCGGTATTTATCAACTCTCCGTTCAGATTGTCAATTGAAGAATTTAGTGTTCCATTATTGGTTATACTTTTCTGACTGATTGTCTTATTAGCGGTTATAAATCCGTTTAAGGTCAAATCGCCGCTGCCGGTAATCGTATTATCAAACACATCGTTAGTGCTGTTTAATGTCAGTTTGTTGTTATTGCTTACATTACCTTTGATATTAGCGGTATTTGAGGTTAATACACCATTGTTTGTAAGCAATGTTTCAATTACCGCGTTGTTGTTTCCGTCAAAATCAGCTCCGAAAATAGTAGTTCCTTTTCCGCTGATTGCATTATTCCACGAATTGCCCTCTGCTATGGTTAATATGGTTAAACTCTTATTTTCTGCCACATTTACGGCACTTCCGGCAATCTTAGAACTTGAAGCCAAAACCACATCGCCGTTGATATTGGTCTTGCCACCGCTGACATTCGCATTTAAAGTGCCGCCGTTCAGATTAAGCTTGGCATCGGTTTTATTGGTTACGGAAGTTTTTATATTTTCTGCCGAAGAATTAAGTGTACCGTTGTTCTGCACCGCTCCGATTATATCTGCATTTGCGGTTAAGCTGCCGTTATTGGTTATACTTTTCTGACTGATTGTCTTATTGGCGGTCAAAACTCCGTTTAAGGTCAAATCGCCGCTGCCGATAATCGTATTATCAAACACATCGTTAGTGCTGTTTAATGTCAGTTTGTTGTTATTGCTTACATTACCTTTGATATTAGCGGTATTTGAGGTTAATACACCATTGTTTGTAAGCAATGTTTCAATTACCGCGTTGTTGTTTCCGTCAAAATCAGCTCCGAAAATAGTAGTTCCTTTTCCGCTGATTGCATTATTCCACGAATTGCCCTCTGCTATGGTTAATATGGTTAAACTCTTATTTTCTGCCACATTTACGGCACTTCCGGCAATCTTAGAACTTGAAGCCAAAACCACATCGCCGTTGATATTGGTCTTGCCGCCGCTGACATTCGCATTTAAAGTGCCGCCGTTCAGATTAAGCTCGGCATTTATATCATTTGTCAAATTACCGGAAATACTATTTGCTAAAGTTGAAAAAATTCCGTTATTTTTCAAATTATTAAATACCATATTTTTATTATTTGTAACTGTACCGCTTAAAATTATCTTATCTTGCACCACATCGCCGGATATTGTTGAATCCGATAATTCCAGCGTACCGAATTTGAGCAAACCTCCGTCGTCATTTTTGCCGCCGCTGATAACCTGTGACGCGGTTATGTCTCCTTTTAATTTCAAAGTTCCTGTTGATACCACATCATCAGAATTTAATTTTCCTTTAGTCGCGTCTAAAATACCGGAGTTGCTAATTTTTGCTTGAGAAACAACAACATTATCATTAAGAGTGTTATTATTGGAAAAATTTGTTGTTCCCAAACCATTTATATCAACCCCCAGATTACCACCTGTTAAATTTAATTTATGTTTATTTTCAACGGCTTCAGCTGTTTGAAGATTATCTGCAGATATTGTCAAAGTGCCGTTATTAACCAATAACTTTTGTTTTATGCTTCCGGCAGTTACATCGGCGTTATCCAAAATATTTAATATACCATCAACACCTGAAATCGCGTTTAATACAACATTTTCCGCCAGATTAACAGTACCCTCATTTTTAACATCATCGGTATTATTTTCAAATTTAACGTTATTTATATTCAAAATACCGCCGGTCAGCACTTCAAACGCCGTTTTAAAACCTGATATTATCCCCTTGTCAGCCTCTGTATTTGAAGCATTCGCATTAAAAGTATAGCCGCCGGCAACAGTTATTCCATCTAAAATATTGTTGTTTTCGCTGTCTTTAGAATTTGCAATAAGATTATTATTTCCCATATTTAAGATTAAATTTTTGCTGTTTCCGCCGGTTCTGAAGGTTGTGCCGATAGCATTTCCGTCTAAAGAACTATAAACCAAACTATCAGACATTTGGTATATTGCCACATCTCCAAAATAGTCCGAACCTTTAACAAACATAGGCAACCCGGACGCGCCACCGATTTTTATGCCTTTAACATCAAGTTTGCCTTTTCCGCCGGCCTCATTGTTCCAAGTAAAATTATAAATATATTTACCATCGGTGCTTTTCATCACATCGCCGTCAGTAAAACCGAATGTTATATTATCCAAATCACCATCGACAACAGTCACAAATTTAGAATAAGACGTGCCATCAGGAGTTGTTTCCAAAAAACCTTTGGTTAAATTTATGTTCGATAAAATAATTTTACTGTTTTTATTGGCTAACGCATCATCATTATTTATTTTCAGACTGCTTGCCATTCCTTTATTTTCAGTCAAGTCAGACAATGCCATTTTTATGGCTAAATTCAAATTTCCGCCTAAAGCCCCTATAGATACTGCATCAGTTACGCTTGCATTATCATAAGCCAAATTCAACGTTCCATTGTCAGAAGAGAGCATTCCTTCTATCGAAGAATTATTTTTCATAACCAGCGAATTATTTCCGATTATCACATTTCCTTTACCATATATTTTACGATTTTCGGCCAACACAGCGTCTTTTGCCAAAGTCAGTGCACCCAAGTTTCCAATGGATATTTTACCGCTCAAGTCTGCAAGTTCTGAAGTAAGATTGGCCCGATTGCTGATAAACAAATCTGTTTCTATTTTTTCTTTATTTATTACATTTGCCGCATTAAGACTATTACCGATATATGTCGTTCCGCCCAAAGTGGTTTCTGCCTTTGGAGTAAAATCCTTCCTGATGATATTTGTATTAGTTCCGCCGGTCAAGGTCAGCAAATTATTATTTACATAAATTACACCGTTTGTGATTTTATCGGCATTAGCCGTCAAACCAACCCCATCATTTTTAATATTAACCGTATTATTGCGAATTTCGCCATTTTCACCAAAACTGATTGAACTGTTGATGTTCACAAGTCCGCCGTTTTCCTTATCTTCAGCATTGCCGATAACAACATTCAGCAAATTTCCACTCAGATTCAAGCTGCCATCGTTTTCAACATCTATCCAATTTCCGTCAATTTCATCAGCAGGTTTATTTGAGATTAAATTCTCGGCTTTGATAGCAAGTTTTGTACCTTCATTTAATTTTATTTTGGCTTTTAGGGTAGAATCATTTTCCGCCTCTACATTTGCATTATCAATTAAATGAATTTTCTTTTGAGTAATATTTTGCGTATTTACAACATTATTACTCAAATACAAAACACCATTACCTCTAACCGTTGTTATAAGGTTATTTTGAGCGGCAGACTCATTTGTTGTCGAACCATTCAAATACAAAACGCCATCATTGGTTATTCCTGAATTTTTATCTTCAATTACCAATTTATTGATATCTGCATAAAATGTTCCATTATTAATCATGGTATTTTGATTAATTTTTTCAGTAGTTTTTATATTTGCATTTTCATCAATAACCAATTTTCCGGTTTTTTCTCCATAAGAATCAACCAGAGCATTATTAAACAGCTCCGTAACACTTTTATCGCCGCTGCCAAAAAGCGTCAAAGTTCCATGATTATCAATATTTCCTTGCAAGTGTTCGCCGACTTTAGTAGATAATGCTCCGCTTTCGGCTATTTTTATGGTATCGGCAATAATTTTTCCACCTTTAACATTTTCAGCATCTGCATTCTTCAAAACAGAAAAACTATTCTGCTTAATCGTTACATTATCAGCCAAAGAAAACTTGTTTTTATTTGCTTCTGTTCCGGCGGAAATATATGTTTTACCAACACCGGTTACTTCATATGCCAAAGTTCCTTTACCCAAATTAAGCTCGCCGTTATTTGTTGTAACCGATTTCAAATGGTCGGCATCAACAGTCAAAGAGGCAATATCATTGATGCTTACCTTTTGTTGGTTGATTTCACTGTTTGAAATTGTTTTACCATTTATAATGCTCATCACACCCAAACTGTCTTTACCGCCTATTCCTTTTGTGAAAGTATTTTTACCTTTCAAATTCAACTTTCCAAGGTTATAAATATCTAACGTATTATTTGAAAATTCCACATTTTCAAGATTTATAACTCCGGTTTCGTAGTTGGTGATTGCCGTATCAAAACCATCAAATTTTATGTTGGAAATATTCAGGTTTTGACCTATTGTTCCGGACATATCGGCAACTTCTGCTCCTTCTTCCCTGATACCGGTAGTTTCATTTTTATTGTATGTGTACCAAGTATTTCTGCCGGCAGAAGTTTCACGGTCTTTTATATCATTGGCAGCGTTGTTCATAGCCAGTGTATATACTTTTCCGTCAGCTCCGAATTTTTTAGTTCCTACAACAATACCGACTTTATTGTTTGCATCGGTGCCGGCTTTAACAACGCTTTCTTTTTCGCCTTTAAGAGTAAATACCGCTCCTTTTTGGACATTGGTTCCAACCATATTGGAATATGTTTTTCCGGTTTTCGGATCATATATATCATATTTTTCTGCCCAATTAACTATTTCCACGCCGCCGGATTGCTTCATGCTGATACCAAATTCCGAACCGCTGTCCAAAGCAACCCCCAAACCACCGCCGGATAAAACCTTATACAGCTTAACCGCATTATTTTGAGCAGAACCGTCAGCTTTGTCCAAAGTAAAATAATAACCGGCCTTTGATGTTACAATTACCTGAGTCATTTTCGATAATTCTGTTTTAACATCATTGCTGCCCGTAAACTTAACCAATTCCGAACCGTCGCCCAAACTCAAATTTGTATCTTCATTTAAGATTCCTATTTCAGAAATAACTAATTTTCCCTTATCTGTTCCGGTTATGCCGTTTTCTCCCCCCAGATAATCTATTTTATTGTTTAAAATATCAATATCCAGATTAAGTTCAGCTTCGCCCTCAACATTTATTTTATTAAACGCGAGCTGACCTTTGCTTTCTATATTGTTATTTGATACATCAAGTTTACCGCCGTATAAATTTAAGTTTGAATTTCCCGTAATATACGACTTATTTCTTATTTCATCGGTAATTTCATCAGCCAAAAGCAATTCGCCGTTATGCAAGTTCAAACTTGTATTACTTATCTGCGTATTAAAAATAATTTTTCCGTCTGTCGGAGCTGTTTTAATTCCCTCAACTTCATGCAAATCATTCCATTCTTTGAGTTTTCCGGCGGCAGCAGCCTCTTCCTTAGAAAGCCAATAAACAGAATTAGCGCCCAAAATAGTTTTTTGCATGTCAGGTTTTGACGTTGGTCCGATATATGCACCGCCGGCATCAAAAAATTTGGCATAAATTTGTTCTAATTGGGTTGACGTTGCATTTAAGACATTACTTTTATTCAGTTCCAAAGTAAGATTCGCGCCTGCGCCCGTACCGTTGTTTACAATTTTATCAAAAAATATAACTTCGCCGCCATTTCCGGCATTAAACATAATTTTTTTAGCATCTTTGCCATCAATATGAATACCGGACGAACTTTGGCCTGGAAGATCTTTTTTGGCAATATTTCCTTTAAACAAAACATTTCCGTTGTCGGCCACCAAACGCAAAGAAGTGCCGTCAAAAGAAAGTGCCGCGCCATCTAAATCATTTTTATTTTCGTTATTCACAAATTGCACGTTTGTCATCGAAAGAGCACCGCCTGTTCGTATCGCACCGCCGTCTGCGCCACGCATATCAACCGAGTTTCCTTCAAAGTAAGCGTTTGAAATAGAAATAAACGTTCCCAAAGCAGAATCTTTAAGATTATTGGCAGTAGAAATTGCACCGCCGGCAGCCCTTGAAGAATTACCTTTAAAAACAACATTATCCAAAATAGTAATGGAATCATTATTGGCTCTGATAGCACCGGCTCTGGAATCTCCTTGTTTATCGGCATTAGAACTATTACCAATAAAGTTGACGCCTCTAATCACCGACAAAGCCACCGTATTTTTCCCCGGCAAGTGCGAACCTTTGGCCTCAATCGCTCCGCCAATACCTTTAGACGCAACGTTGTTTTCAAACACAATACTGGCGGCATCGTGTTTGTAACTATCCGTTGTATCTCGTCCGTCTTCCGTTATACGAGTGCCGGAAATAGTCATATATCCACGATTATAAACAGCTCCGCCGCCGGCAATTTCCTTACCGTTTTCAGAAAAAGTAACATTTCCCGATATGTTTAAGCGGCTGCCTTCCATATTAGCAATCGCGCCGCCAAAACCTTCTTTAGCATCATTTGTCCAATTAAAAAAATCGACTTTACCAGTTTTCAAAACCTTATTGTTTTTAAACAAAATTCCTGAACCGGAAATATTGACCACGCCGCCGTTATTATAAATCGCGCCGCCGGCTTTTTGTGCGGTATTATTACTGAATTTTACATTTGTTCCATATATATTTAGATTTCCCGTATTATAGATTGCGCCGCCAAAACCTTTTGCGTCATCTTCGCTATTGTTAGCCGAATTACCGATAAAACTCTGCAGCCCGTTTAAATCCAGTGCACCGGTATTATAGATTGCGCCGCCGTTTGTAGCTTGGTTTGCGGCAAACATAATACTTTTAGTTTCTTTACCATTGAAACCAACAAAAGACATTTGCCCTTTATTATAAATCGCACCGCCGTAATTTGTCGCCTTATTACCATTAGCAGCCGAATCCTGTCCGAATATAAATTCTCCATAACCGACAAATTTTCCATTTTCATCAACAAAAACCGCACCGCCGTCTTTTGCCGTATTATTTGTAAAAACAGCGCTGATAAGTTTGTTTTGGTCGCCTAAATAAACAGAACCGTCGCCATAAATCGCACCGCCGTTACCATTTGCGGCAGAATTGTTTTTAAACAAAGAAGAGTCAGAAAATTTTGTTTCGGATTCTTTTTCCAAATTCAAAGCCCCGCCGTTTCCGGTTGCAACGCTATTATCAACAAAGTCATTTTTTCCGCTGAAAGTCGCATTGCCGGCATTTTTAACCGCGCCGTTGTTCATATTAGCAAAAGTTGTATTGATAGCCTGAAAAATAGCTGAATTTGCAACAATCGCTGCAGATTTACTGTTTTTCAAAGTCAGATTAGAGAGTTTAACCTGCCCTCCGTCAACATTAAGTATATCAGCGTTATTTCCGGCCGCCACGCTGTTTTTATCTGCAGTTTTAAATTCTTCTGCCGTCGGTTCTTTTCCGCTCAAAATCAAAACGCCGTCATTTTCAACCAAAAACAAATTATTAGCGGCATAATCAGGCGCTGCAGAAATATTATAATCATTCAGCTGTATTTCTATACCGTTATTTGAGCTGACAACAATTTTAGAATTTATGTCAATATCGCTGGATAAAATATAAACACCGCCCGAATTAAAAGCCTCATCTAAAGACATCGGCAGCGTCTCATCCCCTGTGCCGGCATTTGCAACATTCATAGTGCCAAGCCAAATTGCCAGCGCATACCATGACGTATGCTTAAAAGTATTTTTCAACCAGCAACATTTGAAAATGCCATAAAAATTTGTCATCATAACACCTAGCACTCTAAAACAATAAAAAAATTATACTCTCTATGTAAAAGCTCTATAAAATATAAAAAATATTCAG
>ERZ1035032.2072-NODE-2072-length-11456-cov-3.457855_pt1 | contig 11456 bp, 9 predicted proteins | sample MGYA00520693_ERZ1035032 | MGnify/ENA primary metagenome ERZ1035032 (study PRJEB33766, sample SAMN09781740) | gut metagenome | biome: gut microbiome | host: Homo sapiens | place: Madagascar | study: EMG produced TPA metagenomics assembly of the PRJNA485056 data...
GTGAAATCGGTTGTACATGAAAGATGATAAACAGATAAACTTGCAAACGCCGTATCAAATAAAGTTGACCGCCTGCACCAGAAAACACCTGAATATCAACATTACCGATACAGGCAAGGGCAACAATCGGCGTTGGCAAGCCACAGGCGGACAGCGAGGAACAAGCGAATTCCGCCGAACGGTTTTGACACGGCTGCCCTAGAAGCTGCACTTCACGAGAGAACCCCTCCACCCTTTTCAGGGACGGCATACATGGCAAACTCGGTTTTCACTTACCGCAGCAACAAAACCACGACCAGCCGCAGCAGACCAAATCCCAGCAGTGACAGCCCCGATGCCGCCAGCATCATGCCATTGGTACGGGGAATGTCCTCCGGTTCTGCCGGTCTGTCTGCATTTCCGATCGTTGGCTTTTCCACCACTTCCCCGAAATAGACGTGGGTGCCGCCCAGCTGAATGCCCAGTGCTCCCGCTGCCGCGGACTCTGTCTGTGCAGAGTTCGGGGAAAGGTGGTTGTTTCGGTCGCGGCGAAAGATCCGCCATGCTCCCTTTCTGTCCAGTCCCAGAAGAAACGCGGAAACAGTCAGCAGCACACCGCAGATACGGGCAGGCAGCCAGTTTACCGCATCGTCCGTTTTTGCCGATGCCCTGCCGAAAAAGAGGTACTTTGCATTGCGGTAGCCCACCATGGAATCCAGCGTATTGATCGCCTTATAGCAAAACCCCAGCGGCACGCCGCCCAGCAGCAAGTAAAACAGCGGTGCAGTCACGCCGTCAGAGGTATTTTCCGCAACCGTTTCCACGCAGGCTTTCGTCACTTCTTCAGCAGAAAGCTGTGACGTTTCCCGTCCTACCAGATAGGAAAGCTGCGTTCTGGCACCGGACAAATCGCCAGCCGCCAGAAACCGATACACCTTCCGGCTCTCCTGCTCCAGACAACGTGCTGCCAGAATCTGATACGACCAGAACGTGTGCAGCACAAACCAGAGCCAGAACGAAATGTGATACGCCAGCAGCAGGATTCCGCCGGACAGCAGCAGGCTGCACAGGGGAATGCAGACCGCCAGAATCACGCCTGCCTTTGTTTCCCCTGCCGGCGTTTGCGGGAACTTTTGCCGGAGAAATTTTTCCAGCCGCGAAATACTTTTCCCGATCAGCACCACAGGGTGCGGCAGCCAGACCGGATCCCCGAAGCAGAGATCCAGCAAAAATCCCAACGCAACACTCAACAATATCCACATGGTTCTGCTCCTATTTCAGCTGCATGCCCAGACCGCAGCAGACACGTTCCACCGTTTCTGCACATTCTGCCAACAATCTGTTGAAATGTCCCACGGCTTCCCGCAGCTGCCGCTGCTGCGGGGTAACAGGTACCAGACCGCAGCCAACTTCCTGCGTGATGAGCACTGCATTCTGCCACCGTTCCAGCCATGGCAAAATTTCCGTACACGGTTCCTTTCCCTGTTCCAGCCACGGATTCACCAGCTGCTCCGCATGCAAAATCAGCCGCTGCCCGTTCCACCGGGCAAGCGGTTCTGCCGCCGCATCAAAACAATCCGATTCTGTCAGCTGATAGTTCTGCATGGCGTAGGCAGTTCTGCCGTTGGCATAGCCGCCGAGAATCAGTTTCACGCCAGAACACCTCCCAGCAGAGCTGCTCCCAACAGGTACACGGTTTCACTCAGCACCAGGAAAAAGCCTGCCAGATCGCCGGTGATACCGCCGAACTGCTTCTTCGCCATATGGGAACAGCCCCAGAAGACGAACAGTCCCAGCCAGACCAGCACCACTGCCAGCCAGCCCCAGAACCACACCAGCAGCAGACCGGTAATGCCGTACTCGATGAGCAGCAGCACACGAACATATTTGCCGGCATTTTCCCCGAATGTTTTCACCAGCGAACTGGTCGGGGCAACGGGCAGCGTCGTAACGGCAATCCCACTCAGACAGCGTGTCAGCAAAAATCCGCCTGCCAGCAGCCAGACCGCATTCCGTCCCTGTGTCTGATACAGCTGCACATACGAACCGAAGCTGACCAACAGCACCAGTATTACGCTGAACACCGCAAAAGGTCCACAGTTGGGGTCTTTCAGAATCCGCAGTTTTTCCTCCTGCGGGCGGCGGGAATAGAGAGCATCTGCCGTATCACAGAAGCCGTCCAGATGAATGCCGCCGGTAATCAGCACGCCGCTTGCCACTGCCAGCACGCCAAACAGCACACTGCTGACATGCAGCAAGCCGCAGACCAGCCAGACCAGCCACAGCCCTACCCCGCAGAGCAGCCCCACCAACGGGAAAAATACCATTGCATTCCGCAGATTTTTCTCAGTCCAGTTCAAACACTTTACCGGAATCGCACTATACATGGAAAGTGCGATCAGCAAAGATTCCAGCCATGATTTCATGATATAACGATTCTCCTTTCCAGATCACCGGCAGACCGGCACAGCATTCTGCCACAACGTCTGCCTCCGCCCCGAGGGCACAGTTGATATTTCCCAGATTTTGCAGGTATGCCTGCATGGCAGGGTCAGCCGGCGTGCCGTCGGAAAACACCTCATTGGTCACAATTACCAGATGCCGCACATTCCGGTACAGAGCATGCACTCCGTCCAGAACCGCCTGCACCGGTGCTCCGGTGTCGCCGCCGAACTGCTCATTTGCCACCAGATTACTCAAACATTCCAGCAGTGCTGTTCCGTCCGGCGGCAGTGCTGCTGCCGCTTCTGCCAGATGCACAGGGGCTTCCACTGTCTGAAAGCCCTTTCCGGCACGCTGCTGCCGGTGGCGGTCGATGCGGTCGCGGCACTCCTGATCCCATACCTGCATCGTTGCCACATACCAGAACGGCATGCGTTTCAGCTGCATGCTGATACGCTCCGCCAGCAGGGACTTTCCGCTGCCGGCACCGCCTGTTACCAGAATCAGCATATGCCACCTCTTTTCTTCCGATACGCCCGACAAGCCGCGGCAAACTGCATGGGAAATTCCGGATTGGCGGGAAAATACAAGTGCGGGAATCCGCCAATGATGTTTCCCCGACACTGCATTGCCTCCCACGTTTTCCCATTGGGACGCTGCACCAGAAATGCGTTGCCGTTCGCCGTGCTGTCGGCATAGTGGAACTCGTGAGCCGGAATTGATGCTCCTGCCCTTCCGAACACGGTGTCCTGCCGAGCCGTCAGCGTGACATACCCGAACCGGCAAAGGCGTTCTCCCAGTGATGCATCTCCGGACAGCAGTCCCGCCATGGGATAGCGTATGCCGTCTTTTCCAGCCATAGACTGCTGCAAGTACAGAAAGCCTCCGCATTCTCCCCAGATCGGGATACCAGTTTCGGCTGCCTGCCGCAGGGATTCCAGAAACGACGTGTTGCCGCTAAGCTGGGGCAGGTACAATTCCGGATAACCGCCGCCGAAATACAAGCCGTCCAGATTTTCCGGCAGGGCTGTATCCTCCAGCGGCGAAAACGGCACCAGTTCTGCACCATAATGCTCCAGCAGTTCCAGATTTTCCGCATAGTAAAAGCAGAATGCCCGATCCTGTGCGATACCCAGCCGGAATGACGGCTGCGGCTTTGACAGCAGCGGCACTTCCGGCAGCGGCGGTGCCTTGCGTGCGAGTTCCAGAATCTGATCCAGCTGTATGGTTTCTTCCGCAGTCTTTCCCAGAAGCCGGACTTTTTCGTCCAGTCGGGACACCTCTCCCACTGTCATCAGCCCAAGGTGACGGCTTTCCAGCTGCACCTCCGAAAGCTGCGGCAGACAGCCCAGCACCGGCAAGCCGGTTTCCCGTTCCAGAATCTCCCGATAATAGGCAGCCATGCCGCGGCGAACCCCGTTCAGCAAAATGCCGCAGATCGGGTTCGGTGTCCGGAACGTCTGGAATCCGCGACACACTGCCGCTATGGAACAGCCCATACCTTGGGGATTTACCACCAGCAGCGTGGGGAGTTCCAGCCAGTCCGAAACCGTGTAGGCACTGGCCTGCTCCGTGCCGCCGATACCGTCATAATAGCCCATTGCCCCCTCGAAGATCGTGCAGTCCGCATCTGCACTGACACGGGAAACCAGTTCCCGCATGGCAGAACGGGACAGAAAAAAAGGATCGGCATGGTATGCCGGTCTTCCGGTAATATGACTATGAAACATGGGATCGATATAGTCCGGTCCGCACTTCAGGCTCTGCACACGCATGCCGCGGGCACAGAGGGCAGACAGCAGTGCTGCGGTAACTGTAGTTTTTCCGGTGCCGCTGCCGACTGCACTGATCAGCAGCCGTGGGATCGTTCTCTGCATGTGCAAATGCTCCTTTCACAGATTGGGTACACTTTTATTATATCATATCTGTTGATGTTGTTCAAGTGCCATACTGGTCTTGTAAAAAATTCTTTTTTCTCCGGCAGCTTGACAAGCAGATATTTTTATGATATGATCGGAGCAACATCAAAACCGTACAATTTGTGCACGATTTTGAAATCGATACCACATATTCTGCAAAACGTTTTTCAAATCTCTTGAATTTGTACGATTGTTATAACGATTCAGCGGAATGTTATAGAAATCGAATTTTCTTTGTCTTATAATATCAAACGAATCCGGAACAAGACGTGTTGCTCTGCTCCGGAAACACACCTGAATTTGTTTGAAAAAAATCACAGAAAAGGAGAATGACATATGACACAAAGCAATCGTGCAGAATTCCGGAAAAAACTGCTGCATCTGATGATCCCGATCTCTCTCCAGCAGCTGATGATGGCACTGGTCAATGCCTCAGACGCATTTATGCTGGGATTTGTCAGTCAGGACGCTCTCTCGGCAGTATCCCTCGCCGGACAGATCCAGTTCGTATATTCCCTGTTCTTGTTTGCCATTACTGCCGGCGTTTCCATTTTCGCCGCACAGTACTGGGGGATCCGCAACAAGCGTGCCGTGGAAAAGACACTGGGCATTGGGCTGGCATTCTCCGTTCTGCTGTCCCTGCCGTTCACCATTGGTGCAACGTTCTTTCCGGAACAGCTGATGCGGGCATTTGCATCGGATCCTGTGCTGATCGCAGACGGTGCGGAATATCTGCGGGTAGTGGGCGTTTCCTATTTGCTGCTCAGTGTTTCGCAGATCTACCTGTGCATTCTGAAGAACTGCGGCAACGCCGTTCTGAGTGCAGTCATCAGTTCCGTTTCCGTAGTCATCAATATCATTCTGAATGCAGCCTTTATTTTCGGTATCGGCTTTTTCCCGAAAATGGGTATCGCCGGTGCTGCCATTGCAACAGTTATCGCCAAGGTCATAGAACTGGCATGGGCACTGCTGGTCATGATGAAGAAAGACAGCGTAAAGATCCGGCTGGGCTGGGCGATTCGTCCGGACAAGGTGCTGCTGCGGGACTTCTGGAAATACACTGCCCCGATCCTCGGTGACGAACTGATGTGGGGACTGGGCTTCACCATGTACTCCGTCATTATGGGACACATGGGCAGCGATGCCGCAGCCGCAAACTCCATTGCCAACATCGTCAAGAATCTGGTCATCTGCTTCTGCACCGGCATTGCCACCGCAAGCGGCATTATGGTGGGAAGCTTGCTGGGACAGGGCGAACTGGAAAAGGCAAAGGAATACGGCAGAAAGCTTTCCAAGACTTCTATTTTTGCTGGCGTGATCGCCGGTGTGATTATTCTGGGTGTGATCCCCTTTACGCCGCTGTTCTCCACTCTGACAGATACCGCCAAGGGCTATCTCCGTGTGATGCTGGTGGTCTGCTCCTACTATGTCATCGGAAAGTCTATCAACATGACGGTGATCTCCGGCATCTTTGCAGCCGGCGGCGATTCCAAATTCGGCTTTATCTGTGACGGCATCACCATGTGGTGTGTCACCGTTCCCATTGGTCTGATCGCGGCGTTCGTTCTGAAACTGCCGGTACTGACCGTTTATATTCTGATCAACGTAGACGAGATCATCAAGCTTCCGGCAGTGCTCAAGAACTACCGCAAGCACAACTGGGTAAAGAATCTGACACGACAGGAACCGGCAGCAGAGCCGGAAGCCCTGACACAGGCAGCCGCGTGAAGAACGAGGGAAAAGATGAAAGGAGCCTCCCACATGTATAGTGCACTAGAACTGACAGACAACAAATCGGAAATTATCCAATACAATGTTCCGAATCTGCCGATCAAAGCTTCCCATTTTTCACAGGAGGATTATCCCTCACTCTCCATTGTCAATCACTGGCACACCGAATTTGAGTTCATCTACGTCAAAAACGCTCCCATGTGGTACAGCGTCAACGGCGAACAGTGCAAGCTGCTGCCGGGGCAGATGATCTTTGTAAATTCCGGACAGATGCACTATGGATACTGGGAAAAATCCAGCAACTGGGTCTATGACTGTGTCCTGTTCCCGCCGACGCTTGCAACGAATCCCGTTACCAAAGACCTGCTGGACGCGGTGATCCACCATGCTCCGCCATATCTGATCCTGCACCCTGAAATCGCCGCGGAAAAGGCGATCATCACCGATGTCTGCGAACTGTTTCAGTGTGCATCTGTTCAGCAGGAGGGATACACGCTGCTGCTGTTCAGCTGCATCTACCGCATCTGTCACGCCCTGTGGAATCTGACACAGAACAACACCGAACCCTGGGAACCCAACGACAGCAAGCGGCTGGAAGCCATGCACAAAATGGTAGGCTTTATCCAGCAGAAGTACGGCAGCAAAATCGCATTACAGGACATCGCCGCCGCAGGGTACGTCTGCCGCAGCAGCTGCTGCTCCATTTTCAAGGAATACCTGAACCAGACACCCAATGCTTATCTGACGGAATACCGCATTTCCAAGAGCATCGAACTGCTGTCCAATCCGGATCTGAGCGTGACGGAAATCGCCATGCAGTGCGGGTTCAGCGGCTCCAGCTATTTCACGGAAACATTCCGCAAAGCAATCGGCTGTACACCGTCTGACTACCGCATGCGGAAACAGCAGCGGCGGTGATTTCCGATCTCCAATACAGGAAACACTGAATAAAGCCCGCCTGACGGCTTTGCACGCAATCTGCTTGCAGCGTTTCCTACACAAGAAAAAGCAATATCGCAGGAGAAATTTTCCCTTGCGGTATTGCTTTTTTGGTTGGTGAATATAGTACTATAGTTTATTCCACATTTTTCAGTGCGTCACTCATCGGAATCTTTTTCACCTTCCGATTCAGCAGGAACGCAACGATTGCATAGCAGATAATACCTGATGCAGCAACTTTCACGTAAGTGACTGCCGGCATATAATAGGTGATCCAGCCGGAGTATTCAAAGAATACCACTTCTACGACTTCTTTCATCACCAGACTGGAAATCGGTATGGTAATGAGAATACACAGTATTACCACGATCGTCGTGGAATGCAGGTAGATGCGGTTGATCTCCCGATTGTTGTACCCCAGAATTTTGACCATAGAGATCGACTGGGCATTCTTTTCGATGATGATCTTCGACAGCAGATAGAGGATCAGCACGAACATCAGTGCCCCGAATACCAAGAACAGATTCATCATGCTGCCCATAGAGCGAATCAGCTGACGGGAAGTCTTTGTCAGATCGTCTACTGTGATCTCTGTGGAAATCAGAGCATCATCAATGTCCTTGATCTTCTGGTCAGAGAAGTAGGCGTTGAAATAATCGCTGTCGTAATCGAACGTCTGATTGAACAGCTCCTGTTCCATAAAGACAGCAATAGTGGACGGATAATCGTAGATGCCGCCGACCTCAAACTTGTACTTGTCGCTGCCATAGGGGTCTTTCAGAGTAATGGTGTCACCCTTTTCCACGCCGTACTTTTCTGCATAGGCAGTGGAAATATCTACTTTCTTTCCGGAAGAGTGCAGCTTGACATAGTCGCTGTCCGGCTTTACGCCGTACAGGGAAACGCTTTCACTGCTGCGTTTCTCCGGCAAGGTGTCCAGACTGCCGAAGCAGAATTTTTCTGCCCCGTCGGTTTCTGTTTCTGCCGGTGTTTTCAGAATATACTGATATGCAGAAAGCACATTGTCGGTAATGGTATTCTGATAATGTACCAGCATCGGCTGTAGGATCATTCCGAACATGAGGATGAAGTTGGCAAAGAATACGCCGAAAAAGATCATGACATGGTTCGGAAAGTTCTGGAAAATCACACGCATCTGAAAACGACGCATGATCGGAATTTTGGTATTCAGGCGGAATGCCTTTTTCTTCTTCCGCTTGGACAGGTCGCGGCGAATGAATTGCAGCGGCGAGATCCGCATCTTGACAGTCAGCATCACAAAATTGATGAGGAACAGCAGGATCAGCGGGATCACTGTCGTCAGCACAAATGCCTGCGGATTGAGCAGAACTTCATAAGTGGTCAGGCCGTAGCTTGCGAGGTACTGGTTGGCGAATATCTGTTCCAGCCATGTGTACCCCAGCACATTTCCCACAACTGCGGCAACCAGCAGCACCAGCATCGGCATGATCAGATAATGCCGCACCATTTCTCCGCGGGAATAACCGGAAGCACGGAGCGTGCCAATGACATTTGCTTCCTTGGTGATGTTGTTGGAAATGGTAATGGAAAACACGAATGCCAGAATCACAATGACGATATACAGGAATGCCAGAATCATGGACATATCGCTGCCCATATCATCGCCGGCAAAAATAATTGCCTGATTGAGATACTCCGGCAGAAAATTGGTCAGCATACCATTCTCTGCCAGAATCGGCATCAGATCTTCTGCCATGTCCTTAGCTTCGGCATCGTCCTCCGGTGCAGTGTCATAACTCCAGCTGTAGTTATAGTGCAGGTGGTTTTCCCGCAGGGCTGCAAACCCTGCATCTGTCATGACGCCGACACCGAACTTGTCGTTATCGAACATCATATCCGAGGCGTTCTGGTACAGTGTGGAATAATCCGAAAGAGCCACAATGCCGGAAATGGTCAGGTCTTTTCCGGCAACGCCGAACTTGTCGCCAATTTCCAGATCATGGTTCTTGGCATAGAGCCGGTCAATTGCCACGTCAGTGTCCGCCTTGGGCATATCGCCGTCCAGCAGGCACACCTTGTCGATGTCGTTTCGTTCTCCGAACACACGGAATGTGCTTTCGAAATCGTCCGTGTCTTCTTCTTTGTAGAAGTTGGCATAGACCTTGACCTTGCCGTCTTTTTCGATTGCGGCAACGGTATCGTCAGAAGCTTCTTCCGCATACGCAAAGTTGCCGTCTTCGATATTGTACTTGTCGAAAGCGTCCAGATAAGCCGTATGCAGGCTGGTATCTGCCACCAGAAAACCGGAAACCAGAGAGATCACCATGATAAAAAACAGAAAGATCACCAGATACTTTCCGAATTCGCTTTTCAGTTCCCGCGGCAGCCGTCGGTTCAATGGATTTTTCATCTTTTTCGTCATCGGTCACCACTCCAATTCTGCTGCCGGAATTTTGGTTTCGTTGACAAAATTCTTACGGATCTTTCCGTCACGCAGCTTCACCACGCGGTCTGCCATATTTTGCAGAGCGTCGTTATGGGTAACCATGACAACTGTATTGCCGTATTTGCGGCTGACATCTTCCAGCAGCTTCAGGATCTCCTTGGAAGTGTGGTAGTCCAGTGCACCGGTCGGCTCGTCGCACAGCAGAATGTCCGGATTCTTGACAACGGCTCTGCCGATCGCCGTCCGCTGCTGCTGTCCGCCGGAAAGCTGGTTCGGCAGCTTGTGGCGGTGCTCATACAGACCCAGCGTTTTCAGCAGGTCGTCTACGTCCAGCGGGTTGTCGCTCAGGTACGCACCGACTTCCACATTTTCCTTAATATTCAGATTCGGGATCAGATTGTACATCTGGAAAATATACCCCAGATGCTTCCGGCGGTACAGCGTCAGATTCTTTTCGTTCATTTCCCCAATGGTTTCCCCGTGAATGGTGATCTTGCCGCTGTCCGGCGTTTCAATGCCGCCGATGATGTTCAGCAGCGTGGATTTTCCGGAACCAGAAGGCCCCAGCAATACACAAATCTCGCCTTTTTCAATGCTGATGTCAATGCCCCTAAGCACATCGACACGGCTTTCACCCTCTCCGAAATGTTTCTTGATTTGCTGAATCTCTAAAAACATGTCACACCGTCCTCTTTTTGAAAAAACTTTGTTTGGGCAATACCGCACAAAGATTGTGCGGTATTGCCTTTGGAAATTAGCTTTCGCTAACCTATGTGTACAATTTTCGGGAAACACTGCATGGGATCACATGTGGTGTTTCCCGATAGTTAGCTTTTTCTAACTTAGAATAGTATACCATAGCTGGCGGAAATTGTCAAGGCGGCATTTTAGAGAAACGAAAATTCCATAAACAATTTTGCGAAACATTTCCAGCGAAAAATTGTGCAAAAACAGCAAAACGCCCTTTGCGGACGAAGAAAACTCCTCTGCAAAGGGCGTTTCGGTATGAATCGCTATTCGTAATGGCAGATCACGTGGCTGCCGTTTTCGCTTTTTTTCACCTGAAGCTGTGCCTCGAACCGTTCTGCCAGTTCCGACACGTGGGAAATGATGCCGATCGTCCGCTGGTGGTCAGACAGCTGCTGCAATACCTGCACCGCGTTGTCCAGTGCAGTGCTGTCCAGCGAGCCGAAGCCCTCGTCAATGAACATGGCGTTCAGCTGAATGCCGCCGCTTTGCTGCTGCACGGTGTCAGAAAGTCCCAGTGCCAGTGCCAGCGATGCCAGAAACGTTTCGCCGCCGGAAAGTGTTTCCACACTTCTGGACTTTCCGGTGTACTGATCCAGCACGTCCAGATTCAGCCCCGAAGAAATGTTGTGTACCGTTTCTTCCTGCCGCCGCCGGAACTGGTATCTGCCGTTGGAAAGCTGGTAGAGCTTCTGGTTGGCGAACTGCAACACTCGATTGAAATAATAGGTCTGCACATAGCGTTCAAACGAGATGCGTTCGCCTTTTTTCAGCGTACCGGTCATCATCTGGTACAGCTTTTCCAAGGTATTCCCCTGTCTGGCTTCGCTTTCCCAAGAGCGATACCGTTTCTGTACCTCTCCGGCAATGGTCTTGCACTGCTGTGCCTGCTGACTGGACTGCCGGCAGCGTTTTTCGGTTCGTTCTTTTTCGCTGCGTTTCTGTTCCAGCGTCTGTTCTGCGGTTTGCAGATCATACACCGGCTTGTCCTTGACTGTTTCCCGCAGGTGCTGCACCAGTTTCTGCTGCGAAGAAACCTGTTCTTTCTGCTGCTGCCATTTCTGTGCTGCCTGCTGCTGTGCCTGTTCCAGCTGCCGAATGGTGCTCTGCTTCTGCTCCAGCTGTTTCTTTGCCAGCGACAGCGATGCATAGGGCAGTCCCGCCTGACACTGTTCCCGTTCTGCGGTTTTCACTGCCAGTTCCTGTGTCAGCTGTTCCAGCTGGGCGTGGCTGCTCTCATAAGCCGCCTGTAACTGGGGCAATTCTGCCTG
>ERZ1035032.2076-NODE-2076-length-11438-cov-14.150048_pt1 | contig 11438 bp, 14 predicted proteins | sample MGYA00520693_ERZ1035032 | MGnify/ENA primary metagenome ERZ1035032 (study PRJEB33766, sample SAMN09781740) | gut metagenome | biome: gut microbiome | host: Homo sapiens | place: Madagascar | study: EMG produced TPA metagenomics assembly of the PRJNA485056 data...
AACAGAAAAGGATAGCATGTATGAACTGTCCGCAAAAAATGACCGACTGATATGGGATGGTGGAAGAAATAGAGAAGAGGAACTTCTTGCTAACTGCTATTTTAATTCTATGAAGCTGGCAATGGATAATGGAATAAGGTCTATTGCATTTCCTTCCATATCAACAGGAGCATATGGTTTTCCGGTTGAGTTGGCAGCAAAGATTGCAGTACATACAGTAAATAGGTTCTTGCAGGATAATCCGGACAGCTTTGATTTGGTGGAATGGGTGCTGTTTGATACTCGTACTGGATCAGTGTATGAAGCCGAGGTTGGTAAGTTATATAATGAGATTAACTAACATTGATTGGGTATAGCAACGGAAGGTTGCTTTTCATAACATGGATTTGTCTGTATGATATGGCCATGGAGGTGACGGCTATGGAAACAAAAAATATTATTTTAAAGCTTCGTACAGAAAGAGGGATGTCACAGGACGCGCTGGCAGACAAAATCATGGTGACAAGGCAGGCAATATCACGTTGGGAGAATGGTGATACAGTTCCAAACACTGATACACTTAAGCTATTATCGAAAGAATTTGATGTCTCGATCAATACGCTTTTGGGAGAACCCAGAAAGCTGATTTGTCAGTGCTGTGGAATGCCAATTGATGATGATTCCATATTGGGACGTGATAAGGATGGCACATTAAATGAGGAGTATTGTAAATGGTGCTATGCAGATGGAACATACACATATAATGATATGGATGAACTGATTGATGTGTGTGTAAAGAATATGGTAAATGAAACCTTTACCGAAGAACAGGCACGTTCTTATCTGAAAGAAATGCTTCCGAAGTTGGATTACTGGAAAAGGTATGATGAACTTAGTGACAATGGGCAGTTTGAAGATTTTAAAATGCAATTGATAAATGAAATAAATGATCTGCATATAGACGGACTTCCAAGGGTAGACAAGCTAAATGCACTTGTGGGGAAATATGTGAATCTGGAATATCAACTGCCAAACGGACAAAAAGTGAAATTCCTTGATGATCAGAAAACCTATCTGGGGAATTAACTGGAGTCTGAATTCGGAGGAGACAGATGTTTTGGCATTCTGGCAGGTATGGATTTTATTCTGGTATGTACATATGAGAAGGATGGGGAAAATCCGGAGCTGTTGCTTTATAAAAAGAGATAGTATAAGCAAAAAAAATTGACAAATAAACGACCGTTTACTATTATTAAGATGTAAACGGTCGTTTATTTATTTACGCGAGCAACGAGCCAAAGTCTGTGCTTGCACAAGACCTTGGCGACTGCCGCGATAACTTGAGAAACTCGCGGAGCGTGTTTCTCATAGTTTGGGAGAAAATGTGCATGGGTAATAGGAAAGAGGAAATATTAATTGTGGCACTGCATCTGTTCGCCAGAGATGGTTACGAGGCTGTCTCAGTCAGCCAGATAGCAGGAGAACTTGATATGACAAAAGGGGCATTGTACCGTCATTACAAAAGCAAAAGAGATATTTTTGACTGTATTGTGCAGCGTATGGAGCAGCAGGATGGTGAACAGGCAACAGAATATGATATGCCACAAGAGAATAAAGAGAAAATGCCTGAAAAGTATGAGAAAGTATCATTTGATGATTTTGTGGAATACAGCAAGTCTATGTTTGAATACTGGACAGAGGATGATTTTGCATCATCGTTTCGGAATATGCTGACAATAGAGCAATTTCGCAGTGAAGAGATGCAGAATTTATATCAGCAATATCTGGTATCCGGACCGGCAGAATACGTGAAGGATCTGTTCAAAAATATGGGAATAAAAAATCCGGAAGAGAAAGCAGTTAAATTTTATGCAAATATGTTTTTCTATTATAGCATGTATGATGGAGCAGCAGACAAGGCGAAGGCAAAAAGGCAGTTTGAACAGATGGTGGATAAAATTGCAAAGGAAATGAAACAGTAACATAAGAGAGGACACAAAAGAAGTGGAAAACAGTAATGTTAGAGTAATTATGGTTGTGAATTATCTAAAACGTATATGGAGGTTAGCTGAAATGGTTTTGTGAGGAAAATGCTGTATGATAAAGAAAAAGAATTTATTGAATTATTGTGGATTACTTGGAGCAGATGATAAGAGCCGGGTGGTAAAGCTTCTGGAAGAACATATGGATCATTTCCTACAGGAAATGCAGGCAGGCTGAAAGAATGAAGCATTGTGAATGATGTATCAAGGCAATTACAAAGGAGGTAAATACGGACATGGGTACATTTGAACATGATCTTACAAAAGGGAATATATGGAAACAGCTTGTGAAGTTTGCTGTGCCATTCTTTATTAGTAATTTGATCCAGTCTTTATATAGTCTGGTTGACCTGATTATCTTAGGACATTTTGGTGGAACAAATTCTATATCAGCAGCAAATATTGGAGGACAGGTACTTGTGATTCTGACAAATCTGGCAGCAGGTCTGGCAGGAGGGGGAACGGTTATGATCGGAAACTATCTGGGCTCTAAGCAAAAAGATAAAATTAATGGGACAATTAGTACATTACTTATTACATTGATGGTTATGGCAGCAGTATTTATGGTTTTGTTATTTATATTTGAACACCCCTTACTGCGTCTGCTGGATACTCCGGATGAAGCGTATGGTCAGGCAGGGCAATATATGTTTATTTGTTCTATCGGTCTATTGTTTATTTATGGATATAATGCATTGAGTGCAATTATGCGTGGACTTGGTGACAGTCGTACTCCGATGATATTTGTTATAATTGCCTGTGCGATCAACATTATACTGGATCTGGTTTTAGTAGCCGGATTTCATATGGGAGCAGGTGGCGCGGCATTTGCAACTATATTTGCACAAGGCTGTTCGATGCTGTTTTGTATCCTATATTTGAAAAGGCATGATTTCATGTTTGATTTCAGAGCTTCATCGTTTCATTTTGTAAAAGAAGAATTTCATACTTTGCTTCGTTGCGGCCTTCCGCTTAGTATTCAGATGGTAGGAACCAATTTTTCGTTCCTGATTCTGACAACATTTATTAACAGGGCAGGAGGTGTAGATGCATCAGCAGCTGCCGGAATTGTTAATAATTTCAATGGATTTGCAATTTTGCCACAAGCAGCATTTAGTTCTGCTGCGGCAGCAATGATCGCCCAAAACATGGGAAAGGGAGATATAAAACGATCGGAAAAGACTATGCATTGTTGTCTGGTACTCTGCCTTGGCGTATCGGTAATTGTTTTTGCATTGATGCATATTTTCCCAGAGCAGATATTTTATCTGTTTGGTGTAAAAGCTGATGTTCTGGCTTATGGTCTGCCATATATTTATGCTTTTTCATTTGAATATATAGGATTGCCATTTATCATGTCATTTAATACAGTATCAACTGCAACCGGAAATGGGTGGATTACACTGGTTGCCAATTTGACATCAGCATTTTTAGTTCGTATTCCGCTAGCATATTTTCTGGCGTTCGTGAGGGGATATGGTGTAAGCGGAATAGCAGCAGCCATACCGCTGGCTACAATTGTCGGGGCAATAATTTCATTTGTATTTTATTTGAGCGGCATTTGGCGAAAACATGTCATGTTATGAAAAAATACTGGAGGAAGCTTTGCATGGATATTACGAAAGCTGTATTGTTGCAATTGAGGATAATCAAATTGAGATCACAGTATAATTTGAAAGTGTGGAAATATAAATGAATGGTAGGAGATGAAATCAAAATGAATATTCACAAAAATAAGATGCTATGGTATAATGCAAGGTATTGTATTTGGGCTTCTTATGAGAGGAGCCAAAGTATGGAATACTGTTGCAGTGCAAAGGAGTGGCGTATCGGAGAGCCAAAGAGTAAATCAGGTTACCGTACGATACCCTCAACAGAAGAAGCGGTTACTATACTAAAAACAAAAAGAATAAGAGGATTTCAGAAATTTCAACAGGATGGGGAGGATTTGTGTTTCTGTGTTGAAAAGGAACAACGGTCAAGAACAGTACATATGATATAACGCTGTTTAAAATCTGTGATAAAGCAAAACTCCAGGATTTTCGATGCATATCCCGAGACATACTTTTGCTGCCGGATGTATTGAAGTAGGAATGAACCCCAAAACACTTAAAAATAAGTATGCTGAAATCCCTTGGAATCAAAGGATTTATAGGAGGAAATATATAAAATGAAATTAGGAATCGTTATTTCAGTAACGATTTCATGTATCTTCCCATATCTCTATAAAAGCCTATAAAGCCTTATATTATCAGTGTTTGAACAATTTGAAAGTAAAATATATCTCTATGCAAATTTATGTATCTTAATGGCGAAATTGTGTAGTGATTGTGTAGTAACTGTGTAAGTAAGTTTGGTACAAAAATAGAATATTAAGACATCTAAATAAGTCCATATACTTGTATTTATTATGAGTATATGGGCTTATTTTAGTGCCTTAAAATTCAAGGTAAGGGAATAATACATAAAAGTCATTTGAAGCCGAATATGAGCCATATAAGCACATTTAAGCCATTATATAGCAAGGTATAAGAAATAGTGATTTCATTTGAAGAATTGGAGGAAAAAACAGATTGAAAGAAGAAATTATTAAGCCTGGTATTGTAAGACGGATTATTGAAAGAGTTGAAAATGAGAATGGATTGGTAATATCTCCAGAGACAACAGATATTATTCTGACAGCATTTTTGGATACTGTAGCAGATATTTTATCTGAAGGTGATAGCATCAAATTAAAAGGTTATATGACCATATATCCACAGCTATATAAATCAAAGCAGATTAAGAATGTAGCGGATCAATCAATAGTCAATATTCCTGCACGATACAAGGCGAAAATCAAAACAGGTACAAAACTGAATAATGCGTGTAAAAATCTATCATCAAAGGAAGGAGAATAGAATAATGGTAAATCAGAGAGATATTGTAAACAGAATTGCTGATAAGACAGGTCTTTATAAGAAGGACATAAAAGAAATGTTACTTGCTTTTAAGGAAGTTATGGTTGATGTAATTGAAGAGGATGAATCAATGTTTCTGAAAGAAATATTTACACTTAAAACCATAACAAAGAATCCACGAAAAAGGTATATAGCACCTTATGGAAAAACTATTATGGAGAAAGAACATAAGATAGTGAAGATTTTACCGGGTTCAAGACTTACAGAGATTGTGAGGGATAGCCAAAATGATACAGAAGATTGATTTGAAAGATAGAATTGCAATTCTGACAGAAGAAAATATTTGTGATTTATTGAATCTATATGGAGAATTAAATATAGATAGGTTATCTCGGATAGTAAATAACCATATCAGAGTTGCAATAGATGAAATAAGGGAGGATTCAATAAAATGAAAAAAATTAATAATTTTTATGAAAAAAGACTTATTGTTGCTAGGAAAATTATAGTTGCGCAAAAGAATGTAGCACCAGAGATTATTGTTGAAGAATGGTGTAGCTTATTTCCTATGGATAAGGATAAAGTAACCAATGATACGAATTTATTTGAATGGATGACAAGATTTATATGTAGTAATAACATTAAATCTTGTAATGAGCTGATTGAAAAATTGCGTAGAAAACAAGCTGATATTTTACATTCTAAATGCAAAAAAATAGGGTATAATTCAAAGCTACATAAAACCTCAAGTGATAAATTAGCATCGTATATTATCTACACCCAAGGTATTAAATATGCTGGAAACTTCAATCAATTATGTTGCAGAATAGGAAGATTAAAATAACTAAGTATGAAATAATATATTTCCCAACAGGCAGGAAGTAAAAGGAAGTCTGTATCAGAGATCAAGAATATCTTATGTGCGATTCTGCACATTTTCCAATATGAGAAATTGAATAACACGACTGCTGCATATAGCAGTTTATTAAGGTTCGCATTTATGTCGAACCTTTTTCTTGACTTTTGATTTATGAAAAAGGAGGAACATGATTAGTGACAATAAAGAAACAAAAATATGCAAGAAATGTGGGAGGGAACTTCCATTAGAAAGGTTTGGAATAAACCATAATTATACAAGAAATATGTGTAAAGAGTGTTTCAATGAAGGAATACGAGAAAAGCGTTATCAACAAAGACTGTCGGATAGCTTGGAAACATACCACAAAGATAAGTCAATGAAGATACAGAGGAAATATAAGAAACCATACCATTTTCAAATCTTGTATAGGTCGGAATCTGGTATTGATACGATTGCAAAAGATGAAGTATTTGTGTGTCTATTTGACTATAAATCTACATGGACTTCTAATTATGGTAGGTTAATTCAGAAGTTGGATAATGGCACATATCAGCTTGTAAAGGGTGTATATTCAAGATCCACAAAGGAATTGACCTATACGCTTGACAGGAATGTTTATTTCAAGTCTAAGAACAGATGGGGATATAAGAAAGAGAAGGTAACTGCCAGTGACCTTGTAATTAAGATGTTTGTTGTCAATTATGACATGAAAAATAATTCTATGGTGTGGCATAAGAACAATGATACAAAGGATAATTACTACAAGCATTTATTCCCAGTAACAGATAAACAATACAGTGAGATTTTGAGAGTGCATGAACAGGACGGAGCAATCACAGATAAACAGATTATGGAGATTGTCAATGTAGTAGAGTTTAAACCCGATGATTGGAAACCTTGGCATAATAAAAGAACTTATGAAGGTGTCGGCTATGTCGGTGCTGATACTTCAGATATTGATTATGAATCATACTCATTTATCAAGTGGAAGAATATGCTCCAGAGGTGCTATAGTGATGTTGTGCATAAATTAAAACCTTATTACATGGACAAGGAAGTTTGTATTGAATGGCAGAACTACCAGAATTTCAAGATATGGTTTGATTCACATTACATCCCTGGAACTAAGGTCGATCTGGACAAAGACCTACTCTATAAAGAAGGTAATATATACAGTCCAGAAACGTGTGCGTTTATGACGCATTTCTTGAATACAGTTTTTGAAGATAGAGGAATTGAAAGCAACATCAAACAGAATGATGATGGTACATATACAGTATCAATGATAGTTCTTAATAAGAAGATGGATATAGGTGTATTCGATTCAGAGGAAGAAGCGCATACTGGATTTATAGATGGCAAGATTGATTATATTTGTGACCTTGCAGAAAAGTGTAAGGACAAAGTGCCAGATTATGTGTATGAAGGTATGATGAATTATAATATTGAAATTGACTAATAATCGGAGGTGGCAGATTTAACCCTGCTGCCTCTTTGCAGTTTATAAGGAGAAAAAAGGAAATATGGCTTATATAAAGGTCAAGGATAGAAGAAGATTTGAACGAAAAGAGTTCAGAGATTACATAAAATTATCAGACGATAAAGTGCTTGACACAAAGAAAAATAATATAGATTTACTTGGAGATGATGAAGTGTTTGTACAGTTGGAAGATACACAGCATTATTGGATTTCAAGTCATGGTAGACTTACGAACAATATGAGGAAAGATAAGACATTCTTTTTTCATAAGATGGACAGTGGTAATCCAGAGAGAAGTGTGCATTGGACGATTGTAACTTATGATATTGATGGAACTGCTTTACATGAAGAGACAAGTCCAGAGATACTTGTAGCAAAGTATTTCTTAATCAGACCAACAGGATGCAATAAGATATGGCACATAGACGAAAATATGAATAACAATTACTACAAGAATCTGATTTATGTATCTGCGGAAGAGTATGAGTTATTGAGAAAGCACGTCAAAACAGTCGCAGAGCTTGGAAGAGAGCAGGAATATTACGATTATAATACTGTAAAGGGCAATCCAGCTTATAAAATTTATGAGGGGATTTATGCAAGGTGTTATGGTGGTAGTTCGTTATTTGTAAATCAATGCTACGATGATGCTTATATGTGTGATGAGTGGAAGAATAGCAGAGATTCTTTTGCTGAATGGTATTCTGCTAACTATTATGAGTGTGGTGGTGAGAAAATGGCAGTTGATAAGGACTTATTGTGTCGTGGTAATAAAGAGTATGCACCAGATAAGTGCTGTATATTGCCTGAGACTATCAATTCTGCCTTGGCAAGTGCTACAAAGAGAAGAAGCCGTTATAAATCAGCAAAGGTTTATGCTATCGGTGTTGATTATGACAAAGCAAGAGATAAGTTCTATGCAAGGATCACACCATTCGGGCATGACAAACAAGTTAAGCTGCATTATTGGAACACAGAGGAAGAAGCATTTCAAGAGTACAAGCTATTCAAGGAATCAGAGATTAGAACATTGGCATTGAGATATAGAGATAAGATACCAGACAAGTTATTTGATGCATTGATTAAATATGAGGTGCGGCCTTATAGTCCGTATGAGAGTTAAGACACAAGGTATATTGGATAGAGAATTATCTGATATACCTTATTTTTTACCTTTTTGAAGAGATATATGGTAGAATTAAAGAAAAATACGAATGTATTGGAGGTCGTTACATGGATGGATTAGATATGTTTAATGAAGATATTGATAAGTTTTTGGATATGAATGTAGATTTTAATTTAACTCCAAAAGATTATTACGATGAATTTTCCAAAATGTGCTTAAAATATTTAGAAAGTTCTATAGTTCCATATTTATTATGCCGTGAGTTGATAATAGAGGAATATCCATGTGAAAAATACTATATGCAAATGCTTATGGATGTATATTCATTTTTTGGTATCGGAGATGATTTCTTAGAAATACTGAAACTGCTTATTGATGGTGGATATTGCAAAGAGTATCAGAAAAAGGGACACGAGATAATAAAAGAACATATTAAAGATAATTATATAGTTGCATATCGTGGAGAATTTGCAGTAGGTGAGCAAGGAAATTTAGACTATAAGCAATCTGTCAGCTATTCATTAGATTATGAACAGGCAAAATTTTTTGCTACAAGGTTTAAAATGTTATCATTGACAAAAAGTATTGTGTACACTGTGAAGGTGCCTGTAGAAGATGTGCTTGCTTATATTGACAGAGAGGATGAGGTTGTTTGTTTGCCTATCTGTATGGGAGGTAAGATGGAAGTAATAAAAGGAGAATCATTTTTATAATGGTTGGTATGTATCCGATGGTACATATTTTTACAAGGTTTCAAATATCACATTGAAGAATCCTGCATAAATCATAAGAAACAAAGCTTTTGATTATGGTTTAGTACGATTTATGCAGGAGTATCCCAAAGTTTGTGTAAACCTTCAAACTGATGTAAGATAAAATTACTCAGTTTGGAGGTTATTTTTATGGCAAGAAGAAAAGACAGCCCACAAAAAGCAGCAATGAGAGAAATGATGCGTGACTATCTGAAAAATAATGATATCAGCATCAAAGACGGCACCGATGTAAACAGTATCATGCGCGACATGATGTCTGTCCTTTTAGAAGGTGCCTTGGATGAAGAACTGGATGAGGAATTAGGATATTCCAAGTATGACTACCGAAACAAAGAAACGGACAATAGTAGAAATGGACATTCCCATAAAACTATGCATACCAGTTATGGAGATATGGATGTAGCCATTCCAAGGGATCGTAACGGTGATTATGAACCACAGCTGATTAAAAAATATCAAAATACCGTAACTCAGGACATGGAAGAAAAAATACTTTCCATGTATGCCAAAGGAATGACAACTGGCGATATTGAATCTCACATGCGCGAATTATACGATATTGATATTTCTGATAGTACAATCAGCAGGATCACAGACAAAATTCTGCCAATTGTAAAGGAATGGCAGGAGCGTCCTCTGGAAGAAGTGTATGCAAATGAGCTAGAGCTGTTTAGAGATAAATGGGATTCCAAGTATCCTAAGATTTACAAATCCTGGTATGATAACTGGGCAACTCTGTCGACTTATTTCAAGTATCCAGAAGCAGTAAGGCGCCTGATTTACACAACAAACGCCATCGAAGGTTTTAACCGCCAGCTCCGAAAGGTTACAAAAAGCAAGACTGTTTTTCCATCAGATGACAGCCTTTTAAAAATGCTGTATTTGGCAACTATGGATATCACGAAAAAATGGACAGGTCATAGGCACGACTGGGGTCAGATTCACTCCCAGCTGGAAATCTATTTTGAAGAACGCCTGGCATGACGGAACCTGTAAAACAGATAATTTTAGGCAGGTCTTATTGACATGCCTAAAAACTCCTGTATAATGCAGATATGGGCAGAACCCGTGAAGTCGGCTCTGCCCATTTGTAACTATTCACAAATCTTATATCGGTTTTTAACGTTTACACAAAACTTGAAACGGTCTCAAGAGAACCCATCTACTCTTTTTTAATAATCATCATCCTCTTCGAAATCTTCATAACCTTTTTCTCTGGAGTATAAACGATACTTTGGTTCCCCGAACATATATTTTAATATCTCATGTTGTTTAATGGTTTTAGCCATTACATCCTCAAACTCTTCGTCAGTAATCGTTCTCTTGGAGGCAACTTCTTTGTCTATTAGATAGCAATTAAATGCTTCAGTTGCTTTTGAATAATCGCTCACATACCTTCTTAATTTTTCATCATCATAATCGGAAGCATCAAATTCATCCGTCTTTATTATTTTGATATTTTTTCTTTCTCTTAAGTCAACTATTACTTTTTTTTCTTTTTTATACATTCTTTTTTTCATATAATTTTCTATCCCATTCTTTTTTTAGGTTTTGCAAACATTCCCTTACCAATTTTTTCAGCTAAAGTTAGTAGTTCCACAAAAGGAGTTAAATAGACTTCACCAAATCTTATCAATTCAACTTCTTCTTCCATTATAATATAATTATATTTAGTAGTAATTTGTAATAAACCTAAAATTTTACCGCTTGAACAATATATTGGCACTGCAATATATTGTTGGTATTTTGTTAAATCGGTATTGTTATTGGCTTTATAGAAATTCGCCTGTATTTTTGCACTGTTTTCAAATGCTTTAATTTCTCTATTCTTTTTCCTAATTAATTCCCCAAAATAATAGTTACAATTATCTAATAAGAATTCTTTATTGTATACGTCTGGTTTTGCTGTTTGTGGACTTGAGTGAGCTACCATTTTAATATAGTCCTTTCTATCACGTTGATAACATTTTATCAATGAAACAGATATATCTGTGTCCTTCTCTGATCTTACAAATTTACAAATAGAATCTCGACAACATACACATATATCGTTGTAAATCTTATCCAGGTTCCAATCTCTTTCATTTGCAAAACCTTCTTCTAATATATTATTCGCTATTTTATTTATGTCACCATTCCAAATATCTAAAAAATTTACAATGGAACTAATAGTTTTAGCATTTATTCCCATAACCTTTGTCATTGTTAAAATCGTTGTTTTTAAGTCTTTAATCTCGTTCTTTTCATTTTTTTCTTTGTTAGAATAATAGATTAAAGAC
>ERZ1035032.2079-NODE-2079-length-11432-cov-3.813747_pt1 | contig 11432 bp, 8 predicted proteins | sample MGYA00520693_ERZ1035032 | MGnify/ENA primary metagenome ERZ1035032 (study PRJEB33766, sample SAMN09781740) | gut metagenome | biome: gut microbiome | host: Homo sapiens | place: Madagascar | study: EMG produced TPA metagenomics assembly of the PRJNA485056 data...
GGTTGTAACGGTTAATTCTCAAAAGATAAATGAGGACAGATCTGCCATCTCAAAGGCCATAAGCGCCATGACCTTTACCAATAAGGTGACGAAAGAGGATATCCTGCAAACCGCGCTTTCGGCCGTCCGTAACGGTTCTAAGGTGGTATGGAAGGACAACTTTTATAAAAAAGAGGCTACTTTTAAAGAAAAAGGCGAACTGTCGGGCTACTTAATCCTTACGCTGGAAGAAGAAACACGCGAATTGGGCGTCCGTGAGATCATCCCCATGCTTGTCCGCAAAATGCCGACTGATATATCGCTGAACAAAGAGGAATGGGAGGTTTTGCGCCTTGTAAACGTTGAACGCGTCAAAGATGGCGGAATGGTACTGACCATGCACGGAACGCTGCAAAGCGCAACGGATATTCGTGAAGCCGAGACCGCCGAGGTATTCTCTCACACCAGACCGAACGGCCAAAAATTTAACACGGTTATCCCTGCCGGCTTTAATGCAACAACCTTGGGCGAAAACATCTTCCAATGCCCGTCGCATGATAACGATGCCGAAAGAGCCATGAACGCCTGGATGAACAGCGAAGGCCACAGAGCCAATATTTTAAGAGGCGGCTATGATTACATCGGTATCGGTATGGACGATATGGACGGTATACAAATTTTTGCCGGATGGAAAAAACCCATCACATCGGTTACGACCAGTGCAGGCACCATGCATTTTGAAGATAAAGAGTCCATGGAGAAGGAATACTTAATCTGCAAGGATCCGGACGGGGTTGTGACCTATATGCCGCTGGATGCGGAATCTATGAAGAAAACGGACAGCGGCTATACGCTGAATATCCGTTCTGACACGCCTGTTGTCTTTACCATCGGCAATGCCGCGGCAGACGAGCCAAAGACGGAAACAACACCTGCTAAAAAAGCCGCATTCAGCGATGTTGCAGATAGCGCATACTATGCAAACGCCGTCAGCTGGGCGGTTGACCGAAAGATTACAACAGGCACCACGGCAACTACCTTCTCGCCGGATGATACCTGCACCCGTGCACAGATTTTAACCTTCTTGTGGCGCGCGGTCGGTTCTCCGAAGGCATCGGCAGAAAATCCGTTCCGTGATGTTTCGGCCTCGGACTATTATTATGACGCGGCCATTTGGGCAAGTGAAAAAGGTATGGTAACGGGTGACACCTTTGCCGCAAACACACCCTGTACGCGCGCTTCCACCGTGGTGTATCTGTGGAAAAATGCCGGTGCACCGCAAGACGCATATACCGGCACGTTCGAGGATGTTGCGGCCGGCTCCGATTACGCACAAGCCGTCAGCTGGGCGGTTGCGCAAGAGGTAACAAGCGGTACCTCGCAATCAACCTTCTCGCCGGAAATGATCTGCAACAGAGGACAGATTGTAACATTTTTAAACCGAGCCATTGGGTAGACCCGGCCTATTCACAAGGATAAAATCACAACAGCCGCAGACGATTCGATTCGCCTGCGGCTGTTTTTCTGCATTTCCAACGGCTTGCAAAATGCATAAGGTTGTGGTATAATAGTCGTAACCGAATCAATAAAAATCGGAAACGACTATTGCACCACAAATTTCCTTGAATCAATTTTATAATGAAAATTTGTGGTATAATAAATACCGTTATATTTGCAACAAAAATATAACCCCGTAAAACACACGTCCACAAACAAATTCACATAAAAAGGAGCATAACTATGCAAATTGAAATTACAATGGAAAACGGCGCCGTGATGAAGGGCGAACTCTACCCCGAAATTGCACCGATTACGGTTGAAAACTTTAAAAAGCTGGCCGATGAACACTTTTTCGACGGCTTAATTTTCCACCGCGTCATCGCCGGATTTATGATTCAGGGCGGCGGCTACGACAAAAACGGCAACCATAAGGATTGCGATTCCATCCGCGGCGAATTTGCGTCAAACGGAATCCAAAACGACTTAAAACACGACCGCGGCGTACTGTCCATGGCCAGAACCATGGTAAAGGATTCGGCTTCCAGCCAATTTTTTATTATGCATCAGGCCGCACCGCATTTAGATGGTGAATATGCTGCATTCGGCCGCATTACCGAAGGACTTGACACGGTTGATGCCATTGCCGCCGTGCCGACCGATTTTTCGGATTGTCCGCTGGAGCCGCAGGTAATTGCATCCGTTACGGTCACCGAATAAAAAACATCGGGCTGCATGTGCCCATTTTGTATACTGTTCGTCACATTCAAAGGGAACGGCCTGTGCCGTTCCCTTTGTTACGTTTTCCGCAAGCATTTCCCTTATTCTGTATAATCGCCGCGCGCCGTAACGCTACGATAGCCGATGACGGCCAAGCGTTTATCCAATGCCGCGCGTGATTCGGCCGCCTCTGCCCCATCCGACAGCTTGTTGTTATACAGTTCATAATCCTTTCTGTGCTGCGGCGGCGACAAATTGGGCATCACAACATTTGCACCGGCCAGAATAGCGCGTTCGCGGCCACCATCGGCCAATGTTCCCACCGCCGTTGTGGCCGGTATCAGCGCGTTCGGATTCATCAGACGCAGCAGCGAAACCAAAAACAGTGTCAGCTCCAAATCGCCTGCCGCTTCATCGGCAAACGGCGTGTCCCGATGCGGCAAAAACGGGCCGATTCCAATCATCTGCGGCCGCAACTCTTCAATCAGCAACAGATCGCTGCACAGCGTATCAACCGTTTGATACGGCGAACCGACCAAAAAGCCCGTGCCGACCTGAAAGCCGATGTCCTTCAGTGCAAGCAGACAGTCTTTCCGCGCGGCAAGCGACAGTTCCTTCGGATGCAGCTTGGCATAATGTGCCGCATCAGCCGTTTCGTGCCGCAGCAGATACCGATCGGCGCCTGCTTCAAAAAACTGCCGATACACGGCGCGCGGCCGTTCTCCCACCGAAAGCGTAACGGCACAATCCGGATGGTTTTGTTTAATGGCCGATACCAGCCTGCAAAGCCGCGCATCACCAAAGCCGCCATCCTCACCGCCCTGCAAAACAAAGGTACGAAATCCCAGCCCATAGCCAATGCGGCAGCAGGAGAGGATGTCCTCCTCCGTCAACCGATACCGATGGCACCGCGTATTACTGCGCCGAAGGCCGCAATAATAGCAGTCGTTTTTGCAGTAATTTGTAAATTCAATCAAACCGCGAATATAAATATCATGACCAAACCGTTCCACGGCCACAGCCTGCGCACGGTCTTTGGCATAGTCCGTCAGTTCCCGTGTGCGATGAGACAGCAGCGCGGCATATGCGTCGCGCGTCAGCGTGTGTCGCTCGGCCAATTCGTCAATATATTGTTTCAGTTCACTCAAGGTCTTTGTTTTCATACAATCCATGACTCCTTACTCATCGCTCCCGATAATGGTGCCGCCGCCGATGACAACATCGCCGTCATACAGCACCATGGCCTGCCCCGGTGTTGCAGCGCGCTGCGGCTCCGAAAACTCGGCCGTAAAGCCCTGCTCGGTTACGTAAATTACGGCTTCGGCCTCCTTTTGGCTGTAGCGCGTTTTGGCCGTGACGCGCATACCGTCCGTCGGTTTATCACAGGCAATCCAATTCGCGTCACGCGCGGCAATTCGGCGCGTAAACAGCTTTTCTTCTTTGCCCAGCACAACCCGATTGTGCGCCGCGTCCTTTTGCAGCACAAAGGCCGGTTCTCCCAACGCAATGCCAAGCCCCTTACGCTGGCCGATGGTGTATCGGATCATGCCGCGGTGGCGACCCAAAACAGCGCCCTCTTCATTCACAAAATCCCCTTCGGGATAGGCCGTACCGCGCCGACGCTCTAAAAACGCGGCATAATCACCGTCCGGCACAAAGCAAATATCCTGGCTGTCGGGCTTATGCGCCGTTTGAATCCCGATAGAGGCCGCAATTTCGCGAATCTGCGGCTTGGTAAAATCGCCCAGCGGAAACATGGCATGCGAAAGCTGGTGCTGCGACAAACGATACAGCATATAGGTCTGATCCTTACGCGGATCCTTGGCGCGCATCAGCAAAATGCGGCCGGTGGCACGGTCGCGCCGCAGACGTGCATAATGCCCTGTGGCCAAATAATCCTGCCCCATAGCAAGCGCCTCATCCAGCAGCAGGCCGAATTTAATCAGCTTGTTGCAAACAATGCACGGGTTCGGTGTCTCGCCCGATTCATAGCTTTCGGCAAAGGCCGCTATCACGTTTTGTTCAAACGCTTCGCGCCTGTCAAACTCGTAAAACGGAATATTTAAAAAGGCAGCCGCCTGTGCCGCATCGGACTGTCGCTCCCCCGTTAAATACAGCGTTGCGCCGCAAACCTCTGCCCCTGCATTTTGCAGCAGATACGCGGTAACAGAGCTGTCTACACCGCCGCTCATAGCCGTCATAACCTTCACTGTAAATCCCCCTTTGCCGAAAGCGCCTGCATCAGCGCCGGTAAATTATATTCAAAATTCACGCCGTAACGCAAATCCTTGTCCATCTCTTTTGTGGTGTAAATGGATTGCACCGTATAATCGGCCGCAATGCCGGCCGCCTCCGAAAGCGAAAAGCCGCGCATGACGGCAGCCAACAGTGTGCTGGCGTATACATCCCCCGTGCCGTGATACATGCCTGCCACGCGCGGCCGCAACACATATTCCACCGCGCCGCCCGATGCACTTTTTGCGGCAGCGCCCAGCTCGGTTTCGTCAAAATAAACGCCCGTCAGCACCACATCGCCCTTTGTCAGCTTTACAAGCCCCGATAATAGACGCTGAATTTCCGCTTCGGTATACGGTCCGGGGCGATAGGCTTCACCCAGCAGCAAATAGGCCTCCGTCATGTTCGGCACAATGATGTTGCCGCGCGCACACAGCCGCCGCATCGCCGCCGGAAAGCTGTTTTGAAAAACGGTATACAAGCTGCCGTTGTCACCCATCACGGGGTCAATCAGCACAAGCGTATCCGGTGCGGCAATGGCTTTTATAACCTCGGCAATAATATCGGTTTGCGCCTCTGACCCCAAAAAGCCGGTATAAATGGCATCAAAATGAATGTCCAGGCTTTTCCAATGCGCGGCAACAGGCAATATGTCCTCTGTTAAATCACGATAGGTATAACCCGAAAATCCGCCCGTGTGGGTCGATAACACCGCTGTGGGGATACAGCACGCCTCCAGTCCTGCCGCCGATAAAATCGGCAGCGCCACCGTAAGGGAGCATTTGCCAAAGCAGGAAATATCGTGTATGGCTGCCACCCGTTTTTGCTTTTGCATGAAAAAACCAGTCCTCTCGGATACATCTTAAAATAATTGATTCGGAAATATTCCATCTCTTGTATTATATCCGCTTGCAATGCGTTTGTCAATATGGTATAATAAACACATGTAGGGAACGACCTATGTGTCGTTCCAAAGAATATACACAACGAAAAACAGAACGCGAAAACAGGGTTCTCGCAAAGCCCAACCGCTTTTAAACCGATGTGCTGACTGCACCACCCGTGTAATGAATATGAATCTGTAAGAAAATAAAGAATAGAGGATGGCAAAAAGCATCATGTTTGAAAAATTATCATTTATTGAAGAACGGTTTACTGATTTGGCCGAAAAAATCAGCGACCCGGCCGTAATTGCCGACCAGGAAACCTGGCGCAAGCTATGTAAGGAGCATGCCGACATTACGCCGATTGTAGAAAAATACCGTGCCTATAAAAAAGTACAGGCATCCATCGCCGAGGCAAAAGAAATGCTGCCCGAAGCGCAGGACAAGGAATTTCACGAAATGCTGGAGGAGGAAATTTCGCAGGGGCAAAAGGATATTGCACGCCTTTCGGACGAGCTGAAAATTTTGCTGCTGCCGAAGGATCCGAACGATGAAAAGAACGTTATTGTGGAAATCCGTGCCGGTGCAGGCGGTGATGAAGCCGCCCTTTTTGCCGGTGATTTGTTCCGCATGTACTCGATGTATGCCGAAACACGCCGCTGGAAGATTGAGATTTTAAACCAAAATGCAACCGATATGGGCGGCTATAAGGAAATTTCCTTCAGCATTGAGGGCACCGGCGCATATTCGCGCTTAAAATTTGAAAGCGGTGTGCACCGCGTACAGCGTATTCCGGCAACGGAATCCGGCGGCCGTATTCACACCTCTACCGTTACCGTGGCCGTGCTGCCGGAGGTAGAAGAGGTTGAAGTGGATATTAACCCCAACGATTTGCGTATTGATGTGTTCCGTGCAGGCGGCCCCGGCGGTCAGTGCGTTAACACAACAGATTCGGCCGTGCGCATTACCCACTTGCCGACAGGACTTGTGGTTTCGTGTCAGGATGAAAAGTCGCAGCACAAAAATAAAGATAAGGCCATGAAAATTCTGCGTTCACGCCTGTATGACCTTTTACAGAGCGAGCAGCAGGCACAAATTGCGCAGGAGCGCAAAAGCCAGGTGGGCACGGGTGACAGAAGCGAACGCATTCGTACCTATAACTATCCGCAGGGGCGTGTAACCGATCACCGCATCGGCCTGACCCTGCATCGGCTGGACAGCATTTTGGACGGCGATTTGGATGAAATTATCGACACGCTGATTACCACGCACCAAAGCGAGCTGTTAAAAGGCAGCGAAGAATAAAACGGAGCTGATAGCATGGCGACCATTCGCGATGTGGCAGAGGCGGCAGGCGTTTCTGTCGCTACCGTATCGAACTACATAAACAAAACAAAGCCCATCCGTCGCGATAAGGCCGAGCGGATTGCCGCGGCCATTCACACGCTGGGCTATGTGCCGAATTTAATGGCGCGCACACTGCGCCGCCGCGCAGGCAGCGTAATCGGTGTGCTGCTCCCCAATGTGCAGGATCAGTACTATGTGCAGATTTTGCAGGGGATTGAGCAGTACTGCAACGGCCGCAACTACTTTGTCAGCCTGGGGATTTCGGGCGAATCGGCCGAGCAGGAGAAAAAATATCTGGCACACTTTTCCGAAAATCAGGCAGCCGGGATGATTTGCGTATCCTGTCTGCCGCAAAAGCCCGACACCTTGCGGCAGATTGCCGCAGGCGGCACACCGCTTGTATGCATAGACCGCCGCCCCGAAGGTGTTTCGGCCGGATTTTTACATTTTGACAATCAAAAAACCATGATGCAGCTGACCAAAAATTGCATAAGCCGCGGCTGCAAGCATATTTTATTAGTGTGCGGCCCTTCGGCCTACAGCTGCGAGCAAGAGGCCGAGGCAGGGTTTAACAAGGCGCTCACAGAGCATCCTGCATGCAGCGGCACGGTGCTGCACACCGCGCTGAATAAGGAGGCGGCCTTCCGCGCCATGCTTCTTTATTTGCAAAAGGCACGGCCGGATGCCGTTTTGGCAACCGCCAAAAGCGTGGCAGCCGCCGTGCTCGAATCGCTGATGCTGGCCGGTCTTTCCCCGTCCGCGGATGTGTTTGTCGGCGCACTGGGGGAGGATAACTGGGATCGGCAAAGCGACCGTCCCGATGTTTTGTATACCGCCCGTCAGGCCATTACACTGGGCAAGGCCGCCGCGGCACAGCTGTTTGAACAGATTGAAAACCCCGGTCTGCCCCCGCGTGAGCAGATGTTTGAGGATGTCTGGCTGCGCAAGCCGCATACCGCTTTGGCCGCCGTATCGGGCAAAAACAGGCGCTTAACGGCGTTGATGCTGGACACCCGACAAGTTGAGTTGTTTTCGGGCTTAGTGCCATATTTTGAGCAATTTTCGGGCGTTAAAACCGAAATTATCCGTGTGCCGGAGCATGAAATGCTGGCGGCCATTCAAAATCCAAACCAAACGGCCGATGTGGCCATGTTCGATTTGCCGTGGCTGTATTCGCTGGCAAAATCGGGCGTTTTGGCCGATATCAGCGGCTATATGGAACAGTTTGACGAAGGCATTTACCTGCACAACTGTTTGGAGCATTACGGCAAGTTTGGCGGCGGCTATTACGGCCTTCCGTTTACCTATGCGCCGCAAATGCTGTTTTATCGGCGTGATTTGTTTGAAAACCCTGCGCTTTGCAAGCAATATTTCAGCCTGTATAACGAAGAGCTTCGGCCGCCGAAAAGCTGGTCGGCCTTTAACCGCATTGCCGCGTTTTTCGACAGGCAAAACCGTGCGGCATCACCCGTTTTATACGGCACGGTGATTCCCACGGCCTATAAAGAATGTTTGCTGCCGGAGGTGTACATGCGCATGCGTGCCTACGGCGGCGAGGTGTATAACAGCCGTTTTCAGGTGCATTTTAACACGCCGCAAACGGTTAAGGCGCTCGGCAGCCTGGCTGCTCTTGCCGCAAGTTGCCCCGGTGCAGCCCAAAACATAACGGACAGGGACGCGGCGCGTATATTTTTGGAGGGCAGCACTGCCATGCAGATTACATATCCCTCCTTTGTATCGGATACGGCGGCGCTTTCGGGTGCCGGCGGCGGTGTGCTGGGCTTTGCGCACATTCCCGGCAAATGTCCCGTTTTGGGCGGCTGGAGTCTTGGCATTTTGCAAAACGCAAAGCAAAAGGATGCGGCGTTTGATTTTATCACCTGGGCCTGCGGCGCCGAGATGGCAAACTATTCCGCCATTTTGGCCGGGCAGTCCGCCATTTCGGCCAGCTTTGAAAATAACGAGCTGATCAGCCTGTATCCCTGGCTGCCGCTTTACCGCGATATGTATGCCTATGCCGAGCCGATTTTACCGCCGCACAAGCCGGGTCGCGCCATTATTCCGCAAGAGGCGGTAGACAGCCTGGTATCCGGCGGCGTATATGCCCTTTTAAACAAACAAAAAAACCCGGAGGAGGCAGCCGAATCCATCGGGCTGGCGCTTTCGGAGCTTTTTAAACGTTATCGGTATTGAGTGAGGAGTGATTGTGTGAATTACCTTGAAGCTGTTGTCTATCCGTTTATTAAAAGCATTCAGCTGACAGATGTGATTGATGTCGGCCTGGTTGCGTTTATTGTGTACAACGTCATGCGGTTTATCCGTCAAACACGTGCCGTGCAGCTTTTAAAGGGCATCGGCATTTTGCTGGTGGTGATGTATGTTAGTGACTGGCTGCAATTAAACGTGATTAACTTTATTTTAATCAACACCATGCAGGTGGGTGTAACGGCGCTTTTAATTGTGTTTCAGCCCGAACTGCGCCGCGGCCTGGAGCATATGGGACGCAGCAAGCTGGGCGGCATATTGAATTTTGAAGAACCGCGAAAGCGTGCCGACTTAATCGACGAGGTCTGCATTGCCGTTTCAAACCTTTCTAAAACCAAAACCGGCGCGCTGATTATTTTTGAACGCGAAACGCGCCTGAATGATATTTTAACCGGCGGCACACTGGTGCAGGCTGAGGTATCCAGCGAGCTTTTGGAAAACATTTTTGTGCCCAACACGCCGCTGCACGATGGTGCGGTCATCATCCGCAACGATAAAATTTATATGGCAGCCACGGTGCTGCCCCTGTCGGCCAACAAAAATTTAAGCAAAGAGTTCGGCACGCGTCACCGCGCGGCGCTGGGCGTTTCCGAGGCGGCCGATTGCGTCGCGCTTGCCGTTTCGGAGGAAACGGGCAAGGTTTCGGTTATGATTAACGGCGAAATGATCCGCAACCTTTCGGTGGCCTCTCTCAGCCAGCTGTTAAACAAGGTTTTGGCTGCGGACGAGGAGGAAAAAACAACGCCTGCCAAATTCTTTAAAGGGAGGGCAAAGCAATGAAAATGAAAAAGCAGATGAAAAGCGATTTGCCCTTAAAGGTCTTTTCGGTTGTGATTGCCATTTGCTTGTGGTTTTACGTTGTGCAGGTGCAAAGCCCGGATATGGACAGGGTGATTAAGGGCGTACCGGTCGTATTTACACAAAAAAATATATTAGAAGAAAAGAACCTGATTGTGCTGAATGATAACGAGCACACCATTGATATTAAAATCCGCGGCTCACGTAAATATGTGATGGAGGTGAGCAGCGAGGATGTGACGGTGCTGGCCGATGTGAGCAACATCGAATCCACCGGCCGCCACATTGTGTTTACCAACATTGTGCTGCCCTATGCCAATTTAGAGGTTATTAACAAAAACCCCTCTATGCTCTCGGTGGATGTGGACGATTTGGTGACGGTTGAAAAACCGGTCGAAGCCGTAATTGAAGGCGCGCCGAAGGATTCTTACATGGTCGGCAACCTGACGGCGAATCCGCAAACCGTGAAAATTCAAGGTCCCAAAACCATTATAGACGGGATTCAGTCTGTCGCGGCCTTTGTGGATGTGGACGGCAAAAGCGCCGACACCGCCGGAACGGTACCCGTTCGGGTGTTGGGCACAAACAATAAGGAAATTAAAAGCCAGCTGCTGACCTTTTCTACCGGCGAAATTGAAGTGCATGCCGAGCTTTTAAAAACCAAAACCGTTAAGCTGGAGCCTGAGTTTACCGAATCGTTCCACACGTCCGATGAGCTTGTGTTGGATGAAAACAGCATTAAGGAAATTAAAATTGCCGGTGTGCAAACCATGGTAGACAGCTTAAATGCCATTAAAACCAAGCCCATTGCCGCTGCAGATTTAAACGAAAACGGCGAAGTGACGGTCAAGCTGGACTTGCCGCAGGGCGTACGCTCTTTAGACGGCGACAGCTTTACGCTGCGTTTCGGACGCAAGCCGCCGGCCGGTACACCGGCCGCGCCGTAAGGCTTAAATACCCCTAAGAAGTGTACGCTGCAATATCATCAAAGCCGATGTTTTTGTGCAGCGCCAAATTAATGCCGTTGGCCACAACCTTCGATACACGCCCGATCAGCAAGTCAACATCCTTGGGCGTAACGATAAAGCCCGTAATGGCCTCCGGCAGCTGTTTATGCAAAAGCGCGTATTGCTCGTCGCGGTCAAGCCCCTCCAGCGCATCGTGCAGCTGCTTGTTATCGCTGCTGTTTTGCGCTGCTAGGTGCAGGCTGTCTGCGGCAATGGTCACAGCGTCAATCACGGTCGGTACGCCAATGGCAATCACGGGTACACCCAGTGTGCTTTTATCCAGCGCCTTGCGCTGATTGCCAACGCCTGCACCGGGGCTGATGCCGGTATCGCAAATTTGAATGGTGGTGCTGATGCGCTCCATGCTGCGCGCCGCCAGGGCATCAATCACAATCACGGCATCGGGACGGACGGTATCGGTCACGCCGCGTACCACTTCGCCGGTTTCCATGCCGGTAATGCCCAAAACACCGGGAGAGATGGCGCAAACGGGACGAATCCCTTCGTCAATCTGATCGGGGATGTATTCTAAGAGGTGTCGCGTAACCATCAGCTGCGAAACCACCTTGGGGCCGAGCGCATCGGGCGTTATGTTCCAGTTGCCCAGTCCCACAACCAGCACGCGGCTGTTATCGCGCAGGGAAAGGAGCGCACTCAGCTCGGCGGCAACCGTGCGGCACAACGCTTCGTAGCCCTCGCC
>ERZ1035032.2084-NODE-2084-length-11408-cov-9.100062_pt1 | contig 11408 bp, 9 predicted proteins | sample MGYA00520693_ERZ1035032 | MGnify/ENA primary metagenome ERZ1035032 (study PRJEB33766, sample SAMN09781740) | gut metagenome | biome: gut microbiome | host: Homo sapiens | place: Madagascar | study: EMG produced TPA metagenomics assembly of the PRJNA485056 data...
CAGTGAAGATCATTCCTTTGGGCGGTCTGGAACAGATTGGAATGAATATCACTGCGATAGAGTATGAGGACTCTATCATAGTCATTGACTGCGGACTGGCATTCCCTGAGGACGACATGTTAGGAATAGATCTGGTTATTCCGGATGTCACGTATCTCAAGGAAAACGCGGACAAGGTCAGGGGACTTGTGGTTACCCATGGACATGAGGATCACATTGGTGCCATACCTTACATTGAGAAAGAATTGAATATGCCTATCTATGCGACCAAGCTGACCATGGGGCTTATAGAAAACAAACTGAAAGAACACAACCTTATGAATAACACAAGGAGAAAGGTTGTAAAGTATGGTCAGAATATCAATCTTGGAGCGTTCAGGGTGGAATTTATCAGAACAAACCACTCCATAGCTGATTCGGCAGCGCTTGCAATATATACACCGGCTGGACTTCTGGTTCACACCGGAGATTTCAAGATAGACTACACACCTGTATTTGGTGGAACTATAGATCTTCAGAGATTTGCAGAACTTGGCAAGAAGGGTGTGCTGGCACTTATGGCAGACTCAACGAACGCCGAGAAAGAGGGATTTACACAGTCGGAGAAGACTGTTGGAAGAACATTTGACAACCTCTTCAATGACAACAAGGATCACAGAATCATCATAGCAACGTTTGCGTCAAATGTTGACAGAGTACAGCAGATAATAAATTCTGCATACAAGTATGACAGAAAAGTTATAATCGAGGGCAGAAGTATGGTGAATATAATCACCACGGCCTCGGAGCTTGGATATATAAATATACCGGACAACACACTCATAGATATAAGCCAGATGAAGAATTACCCGGATGAGAAGGTTGTGCTCATAACGACGGGAAGCCAGGGAGAGAACATGGCGGCACTTTCAAGGATCGCAGCATCCATACACAATAAGGTTGCGATCAAGCCGGGAGATGTTGTTATATTCAGCTCACATCCGATACCGGGAAATGAGAAAGCCGTATTCAAGGTTATAAACGAACTTGAGGCTAAGGGTGCGCATGTAATATTTGAGGATACCCATGTATCCGGACATGCCTGCCGGGAGGAACTCAAGCTTATATATGCACTCACAAAACCGAAGTATGCGATACCGGTTCACGGTGAGTACAGACATCTGAAGCGCCATGCAGAGCTTGCAAGAGAGATGGGCATTCCAAAGGAAAATATAAAGATCATGACAACTGGCGATGTACTGGAAATCGGTGAGGATAAGTTTGATGTGGTCGGAAAGGTTCCTGCACAGGGGGTATTTGTTGATGGCCTCGGAGTTGGAGATGTGGGTAACATAGTTCTCAGAGACAGACAGCTCCTGTCTCAGAATGGACTTATCATTATAGTTGTTACTTTGGACAGATACAGCAACCAGCTTGTGGCCGGTCCGGATATAGTATCAAGAGGTTTTGTGTACGTCAGGGAGTCTGAGACACTGATGGAGGACTGCCGTATAACATGCCAGGAGGCACTTGACAGATGCCTTAGCCGCGGTGTGACTGACTGGGGCAAGATTAAATCTGTGATAAAGGATGATATGGGAGAATTCCTGTGGAAGAGGACCAAGAGAAGCCCGATGATCCTTCCGATAATCACAGAAGTGTAGAAGGGTGATAATATGACAGATACGTTGGAACTTAGCAGACAGCTCAATGCGTGCATCAAGGATTCCGAAGTCTATAAGAATTATCAGTACTGCAAAGACAAACTCAGACAGAAACCTGATAAACTTCAGCAGCTTATGGAATTTCGTAAGAAAAATTATGAAATACAGAACAATGAAATGCTTGACAATCCTTATGATGAAGTCAATAATCTATTCATAGAATATGACTCCATAGTCCATGATACTATAGTAAACGATTTTATCAGGGCGGAGCAGAAGCTTGTGCGTATGATGAAGATGGTGTATGAACAGATCGCGGACGATCTTGACTTTGACATCATTGATGAGGATGCACAGTAACACTTCAGGCGTGTGCCTGCTTGTGTATATGTGAACAAGGAGAATTAGGGTTATGGCTATAGATAGTGCTAGAAGTATGAAAAAGATACTGAGATTCCTGTTTGGTCTTCTCATAAATGTATGTATTCTGTTTGTGTTGGTCAAAGGTTTCTCGTATTCATTTGACTTTGCGTATCAGGTGTTTTCGACCACGGCGGTTGAACCTGGAAGTAACAAGAAGACGGCCATCACCATCACCGATGATGAACCCCTGCTGGATATAGCAGATTCACTGAAGAAGTCAGGAGTGATAGACAACAAGTATGCATTCATACTCAAGGTCAGGATAAACGGTGATGCGGGCAAGATGAAACCTGGTACATACGCGATGTCTCCAAGCAATACCAACCAGGAGATCATAGATATAATAACAGGCGTGTCAGGGGACGACACAGCAAGTTCGGGAAGCTCGGACAGCAGCTCCACAGGAGATGAATCGGGCGGAGACGGGCAGAGCACAGTGACCAATGCAAATGGCACAGGAGATGAAGGCGCTGCTGAGGACAGAATAACAGAGGCAGCAACAGATGAAACTGGAGAATAGACAATATGATAACTGATGAGAGACTTGCGTCATTTATTAATTCATTCAGTGTGGATTATGACGAGGTGGTGACAGCTATCAGAAAAGAGGCAGAAGAGAACGGGATACCGATAATAAGACGTGAGGCCGGAGAGTTCATAAAGATGATCATATTGATGAACCGACCGGAGCGGATACTTGAGATTGGTGCTGCCGTAGGCTTTTCTGCCATTTTTATGAGCAGATTTCTGAATAGCGATGCACATATAACAACAATAGAGAATTACCCACCTAGAATAGAACAGGCAAAACAGAATATTATGCGCGCGGGAGCACAGGATAAGATAACCCTTCTTGAGGGCGATGCCCATGAGATACTGCCACAGCTTGATGACGAATACGATATGGTGTTTATGGATGCTGCAAAGGGACAGTACGGAAGCTTTTTTGACGAGTCGATAGAGAAACTGAAGAGTGGTGGGATACTTTTGTGCGACAATGTGCTTCAGGATGGTGATGTGCTGGAGAGCAGGTTTGCGGTGACAAGGAGAAACAGAACGATACATGCCAGAATGCGGGAATATCTGTACAGCCTGACTCACGACGAGAGACTGGAAACCGGGATATTCAATATAGGTGACGGCATGTCGCTCAGCATAAAAAAGTAATATAAAAGATTTGGAGAAGGTGCTATGGAAAGAAGAAATAAGCCGGAACTTCTTGTGCCAGCAGGAGGTCTTGACACGCTGAAGGTGGCGGTTGATTACGGTGCAGACGCTGTGTATATAGGTGGTCAGTCATTTGGACTCAGAGCCAAGGCGGATAATTTTTCAATTGATGAGATGAGAGAGGCTGTTGGATATGCGCACGAGCGTGGAGTCAAGGTGTATGTAACAGCGAATATATTTGCGCACAACTACGATCTCGAAGGAATAAAGAGATATTTCGGTGAGCTTAAGAATACTGGTGTAGATGCTGTTCTGGTATCTGACCCGGGCGTGTTTATGATCGCGAGGGAAGAGATGCCTGATATGGAAATCCATATCAGTACCCAGGCGAACAATACCAATTATATGACGTACAAATTCTGGTACGAGCACGGTGCAAAGAGGGTGGTGTCCGCAAGAGAATTGTCTCTGACGGAGATATCTGAGATACGCGCAAATATACCGGACGATATGGAGATCGAGTCGTTTGTCCACGGTGCAATGTGTATTTCATATTCAGGAAGATGTCTGCTCAGCAACTATTTTACAGGAAGAGATGCCAATCACGGTGCGTGCACACATCCGTGCCGCTGGAAGTATTCGATAGTTGAGGAGACCAGACCGGGAGAATACATGACTGTGAATGAGGATGACAGGGGAACGTATATATTTAACTCAAAGGACCTCTGTATGATCGAGTATGTCCCTGAGATGGTAGCCGCAGGAATAGACAGCCTCAAGATAGAGGGAAGAATGAAGACGGCGTTATATGTGGCGACTGTGGCAAGAACCTACAGGAAAGCTATAGACGATTATTTCGAGTCTGAGGAGAAGTATCGTTCCAATATGGAATACTACAAGAGTGAGATCGCAAAGTGTACATACAGGCAGTTTACAACGGGATTCTATTTCGGAAAGACGGATTCAGATTCACAGATATATGACAGCAACACATATGTAAAGAATTACACATACATCGGCACAGTCAGACAGGTAACAGATGATGGCTGTGTGTGCTTTGAACAGAAGAACAAATTCTCGGTTGGAGAGTGTGTTGAAGCGATGGATTTCAATGGGGACAACATAGAGTGTACCGTGGAAGCCATATATGATGAGGATGGTGCGTTGATGGAATCGGCGCCACATCCAAAACAGCAGCTCAAGGTGAAACTCAGCGAGCAGCTGACCGAGGGTATGATAATCCGCAGGAAAGAGTGAAAACAATTCTCTGGCATAAAAGTAAAAGGTTAAAAAATAAAAAACAAGAATGAGGATGTCTTGATCATTTGTCGAGACATCCTCTTAGCTTGCTTAAAGCGCGTTTTTCTATCCTGGATACATATGATCTGGATATTCCCAGAATCTTAGCGGTTTCCTTCTGAGTCAGTGGCGCTTCCCCTAAAATCCCATATCGCATCTGGATTATGTGGTATTCCCTTGGAGTCAGGATCTGATTCATGCACGATGGCAGGTGGTTTAGATGATCTTCCGTGATCAGCTTTTCGAGTGGACAGCTTTCAGATGTACTTATGATATCCATTATAACGATCTCGTTGCCCTCTTTGTCAGTTCCTATCGGTTCATACATAGAGACTTCACGGGATTTTTTCTTTTCCTGGCGCAGATTCATCAGAAGTTCATTTTCAATGCATTTGGCAGCGTAACCGGCGAGCTTACAGCCTTTTTCCGGTTTATAGCTGTCGATCGCCTTTATCAGACCAATGGTTCCTATAGACAGAAGATCTTCAGGATCCCGGACGGATGAGCTGTACTTCTTAACAATGTGGGCAACCAGTCTCAGATTATACTCGATCAATACCCGGCGCGCTTCGTTGTCTCCGGATATGCACCGGTTTATATATTCCTTTTCTTTATCGGGAGTTAAAGGATTTTTGAATGCTTCCATATGTTTTTGCTCCCGGCAGCTTTGGCTGCAACGATCAAGGTTGTTTGTAATATATTATGTCGTTTGTGCAAAAATAGTGCTTATCCACAGATTCAAATCTGGATTTTTATAAAAGATTATAAAAAAAGCTGGTAAAATATGTACAAAATGTTTAAATTGTGAAAATACTGTGATATAATGCACTTTAGGTATTTGGGTAATTGTGTGTATATAGAGAAAATAGACAGAAAATGATAGGGAATAACAGGGAATAACAGAAAATGACATGGAATGAAAAGAGAAAAATAAAGAGGAGGATTTTCGGAGAATGCGACTTAGTGTGGGGCGTAAGAAAATAAGAATAGGAGATGTCCTTGTTGCGGCAGGGGCAATTACAGAGGAACAGCTGCAGGAGGGACTTGCAAAGCAGAAGGAGACCGGAAGAAAGCTTGGTAATGCTCTGGTTGATCTGGGATTTATCAGTAATGACATGCTGATCACAGTTCTTACAACCCAGCTGGGAATTGACTATATAGAGCTCAAGGGAGCCAAGATAGAGGATAAGGTCATACATATGGTTCCGGAGAGTATGGTAACCAAGTATCAGGCCATACCTATAGAGGTGGATCCGGATAATCCGAATATCCTCAAGGTGGCTATGGCTGATCCTATGGATATCATGGCCATGGACGATATAGGTCTTGTAACAAATCTTCAGGTCGAGCCTATGCTTGCATCCGAAGAGGGGATAAAGAACGCCATAGACAAGTACTATGGAAGTGCCCAGGCGATGGAGGCTGCTGAGGCCTACAGACAGGAACAGCAGAGTGTTCTTGGTGGGGATGATGAAGATAACAGTAACGATGAAGTAGATAACTCCCCTATCGTTCTTCTGGTAAAACAGATAATAGAGGGCGGTGTAAGACAGAGGGCATCAGATATACATATAGAGGCTCTGGAGAACAGCGTCAGAGTAAGATACAGAATAGACGGTGCACTGAAGCAGGTTATGTCATATGACCTGAGTATATTGGCTGGTATCACAGCGCGTATCAAGATCATAGGCGGTATGGACATAGCAGAGAAGAGAAAGCCACAGGATGGTCGTATCACGATCATGGTGGACAGGAGAGAGTTCGATGTCCGTGTTTCTATCCTCCCTACAGTGTTTGGAGAGAAGACGGTTATGAGACTTACATCCAAGGATGGTCTTACAAAGCCTAAGAGCGCTCTTGGTTTCGATGCGGAGCAGGAGAAGGTATTCGACAATATCCTGAGCAACCCACATGGTATAATCCTCGTAACGGGACCTACAGGATCAGGAAAGTCAACTACACTGTACACTTCACTCAGTGAGCTTAACACAGAGGATGTTAATATCATCACAGTTGAAGACCCTGTCGAGGCCAATATCAATGGTATCAACCAGGTACAGGTTAACAACAAAGCGGATATGACATTCGCGGCAGCCCTCAGATCTATCCTCCGACAGGATCCGGATATCATCATGATAGGAGAGATCCGAGACGGTGAGACAGCAGGTATCGCCGTACAGGCCGCTATCACTGGACATTTGGTTGTATCGACACTGCATACAAACTCGGCGGCATCGACGATCACACGTCTTATAGATATGGGTATTGAATCATATATCGCCGGCGATGCTGTAGTTGGCGTTATCGCACAGCGACTTGTGCGAAGATTGTGTACAACATGTAAGCAGCCTAGACTTGTGGAGGATGAAGAGAGAGTACAGCTCGGCATTCCAGCAGACGAGGAGGATGTTATTATCTACGAGCCACAGGGATGCCCGCTGTGTAACGATACAGGATATGCAGGACGTATCGGTGTGTATGAGATGATGCCAGTATCAAGAGAGCTTCAGGCAGTCATAGCGTCAGGCGCTACAGCAGATGTTATCGAGAAGCAGGCTCTCAAGGAGGGTATGCTCACACTTAAGATGGGAGCTGCAAAGCATGTGCTTGATGGAATCACATCCATAGCCGAGATGAACAAGATAGTCCACAGTACAGTTACAGTCGCTGAGGGCGTGGACATGGGAGAATTGTAAAATACCACACAACAAACGAGATATATAATAACAGGGATTATTTATATATATGAAATTATTAATGCAAAAGGGAAAGGAAGGGACAAGAAAATGCTGGATATGAAAGAACTGCTTGCTTTCTCCGTTGAGGAGAGAGCTTCAGATGTTCACATAGCTGTAGGAATACCACCTAAGCTTAGGATCAACGGAAAACTCACGGAGGTTGAGGTTCCGCCTCTTACACCGGCTGACGCAGCCGAGGCAATAGGTTCAACCATGAAGGACAGACATAAGGCGATACTTCAGGACAGAGGAGAGGTCGATTTCTCATTCGACTCACCGGAGACCGGACGTTTCCGTGTGAATGTATTCATGGACAGAGGAAACATGGCTGCCGCTTACAGACGAGTTGAGACGCAGATACCAAGACCAGATCAGTTAGGTATACCTAGAGAGGTTGTTGAACTGTACAAGAGAAAGAGAGGACTTGTCCTTGTAACCGGACCTACCGGATCAGGAAAGTCGACCACACTTGCTTCTATTATTAATAAGGCGAATGAAAACCTCACGGATCACATCATAACACTTGAGGATCCTATAGAGTACATACATCACCACAACAAGGCGATAGTCAACCAGCGAGAGGTTGGTATGGATACCCTCAGCTATGCGAATGCACTTCGTGCAGCACTTCGTGAGGATCCTGATATAATCCTCGTAGGAGAGATGCGAGATCTTGAGACTATCTCAACAGCTATAACAGCTGCCGAGACCGGACACCTGGTATTCTCAACACTGCATACGATTGGAGCGGCCAGTACCATCGACCGTATCATAGATATCTTCCCTACGAACCAGCAGCAGCAGGTAAGAGTTCAGCTTGCCATGGTTCTTGAAGGTGTCATATCGCAGTCATTGCTTCCTATAGCAAGTGGCAACGGACGAGTAGCAGCATTCGAGGTCATGCTTGCATCACCTGCTATACGAAGTCTGATACGAGAGGCAAAGACCCATCAGATCCAGTCGACTATCCAGACAAGCAGATCACTTGGAATGGTAACTATGGATGATTCACTCTATGAGCTATATGCGTCAGGCACAGTAACAAGAGAGACGGCCATGACATATGCTCAGGATCAGCAGTATCTGAGAAAGAAGATCAATGGACAGTAAGATACGGATATATGGTAAAATGAATTGCGATATGGCATAATGTGAAATAATTGACAAAGCGGTTTGTGCACATATTATAAAAAAAAACGTGCGAATAATTAAATGTTGATTAAATTTACGCAGTATAGTAAGATGTTTTACATATAGTTTATGTTGCAAAATTGTGCTTTTAACGCGCAGATACATGAAAACGTAAGAATATTAAGATTGGGTCGGAGGAGAGACAATGGCAGTATTTAATTACAAGGTTGTTGACAGAGATGGTAAGAACAAAAAAGGTACCATCGAGGCCCCAAACAGGGATGGCGCTGAGAAGAAGCTCAAGTCGGAAGGATATTCCATCATGAGCCTTACGGAGCAGAGCAGTCCACTTGGGGATATTGGATTATTTAAGAAAAAGGTAAAGTCAAGAGATCTGGGAGTGTTCTGTAAGCAGTTTTCAGCGGTCATCAAGGCTGGTGTTACGATTATCTCAGCACTGGAACTTATGGGTGATCAGATAGAGAACAAGACACTCAGAAAAGCTATACAGGATGCCCGTACATATGTAGAAAAAGGTGGAACTCTCGCTGATGCGTTCAGAGTTAACCCTGATGTATTCCCACCTATCATGATCAACATGGTTGCCGCAGGTGAGATGTCAGGTAACCTGGAGATATGTTTGGACAGACTGGTAGAACATTTCGAGAAGGATAATGCTCTTACGTCCAAAATCAAGGGTGCCATGACATATCCTATCGTAGTGCTTATAGTTATGGTTATAGTAATCATAGTAGTGCTGGTAGCCGTTATTCCTAACTTTGCCAGCATGTTCGAGGATATGGGAACACAGCTTCCACTTGCCACACGTATAATGATGGCCGCTGCGGACTTTGTGAAGTATAAGTGGTGGCTGCTCATCATCATCGTTGCAGCCATCGTATTCGGAGTTAAGTTCTTCAAGAAGACTCCTTTCGGTGAACAGCTTTTTGCAAATCTGGGACTTAAAGCACCTATATTTGGACCTCTGAATGTTAAGACTGCATGTTCAAGATTCGCAAGAACCATGAGTACACTTATGGCATCAGGTATCTCGATGATAGATGCAGTTGAGCAGGTTGCCAAGATGATGGATAACAAGATCATAAGAGACGGCTTGATGGATGCCAAGGTTCAGGTATCCAAGGGTGTGCCACTCTCAAAGCCACTCAAGGATATGGAGATGCTCCCACCTATGCTCTCAGCTATGACTAAGATCGGTGAGGAGACAGGAGATATAGAGGAGATGCTCAGCAAGGTTGCAGACTATTACGACGAAGAGGTAGAGGCGGCAACAAACGCGCTCACATCAGCTATGGAGCCAATCATCATGGTTATCCTTGCATGTATCGTTGGAATGATAGTTGCAGCTGTGTATGGTCCTATCATGAGTATGTACGATGCGATGGATCAGTACTAGAATCAGGGATGCAAGAGATACAATAGAGAGTATCATATGATATATATGTTACTATAGAGAGAGTATTTCTCGGGACTCCTGACCCGGAGCCGGGAAATACAATGAGTGATTAAGTCCGGTAGTACGAGGATACCGGTTTAATATAGTGCAAAAGCACAAACAACAAACAACAAAACGACATATAACAAAAGGAGAGTAAAATTATGAAGAAAAACAACAAAGGTTTCTCACTCGTAGAGTTAATTATCGTTATTGCTATCATGGCAATCCTTGCAGGAGCTCTTGCTCCAGCACTTATCAAGTACATCAACAAGTCAAGAAGATCAACAGATGTACAGAATGCTGATTCACTTAGAACAGCTCTTCAGACAGCACTTTCAGATCCAGATGCAGCAGATGCTGATTCAGCTAATGATACAGATATCCAGTCTGCATCGACAATTTCTGAGAGCGGAGATGCGTTCCAGAAAGAGGTATATTCGATCGTAGGCAAGGCATCACTTAAGACAAAGTATGCACCTAAGGGTGGTCCGGAATCTGGTAAGACATTTGGATTTGTAGTGGATCAGGCTACAAATCAGGTTAAAGTTTATGCAACAGATGATGCTACAACATATGAGCTTTCACCATCAACATGTACTGAGTGGAGCAAGTAATATAAGACGATAGTAAGCACTATCTCGAGTAAACAAAATGTGGATGTATCACATAGATTGTTATCTGATCACATATCTTTATTTCGCCTCGTAAGAATATGAAAGTGACAAGATGACATCAAGAAAAAACAAGATAAAATCCACATACATAATAAAGCTTGTTACGCAACAGGTGCCATGGGTGCCTGTTGCATAATTAAGCTTTTAGCGGTCAGGAGTGATATGCTTGCGGTGACGCCGGCCAGATGGCGGTGCAGAGCTCGCGGCAACGAAACTTATGGCGGCAGCTGGCTTACCTTGTGTAGCTGGTACTTATTTTTCTCGGTGAGTTTCTTCTATATAAAAGGGTCATTATACGGAGGAGATGAACTATTAAAAGGGTGACAGAATGTTGACCTTTATTCAGCAGATAGCCGGACAGTTCGGGATCTGTTGTGACAATTTCTATGAATGGGGTGAACAGCGGTAAGCTGGTACTCAAGCAAATACAAAACTACTGATTAGCGAGGGAGGCTATAAAAATGGCGAGTAATAGCAAAGTTTTAACAATCGACATTACAAATGAAAGTATTACAATCGTTGAAGTTACACCTTCAAACAAAAAACAGTCAACGATCCACAATGCTATCATCTTCGAGACACCGGAAGATGCCTATGAGGATGGAGTGATCAGAGACAAGGAGAGAATAGCAGAGGCAATCAAGTCTCAGCTCTCAGCAAATGGAATTACAAACAAGAACGCAATATTCGTTCTTACCTCTACAAAGATCGTTAACAGAGAGGTTCTTGTACCTTTCGTTAAGGAGAACAAAATCAAAGGAATTATTAATGCGAACTCATCAGAGTATTTCCCTGTTAATATAGAGGATTACGTGGTGTCTCACTCAGTTCTTGAGACCGTTACTGATGAAGAGAATAACAAGCAGCTCAGAGT